>Ga0233438_10000765_pt1 | contig 38929 bp, 22 predicted proteins | sample SI_123_September_FD_182720 | JGI IMG/M metagenome (GOLD analysis project Ga0233438, IMG submission 182720) | Seawater microbial communities from Saanich Inlet, British Columbia, Canada - SI_123_September2016_10_MG | ecosystem: Environmental > Aquatic > Marine > Inlet | place: Canada: British...
ATTAATACAGGCGAATTACCTATTTATCATCGTCTTGACTTGTCTTCAACCTATAATTTTAAAATGTCTAAGTACAATAAACTACGAGGTAAAATTGGACTATCAATTAGAAATATTTACAATAGAACAAACTTAATTAGTAAAGAGTATAGAGGAAATAACAGTATTGACGATCCAATTGAGTTAATAGAGAAGTTGTCTATCGGGATTACACCAAATCTAATGTTTAGAATATATTGGTGAAATAGAAACTTTTAATGAAGGTCGAACTTTTGTAAGTTTGGGTCACTAAATCGGAGAATTGATGCACTGGAATCGGTTCTCCTTTTTTTATGTTTTAAATTACCTTCAATAAAATCGGAATAGAGCCGAAAATAGCTTTCACTTTTGGGGTTCCATGTAAAACACACCCTAATTTTTATGGAGATTTGATTATTTTTAATAGAATATTTTATTATTTAATTTTAATAAATATTTGCCATTCAATCCCATAACACTCATCTGGTAATAATTCTTTTAAACCAATTTTGTTATTAAAACTGTCTGAAATACCTGTCATTGGTTCAATGGCAATTGCATTAGTATTAATTGGTGTATATAATTGTAAAAAGTTCTCTTTTTCAGACGAGGTCAAAACCAAGTCATATTCTGGTGTAAAAAATTTAACTTCCGGTTGTTCTAAAATAAAAGCATCATCAAATAGTTTTTTACTCAAACTTAAAGGCATTTCCGACTCAAAGGGTTCAACTCCTACTGAAATATTGTTTTTATTGGATTTAATTTTTTTTGTGCTGCTAAACTCAATCTCGCTCATATCCAAATCGATGCTGTTAAAATAGGGGTGCCATCCAAGTGTAAAAGGAAACTTTTTCTGGTCTATGTTGATTATGTTTGTCTTTAGGATTAAAGTGTCTTTTGTAAGTTTATAATGTAGTTCGATTCTAAACTTAAATGGATAGCCAATTGGTGGATTTAGTTCTTCATAAAAAAGTTTAATTTCTACCTCGTCATCAAATTGTTTTTTTTCTTCAACAGTAAAGGTTTTATCATAAACTAATCCGTGAAGTGCATTATTTGCTTCTTTTTCATTACAATCTAAATTGTAATTTTGACCTTCATAAGCATATTTTCCTTCCTTAATCCTATTTGCAAATGGAAATAATATAGAGCTAGGATAAGTTTTTTTATGATCTAATGGTTTGAGGTTTGTAATAACTTTAATATTATTAAAAACCAATTCGTCAATACTAGCTCCATAACTTAGGTTAATTCTAGCTTTTGTTCCATTTTTAGAGTCTATTAACTCAATTGCGTTTTCAATGGTGCTTTGTATATTTTCTATTCTAAACAAGGAAATAATTTAATTGTTAGTTACTAAAAATACGATTTTACCACACACTTCCAACATATTAAGTTTAAACATCCCCATTAGTCATAGAATTTGCAACAAATTTATCATACGTCGGTTCAAATAAACATTAAGTTTGATTGAATCAAAATATAACATGACTAAAACAATTCAATTTACTTTTCTATTTTTCTTTTTTTGTGGTTTAATTCAGGCTCAGGTTTCAAATTCTTCTCCAAATATTATTTTCATTGCGGTTGATGATTTGAAGCCAACTATTGGTGCTTTTGGAGACGATTTAGCACGCACTCCAAACATTGATTTACTAGCCGAAAACGGTACAGTTTTCTTAAATAACCACACCCAACAAGCTGTCTGTGGTCCAGCTCGTGCCAGTCTAATGACTGGAAAGCGTCCGGACTATACAAAGGTTAGAGACTTAAAAACTAAGATGCGCGATATGGTTCCAGACATTGTTACCATTCCTCAATTCTTTAGAGATAACGGCTACACAACTGTTGGACTAGGTAAAATTTTTGATCCTCGCTGTGTAGATCAATTTAGAGATAAACCCTCATGGTCTATCCCATACATGCCTGAACACAAATTTGACTATCCTAGTGACTATGGTCCACCTGCTATGGGGTTTTACCAAGACCCAAAAATTAAAGCACATATTAAAGAATTAAGAAATGAAGCAAAAGCTAATGGGGTTAAAAATTTAGGAAAATATTTAAGAGATACATTTAAACCCCCTTTCGAAAAGACTGATGCCCCAGACGATGCTTATGTAGATGGCGCTTTGGCAATATACGCCAATAAATTTCTTGATGAATATAAATTAGAATCTAGTGAACCATTCTTTTTAGCTGTTGGATTTAAGCGGCCTCATTTGCCATTTACGCCACCAAAGCGTTATTGGGACATGTATGATCCATCAAAATTTAAAATCAATGAATTTCAACAGAATTCTAAAAATGGTCCTAGAATAGCTTATCATAGCTCTGGAGAACTGAGATCTTATATCACTCCAGAAATTTCATATGAAGTTTCAAACAGCAATCGAGTAATACTTTCTGATGAATTTCAAAAAGATCTGATCCATGGATACTATGCCAGTACTAGTTTTATTGATGCGCAAATTGGTAAAATTATGGATAAGCTAAAAACAACAGGTTTGGATAAAAATACGATTATTGTAATTTGGGGCGATCATGGATGGCATTTGGGCGATCATGGTCTGTGGAATAAGCATTCGAATTTTGAGCAAGCTACCCGTTCACCACTTGTTATTTTAGACCCAAGAGTTAATAAAAAAATACAAATTAAATCACCAACAGAATTTGTTGATATTTTTCCAACACTTTGTGCTGCTACTGGGTTTAAAATACCAGAAAACTTAGATGGAAAAAATTTAATGCCATTAGTTAGGGGCGAACAAATATCTGTAAAGCCTTTTGCGGTTAGTCAATGGACTAATGCTAAAAAAACAGGATATAGTTTCAGAACTGACCGCTACCGTTATACGGTATGGCTTAATGGTAAGAAAAGCACAGATCCTGTTTTTGAAGAAGATATTTTTGCTGAAGAACTCTATGATTACAAAATAGACCCAGCAGAAACAGTTAATCTTGCAGAAGATGAAAAATCAAAATCTTTGATTCAACGATTTCAGAAACTAGCGGCTAATTTTTTCAACACTCAAAGTAATACACCCATAAAAGATTTAGTCAAAGCTTCTGAGAATAAACTATTGATAGGAGCCACTCTAAACCATCATGAACTTGGAGGTAAGGAAGAAGAACTTTTCTTGAAAGACTTTAAATTCTTATGTCCTGCAAATGCTGCTAAACAACAACGTGTGTATCCTAGACCAGGTGTTTGGCAATGGGATAGAATAGATGAGTTTCTCGAGTTTTCGAAAACTCACAATCTTTCTGTTCGCATTCATGGTCCCATCAGCCCACAAGCTTCAAAATGGGCCAAGGAAGACCGCAGGACAGCAGAAGAGTTAGAGGATGTTATGATTGAATTTATGACAGCTTCAGCCAAACGTTATAACGAAGAATCAACGGTACATTACATGGATGTAGTCAATGAAACTATTTTACCTGATGGCAGTTGGTTTGGTCCAAAACCAGGAACCGATCGCTGGGAAAACCCTTGGCTAACTATGGGACTAGACGAAAATGGTGTTCCGAATTATATCGTAAAAGCTTTTGAAATAGCAACGAAACATGCACCTAACGTCAAGTTAGTATACAATCAAAACGCTGGCATGCAAAAACCCATGTGGGACAAGGTTAAAGAAACTATCCTTTATCTCAAAAGTAAGGGTCTTCGTGTAGATGGAATTGGCTGGCAAGGTCATTTAAAGTTAAGTAAAACTACAGCTAATTTTATTGAAAAAACAGATCAAGCTTTAATGGAATTATCAGACTTAATAGATTGGGCTCATGCCAATGATTTAGATTTTCACATTACGGAATTGGATTATAAAATAGCTGATAAATCAAATTTACTTAAGGAATTTCAAACACAAGCTATTATTTATCAAAAAATAGTAAATGTTTTACAATCTAAAGTTAATTCTGGTGTGGTTACTCTGAATTTATGGGATATGGGTGAGCGATTTAAAAAACCCGATATTTATTTCCAATCCATATACGATTCTAATTTTGAACCTACACCAGCTTATAGTATAATTAAAAAAGCTTTGACAAACAATCAATAAAACCTATAATCTTTTAATCAAATTTTGCCCCTTTATATCGATACAGTACTGCAGTTGTAGCTTTGAGCTAAAGACTGAACATATTTAATTAATCCTTTAAATAACATAGGTATGAAAAAATTAAAAATTTTATTCTCTCTATTTGTAATTTCCTATTGCAACGGACAAACTAATACGAACGTTGATTTATCATCCAATAGTCGCCCTAATATTGTTTTTATAATGTCTGACGATCATGCCGTTAGTGCCGTAAGTGCTTACCAAGACTGGCTCGCAGAATTGGCGCCTACTCCAAATATTGATCGCATTGCCGAAAATGGCATGCTAATGACCAGAACGTTTAATACCAATTCTATTTGTGGTCCAAGTCGAGCCTCAATTTTGACCGGAAAGTATAGTCATGTAAATGGGTTTTTTAAGAATGAAAAAGGAGGAGATTTTGATGGTAGCCAAATGACATTTCCCAAGCTATTTCAAAAATCAGGATATGAAACCGCTGTGATAGGAAAATGGCATTTAGGGACAAATCCTACGGGGTTTGACTATTCTAAGGTGATGATTAATTGGGGTGGGCAGGGTACTTATTTTAACCCTGTTTTTTTGGAAAATGGAAAGGATACAATTGTTGAGCGCAAGCGTCATTCAACTGCACAAGTTGCTCATGATGCCATAAAGTGGTTGGATCATGAACGTGATAAAGAAAAACCCTTTATGCTGATGTATCAGTTTAAGGCGCCGCACCGACCATGGGAGCCAGCGGAAGAATTTCATTCGCTTTTTAACGACGGTGATTTTCCTCATCCTCCAAATTTTAATGATGATTATGAGGGGAGAAAAGCAGCAAAAGACCAATGGATGGAGATTGAAAACCACATGAATCGTCGTGATTTAAAAATACCACCACCAGATGGACTCAACAAGCGAGAATTGAATGATTATTATTCCTATGGTAATCAAGGTCAGTTTTGGACCCCATCAGATACGTTGCAAGGAGCTGCCTTGAAAAACTGGAAATACCAAACTTATATTAAGGATTATTTACGTTGTGTAGCAGGGGTTGATAAGGCTGTAGGGCAGATGCTCGATTATTTGGAAGCAAGTGGATTGGCCGAAAATACTATTGTTATCTACACCTCTGACCAGGGATTTTATTTGGGTGAGCACGGGTGGTTTGATAAGCGCTGGATGTATGAAGAGTCTTTTCGAATGCCTTTTATGATCTCATACCCAAAACGCATTGAACCAGGTACAGTTAATTCTAATTTATTATTGAATATTGATTTCGCACCCACTATGTTGGAATTAGCTGGGATTTCTGTTCCAGAGGATATGCAAGGCACAAGTTTTGTTTCTCAATTGGATTTAGAAACTAGTGATGTTCGAGACGCAGTGTATTATCATTACTACGAATATCCAAAGTGGCATAGGGTACAACCGCATTATGGTATTCGTACTAACCGTTTTAAGTTGATTCATTTTTATTATTCAATGGACGAGTGGGAATTATATGACTTGGATAATGACCCCGATGAGGTAAATAATTTATATGAAAATGTCAAGTATAAGAAACTAATAAAAAAGCTAAAGAAAAAATTAAAAGCACTTCAAATCAAATATAAAGATAATATAGGGCTAGACGAAATGCGAAAAATGACAGACATTGTCATCGAGCGGGTATACAACGAAGAAAATTTGAATCAGCGTTAATTTTCATTTTCAATAAAATAAACTTACTGTTTGCTTCATTAATAACAGTATTTGCTTCAAATGTTTCATCTACAACGTTTTCTTAAACATAAGTTTGGACTATGAATGTTTTAAAAACAATGATATTTTCATTTTTGCTTATTTCAGGTTTCTCTCATGCAGCTCCTGAAATTATTAATGCAAACGCTGTTATTTACAAAACTGTTGAGGATATTACTCTAAAACTTCATGTTTATAATCCCAAAAAATTTGATGAACAGAAAATACACAATGCTATTATTTTCTTTCATGGTGGGGGCTGGAACAATGGCAATCACAAGGCATTCAAACGCCAATCGATGTATTTTGCTTCTAGAGGGATGGTAGCTATTTCGGCAGAATATAGGCTGAAAAATACGCATGGTACCTCACCTTACGATGCTGTTGAAGATGCAAAATCTGCTCTAAGATACATTAGAAAACACGCCAATAAATTTAAGATCAACCCCAATACAATAACCGCTGGCGGTGGATCTGCTGGAGGGCATTTAGCAGCAAGTTGTGGATTATTAAAAATGTGGGATAACCCTACTGAGGAGTTAAGTATTAGTTCAAAACCTAATGCATTGGTGTTGTTAAATCCTGTACTGGATTTAGGACCTGACCATTATGCCCACAAGCGTTTTGGTAATGACTATAAATCACTTTCACCAATTCATAATATTTCAAAAAATGCACCTCCAACTATTATACTTGTGGGGACAGAAGATAGAATTTTACCAGTGCCAACCGTGAAAAAATACCAGTCCAAAATGGAGTCATCTGGTAATCGCTGTGATGTGGTTTTATATGAAGGACAAGGGCATGCTTTTTTTGCAAAACCCCCTGTAAAATATTTCATTGAAACAACTGACGAAATTGACCGCTTTTTAGTCTCTTTAGGCTATTTAGAAGGCGAGTCAACAATAAAAAAACAATACAAAATTTAATTAACCAATAAAATCAAACACATGAAAAATTATTACTTTTTTACTTTTTTTACTTTGATATTTGTTTCATCTGGAGCCATCGCTCAAGATGAGCTTATTCTTAATCAAAGTTTTGATACTGATGCTTTAAATTGGACTCCTGTGAATCAACCTACTAGTCCTGCGAGTGGTTGGGATGAGAATATAAACCATTCAGATTTAGCTACTAGCGGTTCATTCAGATTATCCGAAGACACAGGCGCAAATGCACATATTAAACACGACCAATTTTCTACATCCACGATGAGAGCAGTTGGTGGGGCAGGAGACTATGTGATTAGCTTTTGGATATATGGCGCACAAGGAAACAGAGTCAAAGTTCAAGTAGCAAATGGCTCTGGTAATACAGTTAATGCGTTGTTTACTGAAAATTTAGCACTAAACGGTGGTGTACCACAGCCAGAAATCACGGCTATTCAGACTGCAAATACTTGGCAACTTGTCACCACTACTGTTACGTTAATAGATTCCTGGGCAACGTTTAAAATATATAACGTTAAAAATGGAACTACAATATATATTGATGATATAAGCTTTAGACGCAGTGTTTCTGAAATGCCTGTAAGTGATAATTTATCCACAGGGTGGTATCCAAATAATGCAACCTCATCAATCGCTGCCAGTACTGGGGTTCATACATTAAACATGGATAATAATAACCCTCAATTAAAAAGCTGGGATTATACAATCGATGCTGATTTAAATAAATTTATAACTATTAGTTTGAAAAATAATTCAGAAAATGACGCACTGACAATTTTCTATGACAAGGCTGATGGTAGTGGTATAAAATATGTCAACACTCAAATTTCAACATCAGATGAAACTGTTTCAACATATGAAATTAACATGACAGATACCCAATGGGCCAATACTATATATCCTCTCACGTTGTACATAAGAAAAAGTAATCCTAGTGGTACTAATCCTGCTTACATATCAGCAATTAATGAAGGAGATGTAGAGTTTCATAATATTGCTCTATCAACAACTGCTTCTATTGTTGAAAATTATAGTTCAAATTTTATAGTTTATCCAAACCCTGCGGATAATATTTTAAATTTACAATCTAATATTGATTTAATAGAAATTCAAATTAATAATTTATTGGGACAAAAAATAATTCGCAAAACTGATAATTTTGAAACGATTAATGTCTCTAATCTTTCTAAAGGAATGTATATAATAACTATGAAGACTATTAACGGTCAATCATCATCAAAACGATTCTTAAAAAAATAAATATGAAAAAAATCTTATTCGCCGCTGTTTTATGTCTATTTACTCTAATAGGAGAGGCACAAGAAAATAAATTTGCAGCCAATCGTTCTGAGAATGCTGTGGCACTCATCACCTCTCAAATGGAAATTTCAGATGCAGAAGCAGAGTTTATACAACAAACATTGTATAATAAATATGCTTCTAATGCAAGAAAAATTCGAGGTAAAGGACTTTCCGAAGATGAAAAAAAAGCAGTCTATAAAACAGCTTCCAAAGAAACTCGTCAGAAATTAATGACTAAATTTAATAGAGAAGAGGTTCAAAAAATTATTGACTTGGAGCGTAAAAGTTTTAAAAAATAATGACATAGTTTAGCTTTTAATACAGAGGGGACCATGGTCTCCTCTTTTTTATGAAAGAACAAAAGAGAATATTAATAGTGTTTTGCCTGCTTGGTATTTATTTAATCAATGCACAAACTTCTACTTGGGGTATTGTAGAACAAATGGGTAGAGGTATAAACCTAGGTAATACTTTAAGTGCTCCGGTGGAAGGTAATTGGGCACCTGTTGTGTACGAGCAATATTTTATTGATGTTGCTGATGCTGGTTTTTCTAATGTCAGAATTCCAATGGATTTTTTTGGATCCCGAACAACAGGCGATGATACTTCACTATGGTCATCAAATGCCAATACTGTTGATCAATATGATGGGGGCATTACAGATTTTTTAGTAAGTGAAACTTATTTGAATCGGGTTGAAACCGTTGTAAATTGGTCTATCGGGCAGGGTTTGTACACCATTATTGATTTTCACGGTGCAGAGTTAAAAGCTAAATTTTTGGAGACCTTTAATATTGAAAGCAATAATTATTCGTACCCAACATCAGCAAAGCGAGCAGCGGATTTAATGAAATTTAAATCTATTTGGCATCAAATTGCAAATCGTTTTGTAAACGCTCCTTCAACTTTAATTTTTGAAGTCGTTAACGAACCTTATTTTGAAGTTAGTGCACAAGAGATGGACGAAATCAATTTAATGATTATAGAGGCCATTAGATCCTCTGGCGGAAATAATAGTACACGTCCAATCATAATTACAGGAGGTACATTAAATTCCTATCAAGCTCCAACCACTATTGGTGCTGCAGTTCTAAACAGTGATGCAAACTTAATAGCTTCATTTCATTATTATATCCCTTTTAATTTTACGAGCTCGTCAACAGCAAATAATAATGATTTTAATTGGGGAACAACTAACGATAAATCAACCGTTAGCTCTCATTTTAATACTGTTAAAACTTGGTCTGAAAACAACAGTATCCCTATTACACTTGGAGAATTTGGTGCGGATAATGAAGGAGGCTATAATTATCAAACAGGAGTTTATGGAGATAACGGTGGACCTGTTAATTCTGATCGAGTGGAGTACCACCGCTATATTGCTGAACAAGCCATAGACAGAGGGTTTTCATTTTCAGCATGGTGCTCGGGTAATAAGTCCAATAAGACCATTCATCTACGGACTGATAACCCATTCACTTCAAATGCAGTTAGTGGAGTATGGGTTGAAGACGTAAAAGAAGCACTTTTAGCGGATGGGATATGGCCAGAATGCTATGGTCCGACCCCGGGACAAATTATTTTAAATCCCGATTTTGAATGTGGGGTAACATCAAGTTGGACTTTCAATACATTTGGTAGTGCAGCAGCCGTAATTTCACAAAATTCTGATATTGTTTTTTCTGGAAGTTCTGCTGCCAGAATTGAGGTTACTGCTTCAGACACCTACAATAAAGTTGTTTTGAGTAACATTAATTATGAACAAGACTTAACCAACAAAAAAATTACAATAGGTTGTTATGCAAAATCCCCAACGTTTGGTACATCTTTTAAGCTTAGAATAAAAGCAGAGGATAATTTGAACAATCCTTACTATACAGCTTCCTCAGCGTTTTCTTTGTCCACTTCTTATGAATATTATTCATTTGAATATATAGTTCCTCAAAACACGACTAGTGTACAGGTTCAAGTCTTGATGGGTGAGGATTTTGGTATTTATTATATGGACACTTTTGATGTATTAGTAGAAGATTATTCCCTTAGCTCCAATGCACCTCAATTAGATTTAGAGTTGAAATTATATCCAAATCCAGTTAAAGAAAATCTATTTTTGAATACTACCCATAAAATTTCATATATTGAAATATACGATAGTACAGGGCGTTTAATTATATCCAAAAAACGAACAAATTTAATTGCTGTCAATCATCTGTCAACTGGGGTTTATATAGCTAAAGTTGAATTTGAAAATAGAGCAATTGTCGAAAAGAAATTTGTAAAAAATTAGTCTATTTTTCTAATCTTATTTCTTTTGGAATTCGACCAAAATGATTTTTAAAACATTTGGTAAAATAAGACGGAGAAGAAAATCCAACTTTATAACCAATTTCACTAACGGTCAGATCTGTTTTTTCTAATAATTCTTTAGCTTTCTCTAATCTAATCTTTCTAATAAATTCAGTAGCTGTATCCCCTGTCAATGCCTTTATTTTTCTGTAGAGTTTACTTCTACTAAGGAACAGCTCCTCGGCTAGTTGTTCAACTCCTAAGTTTGGATTAGCTATATCATTATGGATATAGTCCAATACATTTGTGATAAATTGTTTGTCTAAAGAAGTAGTGTTGGATAAATCTTTATTTTGAATTCCATTAAAATATTTTTCAAATAAGATTTGACGACTTGTAATAAGTTGTTTTATGTGTGACTTCATCACACTCATGTTGAATGGTTTTGTGATGTAAGCATCTGCGCCAGAATCTATCCCCTTTATTTTGTCAATTTGCATCCCTTTTGCAGTCATCATCAGTAGGGGGATATGGCTAATTTTTATATCATTTTTAACTCTTTTGCAAAATTCAATTCCATCCATTACAGGCATCATTATATCTGTAATAATCATATCGGGCATAAATTTAAGTGCTTTTTCTAGGCCTTCTTTACCATTTTCTGCGGTTTTAATTTTATAATGTTCTTTAAGTTCATTTTTGACATAATTTTTAAGTTCTAGATTGTCTTCGACTATAAGAATTGTTTTCTTTACCTCGGGCTTTTTAGGCTCAATACTATCAATCTCGTCTAATACGTCATTGATTTGATCAAAATTTGAAGTATCGGGATTTATATCCGTGGTTGATAGGTCCTTATTAAAGTGTTTATTTCCCTTTGGAAGATAAATTTTAAATTCTGTACCAACATTATTTTTACTTTTGACATCAATTTTTCCTTTATGTAAATCAACAAAGCTTTTGACAACCTCTAGGCCGATACCGGTACCACCATAGTACTGCTTATCCAGTTCCTTAACCTGAAAAAAGCGGGAAAATATTTTATTTAAATCCTCTGCTTTTATTCCAATTCCGCTATCGGTGATGCTTATGCATACCGCCTTTGTTAGGTTTTTATTTTTTATTAAAGGGAAATACATTTCACCTTTTGTTTCTTGTATTTCTAACACTACTTTACCTTTTCCTAGAGTGGCCTTAAAAGCATTTGATAAAAGATTGAAAATAATTTTTTCAAGCATTGATGGATCGGCCCATATGTTGATGTTGTTTGTTTTATTTTTTATTATCAATTCAATATTGCGTTGTATCGCTTCTTCTTCAAAATGACTTGCTACTTCTTGGGCAAAAGGAATTAAATCGAATTTAGAAACATTGACTTCCATTTTCTCAAATTGCAACTTTCTAAAATCCATCAATTCATTTATTAGTCTAGATAAGCGTTTTGAGTTTTTATAAATAATTTTATGTTTCTCCTTGATACTGTCCGGGAGATTTAAATTGGTGTTTTTAATGATTTCTTCCAGGGGGTTTAAAATGAGTGTCAAAGGGGTTCTGAACTCATGAGAGATATTAGTAAAGAATTGTATTTTTTTATCATTTAGACCTTCAAGTTGTTTTCGTTCTTCTCGTTCTCTTTTTATTTCTAGCCGTTCTTTCACACGGATATCAATGAATCTATAAATATTATAGATAACAATTAAAAAAAGTACAAAAAACATAAAGGAGGCAAGATTGGTTTCCCACCATGGTGGTAAAATTTCAATCTCTAAAGATGTGTAGTCGTTATTCCAAATCCCATCTGAATTTGCAGCCTTTACTTTAAAATCATAACGTCCAGGAGGTATATTTGTATATGTTGCATTTCGGGTTTTCTTAACATAGTTCCAGCCAGGCTCAAACCCGTCTAAATAATAGGCGTATTCTAAATTTTTTGAGTTCGTGTAGCTTAATCCAAAAAAACCTATTGTAAATAGACTCTGATTGTGCTTAAGTTGAAGATTCGAAGTTTCTCCAATGACTTTACTTAGTGGAGAATTTTCATCGCTTGGTTTTATGCTTTTATTGGAAAGCTTAATATCTGATATATAGACTTTTGGTACATCATAGTTTGTTGTTATTGTTTGTGGATCAAAAAAGTTAATCCCTTTATTACAACCAAAAAATAGGACCCCATCCTCTGAAAAATATACAGAGTTTTTGTTGAAGTTATTAGCTAGAATTCCATCTTGCGTATTGTAATTAGTAAAGTTATTTGCCGTGTAATCAAATTTTGTCATACCATTGTCGCCCGTAAACCAAAAGATTCCTGGTTCAGATTCGATAAAAGAGGTAATCGATTGGTGAATGAAGTTGTCAGAGCTGTTGTACCACTTAGGTGTATTTTTTTTTGGGTTCAATTGGAAAAGACCATAACCATCGGTGCCAATCCAAATATTATTGTTATGGTCTTCAAAAAGTGTCGTAATTACGTTAAAGCTAGCAGTTGTTTTAAGTGTTTTATTGATGAGCGCATTGTATGATTCAACTTTTGGGTAATTATTGATATTTGACACTTTGAACAAACCAGTTCTAGTGCCGAGCCAAATATTATCACCTTGATCAACTAAAACTTTTCGGATATTTTTTGTGTCAATATATTTTTCTGTTAGGGCTGGCTCTTGATGATGAATAAACGTTTTGGATTTTGGATTGTATGAATAAAGACCACTTAAAAAACTACCAATCCATATGGTTCCCATTGAATCTTCGGCAAAGCTCATAATTCTATTGGATTTAAAAACTCCATTGCTGTTGTCAACGTTAATATTTTTAAATACGCTCTTTCCTTTTTCCAATAAAAACAAACCAGAATTCCAAGTACCTACCCATATATTTTCGCGTTTATCGATGTAAACTGTTACCACGTTACTACTTGTAAGGCCTTTAGCAATAGGATTGCTTTGATCAATTAGATGTGTAAACTTTTCAGTTAAGGGGTCATAAACATCAACTCCACCATCAGCAATTCCAAACCAAAAACGTTTTTGGCTATCTTGAGCTATGGCTGTAACAGACTTTGAGTATAGCGATTGGTCTTTGTTTGGAATACTTTCAATAGATTTAAACCGTTCTTTTTCTTTGTCATAGATGTCAATTCCTTGGTTAAAATATCCTAGCCATATTCTATTTTTATCATCAATAAATGTTGACCAAATTGAATTTGATTTAATGCCTTTAGTTTTTGATCTTTCGTATTTAAGTGAGTTGATTTCACCTTCTTTATTTAGAATAAATAGGCCATCATTTTCGGTTCCACAAAAAAGAGAACCCTCATCATTAGAGTCCAAGGTCAAGATTCGTTTGTTGGTGATGGTGTGATATTTGAACTCATAGTAATTAGTGGGGGTAGTCAAAATTTCAATCAATCCATCACTGACTGTGCCTAAGCAAATACTTCCGTCCTTTTTGGTGAAGATGGTTTGTATTGGATTTTTAATGATTTTTCGACCTCCAAGTGTTGTAAATTCAGCTTGTTTAATGCTATTGCTTAGTGGATTGTATCCGTATAGCCCTATGTTTGAACCAATTAAAATAGCACCTCTCTTGGTTGTCTCAATACTGTTAACTTGAAATCTGTTGGTATTTATATTTTTCTCTAAAACCACAGCTGTGCTCAAAAGAGATTCTTTATTGACCTTAAAAACACCGAAGCTGTGCGTTCCTATTAGTAATGAGTTATCATCTGTTTCATTAATAGCTTTTATTTGAATTTTTGAATTAAGTTCATTAAGTGGTATGTGTGTGAATTGATCTAAGTTCCTGTTGTATAGGTTGAGGCCTTCTTCAGTACCGACCCATAAATCATTACTTTTATCTATATAAATAACATTAATGACTGAGTTGTCAATTGTTTTATCATCGTCCCATATATGCTTATAGTTCTTTAATTCATGGCCATTAAATGAACTCAAGCCATTGCCTTGAGTTCCAATCCAAACTATTCCTTTGTGGTCTTTAATAATACAAGAAACAGCCCTCGTTCCAATATCTTCTGCAAGTGATTCAAAATTTACACTATCATAGTCTTGCTGAGCTATGACTGGACTTGGATTGAAAATAAAAAAAACAAAAATGTTTAAAATAATACCTGCGCGCATAGATTTTAATTTCGCAGAAAAAGTAATGAAAGATTGGGGTGGGTAAAGATCAATTAATTTACAATATATTGAATATATTATGAGAAGATTTTTTTTTAATGCTTCATAAATTACATAAATTTCTTCAAATGTTCCATAGTCAAGCTAATGATTCAAATATATTTGTTTGATTTACTTCTATACTTAAATTAAATATAGCTAAAATTAATTACCAACCAATTTTAAAACAAATGAAAAATAAACTCAAAATTCTAATCGCAATCTTATTGCTGCCTCTGGCAATCTTTGCGCAATCTAAAACAGTTACAGGGGTAGTCAATGACGACCAAGGATTACCACTTCCGGGTGTTACAATTCAAGTCAGAGGGACAGATAATTTAGGCGCTGTCACCAATTTTGATGGTGAATTTTCAATCACAATCCAAGCTACAATAAAACAAGTGCTTGTTTTTTCATATGTTGGATTTCAAACGATTGAGTTAGATGTCACAGATTTGACGACGGTGCGTTTGTCCATGGAAATTGACACTGCAGAATTAGATGAAGTTGTTGTTGTAGGCTATGGTACGGTTTTGAAAAAAGATGTAACGGGTTCAATTAGTTCTGTCAAAGTTGATGAAAATATTGCTAATCAAACTACTGGAATCGATCAGCTCCTACAGGGTAGAGCTGCTGGTGTTCAAGTATCTCAAAACTCCAGTGCCCTGGGCTCAGGTGTGAGCGTTAGAATTAGAGGGACCAATAGTTTGAGAGGAAATAATGAACCTCTTTATGTCATAGACGGTATTATTATTGCATCTGCAGGAGAGGATGTAGTACATACAGGAGGTCTTGGAAATGACGGTCAAGAAGTACAAAACGGTCTCACAGGCATCAACCCTAGAGATATTGAAAGTATTGAAATTTTAAAAGATGCTTCAGCCACAGCAATTTACGGCTCAAGAGGAGCTAACGGTGTAGTATTAATTACGACTAAAAAAGGGGAAAAAGGCAATGTGAAAATTAATGCATTCCACACAACAACATTTAGAAGTATTCGAAAAAAATATGATATGTTGGATGGCGTTGGGTATGCAAGATATCAGAACGAGGCATGGGAAATTAATAATGGAAATCAAGATTTTCCTTATGAAATAGATAATAGTGGTAATGTTTATGCGACAGGTCCTAATGCTAGTGATAATCCGTTAGAATATTTTGATTGGCAACAGATTGTTTATGATCAAACGATGAGTCAAAGACTCGGCTTTTCAGCTTCTGGTGGCGGTGATAATGGCAATTATTATATTTCTGGTGGTATAGGAGATGAAAGCGGGATTGTTGCAAACTCAGGAGTTAAGTCAGGAGATTTAAGAATAAACTTAAACCAAGACCTCAACAAAAACTTAAAACTACAAGCGCGTGCTACGGCCTTTTTTACTGAAACGGATTTTGCCAATTCAGGTGATCTTATTGGTACAGCGAATCAGAGCTTTGTTCGAAGTACGCTTGTTTTTAGACCAATTGTTAATTCAGCTGATGAAGGTTTTGTTGAAGATTTGGATGCTTCAAATCCTTATTCTTGGATCAATGATTTTACAGATATTTCAAAAGAAAAACGTTTTATTGGATCTGTTGCACTCACCTATAAATTACCAATCAAAGGCTTGAGCTATCAATTCAGAACCGGAGGAAATGTTAGGATTAAAGACCGAAGACGATTTTTTGGATTGACAACTTTTGCAGGAAGAAATGCAAATGGTGCTTTGCAGATTTCAGAACTGGACTCCAAAACATATCAGGTTAATAATCTTTTGAGATACAACCGTAGCTTCAATAGGAAACACAGAATTAATGCGACATTAGGACTTACTTACGATGTTAGAGAAAATCAAAACAGTGTCTATGCAGTCCAAGATTTTGTAGCATTAGACCTTACAACAGATCAACCTTATTTAGGTTCTGTTATTGATACGCCGCTTACATATTTATATTCTAAGCAACAGGTTTTTTCATTTTTAGGGCGTCTAAACTATTCTTATAAAAACAGGTATGTATTCACTGCATCTTTTAGACGTGATGGGGTTTCTAAATTTTCATCGGCAAATCGCTATAGTTTCTTTCCATCATTTGCACTGGCTTGGAATGTAACCAATGAACCTTTTCTTCAAAATTCTGATTTTATCAGCAATTTAAAGCTGAGAGCTGGATGGGGACAAATTGGAAACCATGGTATACGTCCTTATGGTACCATACCTAATTATGGCATAAGTTCTGGCGTGCAATATGGCGACCCAGTAAATGGTCTCAGTATTCCAATTATCTTGAATAACATAGCCAATCCTAATTTAACATGGGAGACCACTGAGCAAATTAATTTTGGTGTAGACTTTTCATTATTTAATGAAAAGATTTCAGGAACACTTGATCTTTATGACAAGACCACAAAAGATTTACTTCAAAATATCCCTATACCATCATCAAGTGGTTACACGAATTTACTTATAAATAAAGGAGAAATTTCTAACAAAGGAGTAGAACTTGGCTTGGATTTTGATTTAATTTCAACTGATGATCTTGAGCTATCTTTGGGAGGTAATATTGCATTTAATAGAACTAAGATTTTATCTCTTGGAGTCCCTGTTGATGCTTTTTATATTGACGGAGAAGCTCAACAGCGTTCATTCTTTTTTGGGAATAGAATCTCTAATGGGCAAATTTTCCTAACACCTGCAAATGTATTTGTGCAGGGTGAAGAAACCAGCCTTTTTTATGGGTTTGAAACCAATGGAATTTATCAAACAGAAGACACGGATATCTTAGGCAATGCTGAGCCCGGCGATCCAAGAATTATAGATCAAAATGGAGATGGTGTAATCAATGATGATGATAGAACCTTTATTGGTAATCCAAACCCAGACTTTGTATACGGATTAAATTTAAATTTTAGATACAAAAGATTTAATATTTCAATGCTTTTTAATGGAGTTTATGGAAACGATATAGCCAACGGTAATCTTTTAACTATTGGTAATGCTGCGGGACAATTTCAAAACATTAGTTCAGATGCATATTACAATGCGTGGCGACCTGATGCACAGTCCAATACAAATCCAAGAATTGGTTATAACACCATTGGCGACACTGCCATTACCGATCGGATTATTGAAGATGGAAGTTTCTTGAGACTAAACAATCTTACGGTTGGTTATGATTTACCTGTTGAAACTACCAGTCTATTCAGCCGTTTTAATGTCTACGTAACAGCTCAAAATTTATTTACCTGGACCAACTACAGTGGCTATAATCCAGAAATCTCAAGTTTTTCTTACGATGGTCTTAGAAATGGTGTTGATTGGAACGGTTCACCTGATGCAAAAACAATATCTATTGGAGTAAATCTTAACTTTTAAAATTAATTAAAATGAAAAATTTAAAAATATTCTTATTATTTGCCCTTACCATATTTACGTCTTGTGACTTAGATGAAGATCCTCCTTATTTGGATGATAATGCTTACAATGACCCAATGTCTATTTTAGCTACCTTGGATGGTGTTTATGCGGGGTTAGCAAATTACCAAGCTCAAGAAAGACGGCTTTTTGTACAAAATGGCTTTTCAGGTTTTTTTGTTACAAGAAAACAGGGTCCAAATATAAATAATGTAAATAACAGAAATCTATTCTCATTAAAGCCACAGGCCAATGATGGTGATGCTGATGCACTGTGGTTTGGTTTTTACAGAGCCATAGCAAGGGCAAATACTTTAATCGCCAATGTTCAAGATTATGACCCTGATGGCAATTCAGCTAATGACAAACTTTTTAAAGAAGTGGTTGGTCAAGCCCATTTTGTAAGATCCTGGTCTTATTTTTCGTTGGTGCGTTTATTTGGTGATATTCCATTAATTTTAGATTTGCCATCTCATGATGCTGTAATGAACGCATTGACTCCTGCAAAAGAGGTTTATGCGCAAGTTATTGCAGATGCCAATGCTGCTGCTGATATGATGTATGATGGTTATAATGGTGATGGAGAAATTGATTACCAGTATTACTATCCTAAGAAATATGCTGCTAATATGCTTTTGGCCAAAGTTTATATGACCATGGCTAGTAATGAATATGCAACTACTTATGACATCATCCCAGATAATTTATTGGGTTCTGATTTTTGGCAAATGTCCTATGATCAAGCCATTCAAGTTTTAGATCAATATCAGTTGGTATCTGATTACGCTTCCCTGTTTACTTTAGAAGGTGAAAATTCTACAGAATCTATTTTTGAACTGCAGATTAGTCAAGTTGCTACAAATTCGCAGATGGGAAGAAATTACACCCCTAACAATTACAAACCAGGACAATGCTTTGGTTGGTTTAGTGTTGGTGCAGATTTTTATGACGATCATTTTACAACTTATCCAGGAGATCCAAGGCTCGAAGGTGCTACTTATATGAGTGAATATAGAAACAATGGTAATGAACCTGTTAACGTCGGTAACTGGGTTCGCACTTATCCTTCAAGAAATAGAGGTTGGTTTGGAAATTCTCATCCTTACCTTTTTAAATTCGCTAATAAAGACATTACACATAGCAATCAATATGACAGTAAAAATATTATTGTTTACAGGTATGCGGATCTTTTGCTAATGCTAGCTGAAATTTCCAATGAACTGGGAAATTCAACCGGTGCATTAAATTATGTTACACAGGTTTTGGACCGTTCTGGATTAAGTAATGCAGAATATGCCAGTGCGGATCAAACGACTTTTCGAAATAAAATAATGAAGGAATACCGCTATGAGCTTCTCGGTGAGGGAGAAGATGCACATAATAATAGGCGTAGAGGTTTTGATTATTTTTTAGAACATATTATTATTCCTCATAACCCTAGCAGTTGGCATCCAATTACTCCAAATAGAAGATTGTCAGACGGCCAATCTATGAATTTTAACAACAAAGATTTGACGCTAAGTGAAGACCCCTCTCAGATCATGTTTTTACCCCTGCCGACAAGAGAAATTAACACTAATGACTTAATAAATTAATTTTTGTAAAATAATTTAATGAAGTATAAATTTTTAGTAGTTTTAAATTCATTTTGGGCATTCAATATGAATGCCCAAAATGAATTACCTATTGCTAATGGTGCTTTGGAAAGCATTGACGCGCAAACAAATACTTTTAGTTTTTGGTCCAATTTACAAATCAATGGCGGTCAGGTAAACTACTCCATAGAAACCGAAAATTTAATCACTGGAAGTACGAAGGCACAAAAAAGTCAAATTATTTCATTAGGGTCTAGCGGCTGGCATGTTAAAACACAAAGTGATTATTTATTTCAAGTGGAAGCGGGACAAAGCTATACCGTCCGATTTTGGGCAAAAGTTAGTGGGTCAAGCTCTGCGACCATGAAGGTTGTATTTCAAGCCTCCGATGCACCTGGAAGCTATCAAGGAAACGACACAACAATTTCTCAAGACTGGCAACAGTACAGCCACATTTTTACAGCGGAAGACAACGCAGATTTAAATAAATTGAGTTTTTGGTATATGGATGCAGGAGTTACTTATTACTTGGATGAAGTTGAGGTAGTCGCAGGAAATACGATCTCATTTAACTCCGCTTTCACCTATCAATCTGTGGATGGATTTGGTGCAGGCATAAAGCGAAGAACGGAGCATCTATATGCTTTGGATGACAGCATGCGTGAACAGATTGAAATACATGCATTTCAAGACTTGGAGCCTAATATGATTCGCTTTTTTGTATACCATGACTTGGAAGATCCTAACGATAACAATAACCCATTTTATCTAAATACTGCTGGATTGGACTGGACTCGCTATGACAGTGATCCTACCCAATGGAAATCTCGTTATGTAGCAGAAGCACTCAATAATGCGTTTAATTTGAGCACCTATGGATTTGACCACATTATAGGCAATTGTAATAGTGCGCCAGCGTGGCTAAAAACCAATGGATTGCACAATGATGGTGGTACTCTAATTGCGGATGGAGAGGATGAATATAGCGAGTTCTTAATCGCTTTTATCAATGGAATGCAATCGCGTTATGGAATTAATATTACTGCAATTTCACCAACCAATGAACCTGATTATGATGTGACCTATGAGTCTATGAATACAACCCCCTCAGAATTATCCTCAATAATTTCAAATCTTGATTCGCGCTTAGATGCTGAAAATTTAAGTGCTATTAAAATCATATCCCCAGAAACGTTTAGAGTCACTTCAAACGATGCAACAAAGTCTACAACTAATTACATCAACACTATGTTTGAAAATTCAAGTGTAGTTGATGCAACGGATATAGTTGCTACACACACCTATCAAAACCCTATAACACCATCAAATTGGTCCTCTCTATCTACAGCGGCTATTGGTAAGCCTATTTGGGTAACAGAAGCTGGTAATTTACACAGTCCAAATTGGGATATGGAAGATGCTAGTTATCATATTGATCGTATTATGGATGGCTTTAACTTTGGAGGCCTTACTGCTTACATGTTTCATTTATTTTATGAACAGCATAAGTATCAATCAGAAGTCAATATTGGCCAAAATTACGGCTCATCTGCTTTAGTTTTATGGGATTCTAATATGGATATTATTTTGCCTAAACGCTATTTTGTTTTAAAACATTTTGCAAATTTAGTTAAAACTGGTTTTCAAAGAATTCATCTCAATAATTTTGACTCAGGACTAAAAGCAGTTGCTTTTAAATCCCCTGACGAAACTAAAATTATTCTGCAATTGTATTCAGATAATGATATTGGTAGTTTTGAAATCGAAATCCCCCAAGGAACAACTTCAATAGAACATTATATAACCTCAGACGCTGAGAACGATAACTTTAGATTGATAACAAATGAAAACTACGACTTGAGTGCTAACTACATCGGCTCGAATCTTTCAGCCATGTCGATGCATAGTTATGTGTTTACAATCGACAGTTCATTAAGCTCTCAAATCGGATATAACAGTCTAAATGAACCTAAAATTTTGGTATTTCCAAATCCCACAAATGCTCTGTTGGAATTGAAATTTCCAGTGAGTCAAAATCGTGAAATTATAATCTATCAATTAAACGGTACTCAGGTTTTTAATGAAAAATATCAAACCGCACAAAGTGTTTCAATAGACGTAAAATCATTTGCTGATGGGATGTATATAATTAAATCAATTACTGAGGCTGGACAACAAACCACTAAATTTTTAATCGAAAACTAATGAAAATTAATCAATATTATTACTGTTTTTATCTTATTACATTATTTTCTTTTTTTAGCCTACAAGCCCAAGACAGCTCAACAACGCCAAACTTCATTTTTTATTTAGCAGATGATCAGGATCTATTAGACTATGGTGTCTATGGTAATCCAAAAGTACATACCCCAGCAGTAGATGCTCTAGCTCAAGAGGGTATGCGTTTTACAAACTTTTATACAGCGCAAGCCATTTGTGCACCAAGCCGTTCTCAGATTTTTTCTGGAATGTATCCGATCAAAAATGGATGTATGGCCAATCATCTTCCAGTTAAACCAAAGCTCAAAACAGTTATAGATTATTTAGAAGCCGAAGGATATGATGTTGTTTTAGCGGGGAAAGGGCATGTAAAACCAAATTCAGTTTTTCAGTGGTCAAAATATTTTAAATCGGTAGATCATCGTTATTTACCACTTGATAAACTTGAAAATTATTTAAAGAATGTCAAAAAACCGTTCTGTGTTTTTGTTACTTCAGACTTTCCTCATGGGCCTTACCCAAAAACATCACAATACACCAATGAGGATATTTTTCGACTTCCATATGATAAAGGCAATTTTAGAAAATTCAAAACAGGATATTATCAGAACATATTTGATGACAATATGCAGCTAGAACGTGTTTTAGAAATGGTTCAAACTAATAGGTTTGTCGAAAATTCAATTTTCATTTATGCATCCGATCACGGAATTTCTGGCAAATGGGGTGTAGCAGAACAGGGATTGAAAGTACCCTTTATAGTGCGCTGGCCTGGCCATGTTGAGCCTAATTCTGTTTCGCATAACTTACTTAGTTTTGTTGACGTATTACCAACTTTTCTTGATATTATTGATGCTGAGGTACCACGTGAAATTGACGGAAAGAGCTTTCAGTCTGTACTAAAAGGAAATCAAAAACCTATACATAAATATATTTTTTCTCTTGCTACTAAACAAAATATCCAACAATGTAAAGTATTTCCAACACGAGCTGTAAGGGATGAGCGTTATAAATTCATTAGAAACTATAATTCTATTGAAGTTGTGAACTCTAACTATGGTTCAAATCCTGTTGTCAATGAATTTATTCGAATGGGAGCAGCGTCTTTTCCAAATGTGCCTTTTGAAGAACTATATGATTTAAATGTTGATCCATATCAAAAACAAAATTTAATTGATAACCCTAAATTTTCAGACCAAAAAGAGCGTCTTTCATTAGCATTAGAAGATTGGATGGTAACACAAAATGATTTTTTAATTAACTCTAAAATGCCTTTAATTAAACCAACACTACACCCATTGGATCGCAACTCTAAATGGAATAGCGTTAGTGAAGACTTGGCAGGTAAATTAGATGAAAGTGATTACACTCCTTTACATTACTAAAGTTTTGATTATGAAATTTTCAAATAAAATTAATTATTTACTTTTTGCATTCTGTTTTGTTTTTAGTGTAGCTGGTCAAAACAGTTCAAAAAAAGCTTTGAATGTTATTTGGATAAGCGTTGAGGATATGGGGCCCGTGTTAAGTAGTTATGGAAATAAATCTATTCAAACCCCTAACATAGATCGTCTGGCCAATGAAGGCATCAAATACACAAATGCTTATGCTACAGTTGGAGTTTGTGCTCCAAGTCGCTTTTCAATTATTACCAGCATGTATCCTGCGCGATTAGGTGCGCACAACATGCGTACGGGAGACCATAACAATTTTAAGTGGCCAGAAGACGTGAAATTTAGACAAAACAAGGGTGTGGTTGATAAATCAGGTGAAAATATTCCAGATTACGAAGTGGTTACACCAAGTTATGTAAAACCGTTTACAGAGTATCTTCGAGAACAGGGGTACTATTGTGTTAATGATGATAAATGCGATTACCAATTCAATGCCCCATTCACAGCATGGGACGATGTGTACGGAGGAGGGTCTTACAAAAATGCACCAGATGGTGCCCCTTTTTTCTATGTTAAAAATTATTACACTTCTCATGAATCACGAATTTGGTTGCGAAAGGATAAGCCAATAACAGTTGACCCAGAAGAAGTTCCAGTTCCCGACTACTATCCAGACATTCCAATTGTTAGAAGTGATATTGCTCGTAAATATTCAAATATTGAAGCTCTAGACAAAGAGGTTGGTGAATTATTGGAGCAGTTAAAAGGCGATGGTGTTTTGAATAATTCTATAATCTTCTTTTGGAGTGATCATGGTGGAAATCTATTACGTCAAAAAAGAGCAGTCGGAGATAGCGGTCTCCACGTACCTTTGATCGTTCGCTATCCCGATGGCTACCGTGCTGGTGAAACTGAAAACCGATTAGTTTCTTTGATGGACTTAGGACCAACAGTAATGTCTTTAATAGGAATTAACCCCCCTGATTATATGGACGGGAAAGCCTTTGCAGGAGATTTTGAACAATCGCCTAGACAATATATTTACGGCTCCGCAGATCGCTTTGATGAATGTACTGATATGCAACGTTCGGTTTTGGATGGCCGCTATGTTTACATCAAAAATTTTATGCCTGAGCTTCCATTGATTTACAGAAACAAATATCGAGAGCAAATTCCTATGAATAAACACTTAATTGAACTTGATTCCTTGAATAGGCTCGAAGGAAATGCTGCGTATATTTTCATGAAATCCAAGCCAAATGAAGAGTTATATGATCTTGAGAATGATCCACATGAAGTGTATAATTTGGCTGATAACCCAAAATATGAGTTCAAACTACAAGAATTAAGAACACAACTTGGTCAATGGCAAGAAGCCATTGATGATAAAGGCTTTGTTCCGGAAAGTGAATTAATTAAATCCTTTTGGCCCAATATGAAACAGCCTAGTACTGCCAAAGTTAATATTCAAATTAATTCAGAATATATATCGCTTAGCTGTGAAACAAAAGGAGCATCAATAGGGTATCAGTTGGGAGAAGATATTGGAACAAATTATTGGAAGTTGTATGCAACACCTATTCAAACTGAACCCAATGAAAAAATAAGAGCTAGAGCTATCCGAATTGGTTATAAAGCTTCAAGCATAACAACTAATTAAATTTTAAAACAATGATTTTAATGAAACAACTTACGATTTTACTTTTTTGTGCCACTATAATGCCCCAGTGTTTGATCAGTCAAACGGGCACTAAGAAGCATAATATTCTATTTATCTCAATTGATGATTTTAGACCTAAAATTAACTCTTACGGGGAATCCAAGATGATTACCCCAAATATTGATAAACTAGCTTCTGAAGGACTTCAATTTAATAATGCTTTTACCAATATTGCTGTTTGTGGGGCTAGTCGCGCGAGTATTATGACAGGAATAAGGCCAAGTCAAGATCGTTTTAATGATTACACCTCTCGTGCCTCAGTTGATACACCAGAAGCAATAACTCTAAATCAACTCTTCATGGAGAATGGTTATGAAACTGTTTCCTATGGAAAAATTTATCATTTTCCAGATGATACCAAAGAATATTGGTCTGAAAATGATGGAGGAGCTCACCAGGCTGATTATCAAGACCCTGTGGCTCAAGAGCGCAAACGTAATGGTGAAAAGGGATCACACGGCCCTAAGGGGCCTGCATTTGAATCTCCTGAAGTTGATGATTATGCCTATAACGATGGCAAAGTCACAAAAAGAGCCATCAAAAAAATGGAGGTACTAAAAGCGGCAGAAAAACCTTTTTTTATGGCTGTTGGTTATGTTTCGCCTCATTTGCCGTTTATTCAGCCCAAAAAGTATTGGGATATGTATGATCATAGTTCAGTAGAGCTTGCGGATAATGCTTACCAACCCGAAAACTCCCCTTTTATAGCGATGCATGCCCAGCACGACTCTGCTGAGCTAAGAAATATGTATTTAGACATTCCTAGTGAGGGCTTATTGAGTGACGAAATGTCAAGAAATTTAGTTCATGGGTATTATGCAAGCGTAAGCTACATGGATGTTCTAATTGGGGATTTAATTAAAGGATTAGATGATTTAGGACTCAGAGAAAATACAACCATTATTTTATGGAGTGACCATGGATTTTTTCTAGGTGAACATGGATTCTGGTGCAAACACAGCACTTTTTATGAAGCCATAAAAATACCATTTATTATTTCTTCACCAGGTTATGCCAAGGGTCAAATTACAACCTCATTTACAGAACTTGTAGATGTCTATCCAACGCTTTGTGAATTGACAGGAATCGAACCTCCTAGTTATATTCATGGTGAAAGTTTAACCTCTGTTATGAAAAACCCATCTATTCAACTAAAAGATGAGATTTATACCCGATATAAAGAAGGGGAGGCTGTAGTTGATGCCAATTATTCCTATACAGAATTCTTCAGAGGCGAGACGTATTTAGGAAACATGTTGTATGACTTAAACAAAGATTTAAAACAAAATGTTGATATAGCAAAAAAAGCAGAAAATGCCGAATTGGTTAAGAAATACAGCGAAAAACTTAAAGTTATGAGGGATTTTGTCAATAGAGATCCAATAAATAATAAATAAGTCAGAACATTTTATTTCTATAAACCTTAGTCTATAACTGTATATGTTTATCCTCAAATATTACATTGTTATACTCAAATGTTTTAATTTATTTCAATCTGCCTAACTACATTTAAGCTATTAAAACGAATGAAATAATATGGCATTAATAAGCAGTTGTAAAAAACAACGAAGCAATTTTTTTAATCATATCTATTTAATTGTGATTTTTTTATCCACGTTTTCACATGCCCAGGATTATTATGTTTCAAATGCATTAGGATCTGATGGAAATGATGGTTTAGAAACGTCTCCTTTCCAAACTATAAACAGAGCGATATCAGAAGTTGAAGCTGGTGGAACAGTATATGTTATGGAAGGCACTTACAGAAACCAGAATTATGGTACTGTTGATGTTTCTAACTACATCAATATGAACAATCCACATGTTGTGACAATCAATAAGTCTGGAACAGCTGGGGCTTATATCACTTTAAAAAATTACCCCGGTCATACCCCAATAATCCAATTTGATGGCAGGGGTGGAATTGTTATTTCAAATGATATGAACTATATCATTGTTGAAGGTTTTGAAGTGGTCGGACCTGCTGCCTCTATTACTTATGCCGAAGCATATGCAAACAGAGAATATAAGGTTTTAGCCGCTTCTGATCCTGATGATGACATCAATTATAACCATACTTATTTTTCTGGAAAGGGGATTTGGGGTGGTTATGGCGCGCACCATCACATTATTATTCGAAACAATATTGTTCATGATACAGCGGGCTCTGGAATTCGCTTCAATTACTCCGATCATATTACTATTGAATACAATGAGGTTTACAATACCACTTGGTGGACATCATCGGCCTCAAGTGCCGTTGTATATGCTGAAACAATAGCAATTGATGGCGACAACAGTACGGATATTAAAATGGTTATGAGAGGTAATTTGGTGTATAACAATTGGAACAGAATCCCATTTTATGTTACTCAACTTCCAGATAATTCAGGTAATGAAAACCCAGATTATGGAACAGCAGATTATAACAGTATAGTGGATGGTCAGGGTTTATATGTTACAAGAAGCGACCCTAGTTATAATGGCACCTTTTTGTTTGAAAATAATGTATGTGTTAACAATGGTAAGAATGGGATTAATTTTGATAATTCTTTAGCTGCATCAGCAATTATTAGAAATAATACGCTTTATTTTAATGGTGTTCATGAATACATTCAAGACCTATCAGTTGCAGAGGGTAATCCATCACATAGAGGCCAGAATGTTGCAGGAATAAAATCCAATAAAGTTTTAAATTCAACAGTTGTTAATAATATTGTGGTTACTAGACCATTACAAGATGCACCTTCATACTATGGAGATGGATTTACATCACTTCAATTGAATCAGGTCTCCAATAATAGAATCGCAAATAATAATCTCTTTTTGAACGGGTCGTATGATTGGCCAGCAACTTCAGAAAATAATATTGTTAATCAAGACCCACTTTTTGTTTTATCGCCATCAGTTGTCAACGGTCCAATTGATATTTCAGCTACTGATTTTTCAATCACTCCAAACTCTCCTGCCATTGATGCAGGTGATCCAAGCTATACTCCCGAAAATGATTTTTTGGGGAACCCAAGACCAACACTTCCCAATGCAATTTCCTTCTCAAGTTTCGAAAATTCGACGGGCGGCTGGTCTCAATTTGGGTCTCCCACTTTGACTTCTACCACGGCAACCTCAAAATCTGGAGATTACAGCCTTTCAGTTAGCAATCGAACCGAGAACTGGCACAGTCCTAAATTGGCATTGGATAATCTTATGGAAGTTGGGCAAACCTATACGTTTTATGTTTGGGTAAAATTAGCCAGCGGCGGTGCTGGAAATGCACAAATAACCATTAAAAATACTACATTAAACACTTATACATCTGTAACATCCAGTACTGCTGTAAATGACCAGGATTGGACGCTTTTGACCGGGGATTTCACATATCCATCAAGTTATCCTATGTTTGCGTATATCAAAGGACCAAATGTTGGAGATGGAGTTGTTAGCGATTTTTACATAGATGATTTTACTTTGGTTCCTCAAGGATCTGCCGAGGTAGATTTTTCTAATATTGACAACGATGATGTTGTTGATATTGGTGCCTATGAGTTTATAAACACAACCGCCGGAGTTTGGGATAATGACACTCTGAATGGCCAGATCTTTGTTTACCCCAACCCCGCTAGAAATCAAATAACAATTTCAAAATACACTGCTAATGATCAGATTGAGGTTATGGACCTTTTAGGGAAATATTACCAACTCTCCAATCAACAAAACACACTAGATAAAACCTTAACCTTGGACGTTTCAAGTCTTAGCAAAGGGATTTATTTGGTAAAAATTAGAAATTCATATACCAATAGTTTCCAAACCCTTAAGTTTTTGAAGCATTGACAACAACTATATTTAAAAATGAAAAAGATGAAAAAATTAAAAAAATCAATATTTCTAACATTTATTTGTGGTCTTATTTGTTTTATCAGTTGTGCCAGTAAAATTGTTTCTGAACCTTCCAGTAAGTTGTCATTAGGCACACATTTTAAAGATTTATTTTATTTAGGAGCGGCCATTAACGAAAACACTATTTTAGGTTTAGATCCAAAATCCGCTACAATTGTAAATAGTGAATACAATACAATTTCACCGGAGAACTCTTTAAAATGGATGTTTATTCAACCCAGTCCTAACAAGTTTAATTTTAAAGCAGCAGATAAATATGTCGAAATGGGTCTCAAAAACAACATGTACATTGTGGGACATGCTTTGGTTTGGCATAATCAGCTTGCAGATTTCATGCAAAATCTTGAGAACAGTGCTGAGACCAGAGCACATGTGGAGAACCACATCAATACGTTAGTGTCTCGCTACAAGGGTAAAATTGATGCTTGGGATGTAGTCAATGAAGCTTTTGAAGAGGATGGAAGTTTGAGAGCGTCTGTTTTTTATAAAAATATGGGCAAAAATTACATTGAGGAGGTTTTTAGAAAGACGGAGAAAGTAGATCCAGATGTAGACTTAATCTACAATGATTACAATCTTTACAAACCAAAAAAGAGAGCTGCCGTTCTTGAAATGGTTAAAAAATTTAAAGCTAATGGCACTAAGATTAATGGAGTTGGGGTACAAGCCCATTGGGATTTAAAATCTCCAAGTATTGAAGAAATAGAGCAAATTATTTTGGATGTACATGCTGAAGGTGTTCATGTCTCTTTTACAGAACTTGACATCTCTGTACTTCCCAATCCTTGGGAAATGGTTGGCGCCGAGGTGACTCAAAATTTCTCACAGTTTGAAGGCGATCCAAAAATGAATCCATACCCTAATGGATTGCCGGATAATATCCAAGAAAAATTAGCAAAGCGTTATCAGGAAATTTTTAATGTTTTTGTCAAACACAGTGATAAAATTAATAGAGTTACTTTTTGGGGGGTAATGGACAAACATTCTTGGCTCAACGATTGGCCGATTAAAGGGCGTACCAATTACCCATTGTTATTTGATAGAAATTATAATCCAAAACCAGCCTATAAAAGTGTCCTAGAGGTTAATACAGATCAACAAAACTAAAAATATTTATATGAAATCTATTTCAGAAAAATTGTCAATAACCGAAAAGATTGGTTACAGTTTAGGAGATTTGGCGGCTAACTTGGTCTTTCAAACCCTAATGACTTATTTAGCATACTTTTACACCGATATTTATGGACTTGAAGCAAACGATGCGACTGCATTAATGTTTGTTGTGGGAACTGTAGCCGCTTTTGGATTTAATCCCATTGTGGGTGCTATTGCAGATCGTACCAAATCCAAATGGGGCAAATTTCGACCTTGGATATTATGGACTGCCGTTCCGCTTGGAATTATCTCAGTTTTAGCATTTAGCACACCAGACTTCAGCTATCAAGGGAAGTTGATTTATGCTGTAATTACATACACCTTGTTATTGTTATTATACGCTTCGAGTAACCTTCCATATTCTGCATTGAGCGGAGTAATAACCGGAAATATGAAAGAACGTAATAGTATTTCTTCTTATCGATTTGTGGCGGTGATGTTTGCTCAATTTTTTGTGCAAGTTTTCATGCTACCAATTATAATTTATGCTGGCGAAGGCGATAAAGCTGTTGGGATAGAAATTGTGATGACTTGGCTCGCAGTTATTGGTACCATTATGTTATTAATTACTTTTTTCACGACAAAAGAGCGTGTCGTTCCTACCGAAGAACAACAATCTACAGTGAAGGATGATTTATTGGATTTGATTAAAAATAAACCATGGGTAATAATGTTGGTCCTGACAACTTTAACATTTATCTCTTTAGCCATGAAAGGAGGGAGCTATGTGTATTATTTTGAAAATTTTATAGATGCATCAAATTTAACTAATTTTATTAGCCCAATATTAGAGTTTTTATCTAATATGGGTGTTAATTTCTTTGGAAACGATCCAGTCTCCGCTGGATTTGGATTGTTTAATGCCGGTGGTATTATTTTTATGATTATCGGTATTGGCTTATCAAAGCCTTTAGCTGATAAGTATGGAAAACGTAATGTTTTTGGATGGTTTTTATTTATTTCAACCCTTTTTATCATTGTTTTTTACTTTTTTAAACCAACAGCAATCACATTTATTTTTGGTGCTCAAATTTTGCACGGGTTTTTCTATGGAATAACTATTCCGTTATTGTGGGCAATGATTGCTGACGTCGCAGATTTCTCTGAATGGAAAAACAATCGAAGAGCTACTGCTATTGTGTTTTCAGCGATGATGGTTGGACTAAAGCTAGGACTTACTATTGGAAGTTCGCTGGTAACTCAAATTCTTTCATCTTACGGCTATGTTGCCAACAGTGAATTGGGGCAATCTTCAGAAGCTATATTGGGAACTAAGCTTCTTGTTAGTGTTTATCCTGCCATACCATTTTTGATCGGTGTGGCCCTCTTATTTTTCTACGAAATAAATAAAAGTATGGAATCTCAAATTGAATTTGATTTAAAACAAAGACGAAATAATTAATAATCATGCCTGAAGATAATATAGACCATATAGATTTTAAAGCATTAAACAAAAAGGCACTGTCTGCCCCATTGGTAACTCATATATACACCGCAGATCCCTCTGCTCATTATTTCAATGGAAAAATATATATATATCCATCTCATGACATTGACGCTGGCGAGGCTTTTGACGATTTGGGAAGTCATTTTGCGATGGAAGATTACCATGTTATTTCCATGGACAGTATAGACAGTAAAGCTGTTGATAATGGTGTGGCCTTGCACGTAGATGATGTGCCTTGGGCAAAACAGCAAATGTGGGCCCCCGATGCCAATGAAAAAGACGGGAAATTTTATCTTTTCTTTCCAGCAAAAGATTACGAAGGGATTTTTCGAATTGGTGTAGCTATCAGCGATTCTCCAACAGGCCCCTTTAAAGCTGAGCCAAAAGCCATTGAGGGCAGTTTTTCTATAGACCCGGCTGTTTTTAAAGACGATGACGGCGCCTATTATATGTATTTTGGAGGCCTTTGGGGAGGCCAATTGCAACGCTGGAGAAAAGGTGTTTTTAATCCCGATCAGCCTGAAAGCCCTACCGCTTTCCTTCCAGCAGACGACGAACCGGCTTTGTTGCCATTGGTTGCTAAAATGTCCGAGGATCTATTGGCATTTGGCGAAACTCCTAAGGCATTAGAAATTCTTGACGAAAATGGAGATCTTCTGCTTTCAGGAGATAATGACCGCCGCTTTTTTGAAGCCGCTTGGTTACACAAACACAATGGGAAATATTATTTTTCATACTCCACTGGAGACACCCATTTTATATGTTATGCCATCGGAGATAGTCCCTATGGGCCATTTATCTATACAGGCCGAATTCTTAACCCCGTTGTGGGGTGGACTTCCCACCATTCTGTTTGCGAAGTCGAAGGAAAAACCTTTTTGTTCTACCACGATTCTTCCCTTTCAAATGGTATTACGCATTTAAGATCTGTAAAGGTAGCTGAATTAAAATACCGCCAGGACGGTACCATTATTACTTTAGATCCTTATTAATTTTAATCAACATTTTTAGTTATTATAATTTAAGCTTATGTTTGAGTATACTTATCCTTTTTTCTTTTGATTATTAACTAATGAAAGTCAGACATCTTATACATCTACATTGGCGCAGCGGATTTGGCATTACTCCTTCTTCCTTGAAGTCGGCCAAATTTTTGAGCAAGCAAAATAATGTCAATTCAATTTTTGATATTTCAAAAAAAATTGAACCTATTCAACTCGATTTATCTGAATTTGATCAATTTCTAAAGACGCCCTACAAAAAGTATAAAAATATACACGGTGCGGAAGCGGCTACAAAGTTGAGACAAAAGAGTCAAAGAAAGGTACGGGAATTGAACTTTGAATGGTTGAAAAAAATTGCTAGCTCCGATTGTATTTTTCGACAGAAAATGACACTTTTTTGGGCTAATGTATTTGTCTGTAGAGACAATCATATATTTCATATAATTCAATTTAATAACACTTTGCGCAAACACGCTTTGGGTGATTTTGGGGCCTTTGTCAAAGCAGTTGCAAGAACACCATCTATGCTGAAATACCTCAACAACAACCGCAATGTAAAGCTCAAACCCAACGAGAACTTTGCACGCGAGTTATTAGAACTCTTTACTTTAGGTCTGGGGAATTATTCAGAGCATGACATCAAGGAAGCGGCTAGGGCTTTTACTGGTTGGAATTTTAAAGCCAATGGCGATTTTATTATAAGAACCAACAAACATGATGAAAACTCCAAGACATTTTTAGGGGTCTCTGGAAATTTAGGCGGTGATGAGGTTATAGATATCATTCTCAAGCAACGCCAATGTGCGGAGTTTATTTGTAAAAAAATATACACCTATTTTGTTAATCCGAGTATTGATACTTCTCATTTAAATGAGCTCACGGATTTATTTTATAAAGATTATAATATTGAGAAACTAATGCGGCATATTTTTATGTCTGATTGGTTTTACGATGAAAATAACATCGGCGCTAAAATTAAATCACCTGTAGAATTGATGGTAGGGATTCAAAAGATCGTACCCTCAGTTTTTAAAAAACAGCGTCAAGTCAGCTATCTTCAAAAAATGATGGGACAAATTCTTTTATATCCTGTCAATGTTGCAGGGTGGAAAGGGGACCGTTATTGGATTGATTCAAATTCATTGATGTTCAGGTTGAAACTTCCCTCAGTTCTTTTGAATAATGCCAACATTAGCCTTATGCCTAAAGGAGAATTTGAAGACGATTTTAGTGATTTTTATAACCAAAAGAGTCAACAGTTCAAAGTTTCAGATCAAGCACGTGCTTATTTTGAAACGCATTATGCTAATATCTCCAAAGAGGAGTTAAAAGCTATTTTGGTCCTGCCAAAGTTGGATCAAGACACCGATGAGATGCTAAATATTTACCAACATCAAAATGCCTATCAATATTGCATTCAATTGATGTCTATTCCAGAATATCAATTGTGTTAAAGTGTAGTTTATGAAAAGAAGAGATTTTTTAGCCAAAAGTTCACTTGCTAGCAGCTTGATGCTGGTTCCGAATTTTATGAAAGCTTTTGAAAGCTTAGACCCTGCAACACTGGGCTATAAAAAATTAGTTCTTATCCAGCTATCAGGTGGGAATGATGGTTTAAACACCATCATTCCACACAGAAATGATTTGTATTATAAATACAGACCTAGCCTTTCAATTCCTAAAAATAAATTGATTGATCTCAATGGTGAGTTGGGGTTCAATGAAAATCTGGGCCCGTTAAAATCTCTTTATGATGAAGGCTATTTATCAATCATAAACAATGTAGGTTATCCCAATCCAAACAGATCTCATTTTAGGTCTACAGATATTTGGCAAACTGCGAGCAGTTCTTCAGAGTATTTGGATACTGGATGGATGGGCAGATATATCGACCAATATGGTAAAAAGCCCTACAGTGGTATTGAGGTAGATGATTCTTTGTCATTAATAATGAAGGGTGAATCAATGAACGGTATAGCGACAAGAGACGCAAAAAAAATGTTTAATAATACCAAAACTCCATTCTTTGGTAAAGTTTTAGAGACACAAACAGCGGCACATTTAAGTGAACATAATTTAGGCTATTTGTACAAAACAATGGTGAGTGCTAAATCTTCTGCCCAGTATATATATGAAACTTCTAAAACTTCAAAAAGTGTAAAGACGTATCCCAATAATGCCTTTGCAAAACAATTAAAAACTACAGCAGAGTTTATCAATTCTGGATTAGCTACCAAGGTTTATTATGTTTCTATGGGGGGCTTTGATACCCATGCTGGGCAATCCAACAGACAAGCCAGGCTGCTCAAGACTTATGCTCAGGCTATCGATGTGTTTGTAGCAGATCTAGAAGCTTCAGATTCATTTAAAGACACCTTGATTGTTACATTTTCAGAGTTTGGAAGACGTGTACAACAAAATGCTGCTGCAGGAACAGACCACGGTGCTGCAAGCAACCTCTTTATTATCGGAAAAAATCTCAAAAAACCCGGCTTTTACAACGCCAGTCCCGATTTAGTCAATCTAGATGATAATGGCGATTTGAAGTATGCTGTAGATTTTAGATCTGTTTATGCGACACTGCTAGATCAATGGTTGGATGCCAGTCATTCTAAAATATTGGGAAAATCTTTTAAAACTTTAAATTTTATATAATTTCTTGTTAATGATTTATAAATTTATTTTGGCTTCAATTCTATTAGTGTTTGCTTCATATGTATCACTTACCAACCTATATTTAAAATATTTTTGAATTCCATACAGCACCAATTTATGCAAACAAAATATTATCTAGGATTTGATTTGGGAAGTTCATCCGTTAAAGTGGCTTTAGTAGAAGCGACTACGGGTGAAAATATATTGAGTCTACACGAACCCCAACACGAAATGTCTATTCTTTCAGAGCAAAACGATTGGGCGGAACAAGACCCTAACGATTGGTGGAAATTTGTGTGTCAAGGGACCAAACGAATTTTACAAGAATCAAAAATCGATCCTTCATCCATTCAAGCTGTTGGAATTTCTTATCAAATGCACGGTTTGGTGCTTGTTGATGGTGACGGCGAACCACTGCGGAATTCCATTATTTGGTGCGACAGTCGCGCTGTAGACATTGGTAAACAAGCTTTTGAAGATTTAACTAAAGAACGCTGTGTTTCCAATCTTTTAAACTCCCCCGCAAACTTTACAGCCTCTAAGCTCAAATGGGTTAAAGACAACGAACCTGAGTTGTATAAAAAAATTCATAAGTTCATGTTACCCGGTGATTTTATTGCATTTAAACTTACAAATGAAATTTCAACCACCAAAAATGGCTTATCAGAAGGTATTTTTTGGGATTATAAATCTGATTCCATTGCCAATTGGTTACTTGATTATTTTGAATTTAGCCCCGATTTGGTCCCTGATATTGTTGAGAATTTTACACCTCAAGCTTTCATTTCAAAACAAGCAGCAGTAGAAACAGGATTAGCTGAAGGCATCCCGATTACCTATCGTGCAGGTGATCAGCCAAACAATGCTCTTTCACTAAACGTCTTCAACAGAGGAGAAGTTGCTGCCACTGGTGGTACGTCAGGAGTCATATATGCAGTGACTGACAGTAAAAATTCTATTGAAGCGAGTCGAATCAATCATTTTGCTCACGTAAATTATTCATCTGAAAAGCCAACAATTGGAAAATTGTTATGTATCAACGGAGCTGGGATTATGTACCGCTGGTTACGCAATCAAAGTTCTGCAGAATCCTATGAAACGATGAATAGGAAAGCGTCTAAAGTTCCCATTGGATCTGATGGCTTGGTCATTTTACCTTTCGGAAATGGTGCTGAGCGCATGCTAAATAATCAAAATATAGGCACTCAATTTTGTAACATCAATTTAAATCAGCATTCTAAAGCCCATCTTTACAGAGCTGCACTAGAGGGCATAGCTTTTTCATTTGTATATGGAATGGAAATCCTTAAAAACGACAATGCTGCCATTAAGGTTATTCGGGCGGGTAATGACAATCTTTTCAGATCTGAGATTTTTGCCAAAACCTTGTCAACTCTTATTGGTTATGAAATTGAAATTTACAATACCACAGGCGCTATTGGCGCTGCCAGAGCTGCGGGTTTGACCGATAAAGATTTTGATCGCTTCGGTCAAAACATCACAAAAAACGATCATGTGATGACATTTAAACCCATCGAAAATAAGAATCCATATCTTGATGCTTACCAAAACTGGAAAATAGAATTAGAAAAACAAATTAAAAATTAAATAATGATACTTACTGGAAATAAAGAATACTACAAAGGGATTGATGCCATTCAATATGAAGGCAAAGATTCGGATAACCCACTTGCATTTAAATATTATGACCCTACACGTGTTGTAGCTGGTAAAACCATGCGTGAGCATTTTAAATTTGCTATCGCGTACTGGCATACTTTCTGCGGACAAGGTTCTGATCCGTTCGGTCCTGGAACTCAAAATTTTCCTTGGGATCAGTCTTCAGACCCTGTTCAAGCGGCTAAAGATAAAGCCGATGCTGCATTTGAGTTTATTACTAAAATGGGCTTTGATTATTTTTGTTTTCATGATTATGATTTAGTTGCCGAGTCCAATTTTTTATCAGAATCTGAACATCGTCTTTCTGCTATTGTAGACTACATCAAACAGAAACAAGAGCAATCAGGAGTAAAGCTTCTTTGGGGAACCTCTAATTGTTTTTCAAATCCAAGATTTATGAACGGTGCCTCTACCAACCCAAATTTTGAGGTGGTTGCACGAGCCGGTGCTCAAGTAAAATTAGCTTTAGATGCCACAATGGCACTTAATGGAGAAAATTATGTGTTTTGGGGTGGAAGAGAGGGCTATATGTCACTGTTGAATACTGATATGGGTCGCGAATTGGACCACATGGGCCAATTTTTGACCATGGCAAGGGATTACGCCAGAGCGCAAGGCTTTAAAGGTACATTTTTTATTGAGCCAAAGCCTATGGAACCTATGAAACATCAGTATGATTTTGATTCGGCAACAGCTATTGGATTCTTAAAAGAATACGGATTGGATAAAGATTTCAAATTAAATATTGAAGTAAACCACGCTACACTTGCACAACACACCATGCAACACGAACTGGCAGTGGCTGCAAAAGCTAATATGCTAGGAAGTATTGATGCCAACAGAGGTGATTACCAAAATGGTTGGGATACCGATCAATTTCCAAATAATATTCAAGAAACAACTGAAGCAATGTTGGTGTTTTTAGAAGCAGGAGGCTTACAAGGTGGAGGGATTAATTTCGATGCAAAAATAAGAAGAAACTCAACGGATATGGAGGATGTGTTTTTGGCTCATATTGGGGGCGCAGATACTTTTGCTCGCGCATTGATTACTGCAGATAAAATCATAACATCTTCAACTTATAAAAAACTAAGAAAGGAGCGGTACGCTTCTTTTGATGATGGCAAAGGAGCTGCATTTGAATCCGGATCACTAAACCTTCAAGACTTGTATCAAATTGCACTCGAAAATGGAGAGATTTCTCCACAAAGTGGCAAACAAGAGCTTTTTGAAAATATCATTAATCAATACATTTAATTAATTTTAGTATTATGTACTATTTAGCCTTATCATCCTCATCTGTTTTGGAGAAACTGGACTGGGTGGTTTTGAGTATTTATTTTTTAGCATTAATTGCTGTAGCTGTTTGGGTTGTCTTACAAAAAAATAAAAACACAGAAGACTATTTTTTGGCAGGACGAAATGTGGGCTGGTTTGTTATCGGCGCCTCAATATTTGCTTCTAATATTGGTTCAGAACACGTAGTTGGTCTCGCGGGTACTGGTTTTGAGTCTGGAACACCAATGGCGCATTACGAGCTTCATGCATGGATCGTATTGCTGTTGGGTTGGTTGTTTTTACCATTTTATATTAGAAGTGGCGCTTTTACCATGCCGGAGTTTTTGGAAAAACGTTTTGACAGTCGCTCACGTTGGTTTTTATCTTTATTTTCTTTAGTGGCTTATGTGCTTACAAAAGTTTCTGTGACCATATATGCAGGTGGTATTGTAGTTTCCGAACTGTTAGGCATTCCCTTTTGGTATGGTGCTATTGGTATTGTTGTTTTTACTGGGGTCTACACTGTTGTAGGTGGAATGAAAGCGGTTATATATACCGAAACACTTCAAACCATTGTCCTTATCCTGGGTTCAATTATTATTACATTTTTAGGGCTACAAGAAGTTGGAGGCTGGGGACAATTGCGTGAAACAGTAGAGGCCGTGAGTCCAGATCACTTCAACATGTGGCGCCCAATGTCCGATCCGGATTTTCCATGGACAGGACTCTTAATTGGTGGAACTATTGTGGGGATTTGGTATTGGTGTACCGATCAGTATATCGTACAAAGAACTTTAGCAGCTAATAACATTAAAATTGGTAGGCGAGGAGCTATTTTTGGAGCTTACCTTAAATTGTTACCAATCTTAATTTTTTTGGTTCCTGGAATTATTGCATTTGCTTTATCTATTCAAAACCCAGAAGTTTTTTCTGTCGAAAAAGCAGACC
>Ga0233438_10000767_pt1 | contig 38923 bp, 32 predicted proteins | sample SI_123_September_FD_182720 | JGI IMG/M metagenome (GOLD analysis project Ga0233438, IMG submission 182720) | Seawater microbial communities from Saanich Inlet, British Columbia, Canada - SI_123_September2016_10_MG | ecosystem: Environmental > Aquatic > Marine > Inlet | place: Canada: British...
TTTGTTTCTGCCTATGCGCATTTAAAAAATCCAAATGAAGATATGGCAGAATCTATTGCCATTTATTTAACAAATCCTGATCGTTTAATAAACGTATCTCAAAAAAAATATGAATTTATTAGAGATCGAATTATGCATGGTACACGTTATGTATCTATCATAAGAGAAGATTTAACCTTTACTGTATATAACTTATATCCAGATTACACCTTTCCAGGTAAAATCATAGAACTTGACTTAGACGTTGAAGGTGACTCTGATGAAGATAAAAAAGTAACTATGAAAATTAGATTGAATTCTACAGATCCAGCTATTGATGGAGCTACATTTGCAACTGCTCGTTTTGCATCTTCTATTGGTACTATTTTTGATATCGGTCTTTCTCCAGTAAATGGCAGTATCGATTCTGTTTTAGTGGGTTCCGCATCTGTAAGTAAGTTTGCTAAATCTGGTTATTGGAACTTGGTAAGTTTAAGGACTGAGGATCAGGTAGGTAATGCTAGATATGAAAATACATCTACAGTAGGCGCTAAATTATTTACTGAAAATCCTTTAGAAGACATTACTTCCCCAAAATTTTTAGAATTTGGAATTACACGTATTGATAGCACTTTTAATGCCAATGGAGAAATAGAACCTAATGGGGAACCAGGGCAAGCCATTAAATTAAATTCGAAATGGGAAGAACCTCTAAATTTAAGTGGTAATGGTGCAGTTGTAAGAATAGATTTTCCAAACCCAGATCAAGCTGAAACTTACTTTAAAGAAGCAGGAACGTTTGCAAAAAACCCTAACGATTTGATTAAAGAGTTAGAAGGCTTCTTTTATATAGAAGATTATTATCCATCTGGGTATTATGCTGTAACCTCAATGTATACAGGAGATGAGGCTGGAAACTCTAGTTGGGTTAATTTTTCAAACAACCCAGATAATGCTGGGTTTGTTGATAATATCAGCAGTTTTGCAGCACTGAAAGATTCAGTTTACATAGAAACAAAATACCCTGACATCGTAAAACCAGAAATAGATCTAAACAATATTTCTGTTGTTGCAGAACCTACTAATCCAACAGCACCCAATGGAGAAACTAGGGTGGATATTAATTTTAATGCTAGAGACTTATCTGATTTTCCAGGGTATGAAGCTGGTATATATATAGTGAACTTAACTCTTAGAGATCCTAATGGAAATAAATTTGGGTATCAAACAGGGAATGCAACAATGAATCATCCGGATTTAGATTTAGCAAATACTGAACCTGTTTTAGACTCTATATGGCGCAATTATAGGTTTAATTTAGTACTCCCCCAAGGCTCTGCTGCTGGTATCTGGGGTATTTCAGACATTGTAATTATTGATAAGGTTGGAAATACAAAAAGCTATAACTTTGAAGAATATGTTCGTTTTGATATTATAGAATCTGACATCGAATTGGAAGAACCTCTAGAAATTGAAATAACAGATAAAGTAATTAACGCAGGCAATGTAGATGCTATAAAAGCAAAAATGTCTTGTAAACCTTGTGCTGGACTAAACTATGTAGCAACAATTTATTCTAGATTTGGTGGTGGTGCAATTGTAAGAAGTGAAGGCACTTTGAGTTCAGATGAAGTAATTGTAGAAGATTTAAATACCACTGGTATATTAGATGGTGAAGTAAATCTAACTGTGCAACTTACAGATTCTGAAGATCGTTTAGTCGCTACAAAAACTACCGCATACACTAAAGATGTTGTGTACCCTAGTGCATACTATACAAGAAGTAACCTACAAAATGATGGCACAAGCTCTTTAGAAGATTTTGTAGTAGATGTTGTTATCGAAACACAAGACGTAGGAGGTGCTTATAATTTAGATATAAATACAGATGGTTCTTCTTCTAGGAGTACTAATACAACTTCGTTAAATTTTACGGGCGATTTAGTTTCAGAAGAAACAAACTTAAATAATTTAGATATATCAACAATAGTAGATGGAGTTTATAAATTCGATTTAACCATTACAGACCCTAATGGAAATGTAGGTGAACCAGAAACATTATATTATTTAATTGAAGACGATAAAATTACCTTATTAGGAGCTACAAATACCTTGAGTACGTTAAATAATACGTTAGCTCAATTAACCATGTATCCTAACCCAGTTAATCACTTTTATCATATTGAAACTACAGAAGAACTGCTTCTAGAAATCTTTGATATTCATGGGAAATTATTAATTGCAAAGAAATTAGCTTCTGGCAAAAATAGTGTGAATACAAATACACTTGCTGCAGGTTACTACTTCTTTAAAATTGCTAATAGTAAAGAGCAAGTCATCAAAAAGGTACTTAAAAAATAATTGACAATATTAAAATAAAAAAACCTCAACGAAAGTTGAGGTTTTTTTTATAAAACTACCTATTCCTACCCTTCTCATTAGGATACAACTTTGGCAATGCATCACTTTGATAGAAAACCTTAGTGTCTATATTCATAGCTGTCACCTTGCCTTTAAAAGCAGCACCTGTGTCTACATTCCAAATAGTAGCTGCATTCATAGGGCAGGCTTCGTTATAATTCGTAGTTGGGGTGTGCCCAATATAAATTTCGTGATAATGTTGTAATCGTTTTGGGTAAATAACTGAGTTTTTATCAATTTGTTTATCTAAAACTAAAGCCATTTCCCACAAAGTTCTATCTGTGCAAAATGTTAATGAATGCTTTTCTTTTTCAACACCATGTATTGATGTAAAACCTGCATGTAAGAATAATCTATTTTTATCATCTAAATAATACATGGGTAAACTTTGTAGGAAATCTAAATGTTTCTTCTTCTCCTCATTTGATAAAGTCTTGTAACTATCTATGGTTTCCTTCCCTCCATGCATGTACCATGAAGGGTTTACATCATTTTCATCTTTCAACCAATTTTCACATAAATAATCATGATTACCCTTTATAAAAATACAGGTAAATTTTGTAGATAATGCAATTAAAAAATCGATAACCTGAGCAGAGTCGCTCCAACCATCTACATAATCTCCCATAAAAAGGAGTCGGTCTTCTTCTTTAAGTTCTAGTTTGTTTAATACTTGAACTAGTGCTTTTAAACCTCCATGGATATCTCCAACAACAAATGTGCGCATTACATTTAATTAAGCTCCAAAATTAGAATCTTTTTCTCTAAATAAAAAAAGCGTGTATTAAGTTTACATTAAACATTACCTGTTAGCATATAAGCGTGTAATAAGTACTTCTGCAGGTTTATTTTGCGGTGTAAATCTATTGTTTTTTAAACCGCCAACAAATTCATGGTTATGAAACCACTTCCATAAAAAACCTCCTGCAAACCAATCCTCTCCCCAAAACTGATTATAAATGGCTTGTAGCGCATTTGTTTGTGCGTTAAGGTTTACTTTATCTTGAGTGCGAGAAAATTCCCATGGCCTTTTAGCATTGTAATCAATACTTCTATACCCAAACTCGGTAAATAACACAGGCTTTTTAAACTTTTGCTGTATGGCTAGTATTGCCGATTTGTGAATGCCCCAACTTTCTTCTAACTCTAAAATAGTTGGAGTTTTTGATGCGCTTAATGGAAAATAAGCATCTATTCCAATAAAATCTAGTTCGCCCCAAAAAGAAAGGCGCTTGTATTCGTCCCAATTAGCAGCATATGTGAGTTTACCTGAATAAATAGCTCTGATTTCCTTTATTAAGGAGCTCCAATAATTGGGTCTATTGAGCACGAACTCTTTTAACTCTGTTCCAATGCAAAGTAAACCTGCTTTTAACTGTTCTGCGGCTTTTGCGTAAGTAAGTATATATTTTCTGTAAGAAGATTCCAATAACTTCCACCCTTCTTTTGTATTTGGTTTTAAATTACCTGTAAAACCCCCTCTACGTAACCATATATGTGGTTTAATCATAATATGAATTCCTGATTTTTGAAACTCATTGGCATACTGTAGTAATCCATTTTCCGTTTCGCCAAACCACTCTCCTTTAGTGTTAAATTCAATTTTTGGAATAGCTTTATCTCTAATAATACTATAAGGCATTAACGCTACATAGTTGCTATTTGTTTTTAAAACAGGCGTAATATGTTGCTGATTAATTGGTTCTCTAGAAGCCACAAAGCTTAATCCATTTATTTTTTGAGACAAAATTTTAGAGGAAATACTTAAAAAGATACCTAGAATTAAAATAGTACACTTTACATTCATAAGAGTTAAAAATACAGTTTTTTTTTATTATAAATTTTTCTAAAAATAAAAAAGGAGGCTGGACTTTTATTAACTCGAGAGAAAACAATGCTATATTCGCTCTTTTTATTTATAATCATTTAAAATTGGATATTTCTTTTAAGTTCTTAACTTTAGCTTCGACAGAATGTAAAGAATCAATCAACTAATTATGGAACATATTGTAATTATCGGAAATGGAATTTCTGGAGTTACAGCTGCAAGACATATCAGAAAATATTCTGACAAACAGATTACTATTGTCTCTGCTGAAACCAAATACTTTTTTTCTAGAACAGCACTCATGTACGTGTACATGGGACATATGAAATTTGAACATACTCAACCTTACGAAAATTGGTTTTGGGATAAGAATAACATCAACTTAAAAGAAGGGTATGTAACCCAGGTAAACACTAATGATAAGTTACTGAGTTTTAAAGACAACTCTACTTTATCCTACGATAAACTAATCATAGCTACAGGTTCTATACCCAATAAATTTGGCTGGCCAGGAGAGGATTTAAAAGGAGTTTTAGGCATGTACCACAAGCAAGATCTAGAAAACTTAGAAATCTATGCTCCTAATAAAGAAGTGTGTAAAAGAGCAGTAATTGTTGGTGGTGGTTTAATAGGAATTGAGTTGGCAGAAATGCTAAGAAGTAGAGACATACCTGTTACCTTTTTGGTACGTGAAAGTAGTTTTTGGAATGGGGTTTTACCTGCCCAAGAATCTGAAATGATTAATACACATATTTTAGAACATCACATAGACCTGCGATTAAGCACCAATTTAAAAGAGATAAAATCTGATGAAAACGGAAATGTAAAGTCTGTTGTTATCGAAGAAACTGGCGAAGAAATACCTTGTAATGTAGTAGGTTTAACAGCAGGGGTTTCGCCAAACATCAACTTTTTAAAAGATTCTGGAATAGAGACTAAAAAAGGTGTTTTGGTAAACCGATTTTTAGAAACCAATATAAAAGATGTTTATGCGATTGGTGATTGTGCAGAGCAAAACGAAGCTATTGGTCTACGAAGAAATATTGAAGCTGTTTGGTACACAGGAAGAATGATGGGTGAAACATTAGCACAAACTATTTGTGGAAAACCTAGAGAGTACAACCCTGGACATTGGTTTAACTCCGCTAAATTTTTAGATATTGAATACCAAACCTATGGTTGGGTATTTAGCGAGAGAAATAAAAAAAAGTATGAAACCTATTTTCAGTGGAAACATTCCAAACAAAATAGTTGCATTACCATTTCTTACGATGCTAAAACGCAACAATTTTTAGGGATAAATACCTTCGGAATTCGAATGCGTCACGAGAAATTTAATCAATGGTTAACCGAAAAACAATCTATACAATATGTTTTAAAGCATTTAAAAGATGCTAATTTTGATCCTGAATTTTATAGCTTATACGAAAAACAAATTATAGCCAAATTCAACATAGAAAACAATACACAACTAAGAGTAAAACCAAAAAGTTGGAAGCGTATATTTTCTAAAATATAAATTATACACCTTAAAAAACAGATTCTTTGAAAATTTTACAACAATTAGGCTTAACCGTTTTTCTAATAGCTCTTTTGCTATTTACATCGAGTATTTTTACAGGTAATTTTTCCATGAACCAGAAAGACTTTGATGCTTTTTTGACTGAAAAAAACTATAAAAGCGAACATTTTACTGAAGCTTTACAAAAAGCTATTGTAACACCAGAACCCTTGTCTATATTTGAATTTTCTAAAAGAGTTAGACAAGCTGTTGCTGATAATAACGCTTATTACAATACTCTAATTAAAAAATACAATGCAGAGAAAAACTGGAAGAAAAAAGGAGCTCAATATCAATATAAAATTAACGGCAAACCACACAGCATTAGTTTTGAAATTGCTAAAAAAGCAGGTAATGGATTTGTAAAAGAAAATGCAGGACTTAGCTGGCTGCTTACCTTTGGGCTCGGTATTGTTGGAGCACTGCTTTTTATACTACCTAACATTATTTTATTAGGAAAGCCAGGTATTAAAAATAATCATATTTATCAGCAATCTGCAACCAACAGAGGTTTTATGGCTTGGTTGGTTTTAGTATACTTCGTCGTTTTTTACTTAGTACTCTATTTTATGGCAGACTATGTAGTAAATTGGACCTTTATGCTAGACCCAATAAGCAAGGCTCTAAATGGAGGAGCAGCTTCACAATGGTTTGTTTATGGTTTTCTGTATTGTACTATTATGCTAACCATGGGGGTTAGAATGTATATTAAATACAGACAAAACAAATACCAAATTATTAGAACAACCTCGGTACTATTCTTTCAAATTGTTTTTGCTTTTCTTATTCCGGAAATTATGACCAGCTTAAACATGCCAGGTTATGATTTTAAAAATGCGTTTCCTCTAGACTATGATTTCTTTTTTGAATGGAATTTAAAAAGCTTAACCGAAAGTGGTGGTATAGGGATTTTTATTCTAGTTTGGGGTATTGTATTAACTTTAATCATTGTGCCAGTTATGGTATACTTCTTTGGTAAAAGATGGTATTGTTCTTGGGTTTGTGGTTGTGGTGGATTAGCTGAAACTTTGGGCGACCCTTACAGACAACATTCTAACAAAAGCTTAAGTGCATGGAAGTTAGAACGCTGGTTAATACACTCAGTATTGGTTTTTTCTTTAGTAATGACTTTAGTAACCTTGTATTGTTATTTTTCTGGAACTTCTTCTTTTTTAGGTATAAAGTCGCAATGGATTAAAGATACATACAGCTTTTTAATAGGGGCATGGTTTGCAGGTGTTATTGGTACAGGCTTCTACCCAATTTTTGGAAATAGAGTGTGGTGTAGATTTGGTTGTCCATTGGCTGCTTATTTAGGTTTAGTGCAACGTTTTAAATCGAGATTTAGAATTACCACCAATGGCGGGCAGTGTATTTCTTGTGGAAACTGTTCTACATACTGTGAACAAGGAATTGATGTAAGAGCCTATGCACAAAAAGGAGAAAACATTGTAAGATCTAGCTGTGTAGGTTGTGGAATTTGTTCTGCTGTGTGTCCTAGAGGAGTGCTGAAATTAGAAAATGGCCCTGAAGAAGGCAGAATTAATCCTACTGAAATTTTGTTAGGGAATGATTTTGACTTAATGCAATTGGTAAATAAAAAATAGAGTTCACTTAACAAAGACTTCATAATTTATTTAACATAAAAGTCTTATAAGTATAAAATATTGATACTTTTACTGCCAAAAAATAATTGCAAGCGAATATTTTAATAAAAATAACATCGATTTTAGTAAAATGAATGCCTTAGTTACCGTAATTATCCCTGCATACAACGAGCAAGATGCTATTGCTAAAGTCATACAAGATATCCCCGAATTTGTAAATGAAATTATTGTTGTAAGCAATAACTCTACAGACAATACTGAAGAAAAGGCAAAAAAAGCAGGTGCAACAGTATTACAGGAACGAAGAAAAGGATATGGATACGCCTGTTTAAAAGGGTTAAGTCATATTGCACAACAAAATACAAAACCAGAAATCGTTGTATTCTTAGATGGAGATTATTCTGATTACCCAGAACAGTTAACAGAAATTATTACACCCATACTGCAGGAAAAAATTGACTTTGTAATAGGGGCACGTGTAAAAGAATTGAGAGAAGTGGGTGCTATGACACCACAACAAATTTTTGGAAATTGGTTAGCTACCTTTTTAATGAAGGTGTTTTTTAATGCCAAATTTACAGATCTAGGGCCCTTTAGAGCTATAAATTACTCAAAACTATTAGCGTTAGAAATGGAGGACAAAACGTATGGGTGGACAGTAGAAATGCAGCTAAAGATTTTAAAGCAAAAAATAAGTTATAAAGAAATACCTGTAAAGTATCGAAACAGAATTGGGGTCTCAAAAGTTTCAGGAACTTTAAAAGGTACTATATTTGCAGGAGTTAAAATTCTTAGCTGGATTTTTAAATATAGTTTTAAGTAATGATTTTAGAGTACGCAATCATCTTTATCTACACCATTTGTTTAGTGCTAATTTTCATGTACGCATTAGCACAATTAAACCTTCTTATCAACTACCTTAAACACAAGAATAAAGAAGACAATGCTGCTAAATTTGATTTTAGAAATCCAGATGAAATCCCGTTTGTAACCATACAACTTCCTGTTTATAATGAACTGTATGTAATGAAGCGACTTTTAAAAAATATCGCAAAAATAGACTACCCAATTCAAAAATTAGAAATTCAAGTTTTAGACGATTCTACAGATGAATCTGTAGAAAAGACAGCAAAACATGTTAAAAAAATTCAAGAATTAGGAATTGATATTCAACATATTAGAAGAAGTAATAGAGAAGGGTTTAAAGCTGGAGCTTTAAAAGAAGGGTTAAAAATAGCAAAAGGTGAATTTATTGCTATTTTTGATGCTGATTTTTTACCAAAAAAAGATTGGCTCTACCAAACTGTTCCGTATTTTAAAGATTCAAGTATTGGTGTAGTACAAACCAGATGGGGACATATCAATAGAAATTACTCTACCCTAACAAGAATACAAGCGTTTATGTTAGATGCACACTTTACGCTGGAGCAAGTGGGTAGAAATAGCAAAGGACACTTTATTAATTTTAATGGAACTGCAGGTATTTGGAGAAAAGAATGTATTTATGATGCTGGTAATTGGCAGGGAGACACTTTAACTGAAGATATTGATTTAAGTTATAGAGCACAGCTAAACAATTGGAAATTCAAATATTTAGAACATGTAGAAACTCCAGCAGAATTACCTGTAATTATTAGTGCTGCAAGATCTCAACAATTTAGATGGAATAAAGGAGGGGCAGAGAACTTCCAAAAAATGATAAAGAGAATAATTACCAACAAACATATTTCTTTAAAAACTAAAATACACGGTCTTTTGCATTTGCTAAACAGCTCTATGTTTACCTGTATTTTTTTGGTAGCTATTTTAAGTATTCCAATGCTTTACATAAAAAATGAGTATGCACATTTAAAAAATTACTTTTATGTAATGAGCTTTTTTGTGCTAAGTTCTCTTATTTTCTTTGTGTGTTATTGGCATATGTATAAAAATATTTACGGAGGTGGTTTTGTAAAGTTCTTTAAATATATAGGTGCTTTTTTCACCTTCTTTTCTGTAGCAATGGGTTTTTCTTTACACAATACTATTGCAGTTTTAGAAGGGCATTTGGGTAAAAAAAGTGAATTTGTAAGAACTCCGAAATTTAATATTAAAACCATTAAAGATGGTTGGAAAAACAACAAGTACATTAAGAAAAAACCGTCTGTACATGTTATTTTAGAGGGACTATTAGCTATCTATTTTGTATTTGGTATGTATAGTGCATTTGTTGTTGGTGATCAAGGAGGAGATTTTGGATTATTCCCTTTTCATTTTATGCTATTTATTGGTTTTAGCTATGTATTTTTTAAGTCTGTATTTTCTAAAGCCTAATGCTAGTTAATACAAGATATAGAAATACTGCTTGTATACTGCTTAGTTCACTTTTTTACTTTTATATCGCATATTTTTTAGACAGAACTAACTTTATATTTCTCTGTTCAATATGGTTTGTGTTGTTTGCTTGTTTTTATTTTTTAGTACAAAAACCAAGGTTATCTTTCAACAACTTGGTTGGTATCGCCTTTATTTTTAGGTTGATATTTCTCTTTGCTACTCCTAATTTATCGCAAGATTTTTATCGTTTTATTTGGGATGGAAGAATGATTTTAGAAGGCCTAAATCCATATTTATCATTACCAGAAACTTTTATTCAGAATATTAATTACCCTATTGCAGAAGTTAGAGAACTATATGCAGGTATGGGTGAATTAAATGGAGGTCATTACACCAATTACCCACCTTTAAATCAGTTATGTTTTTTAATTGCAGCATTATTTGCCAGTAAAAGCATTTTTGGTTCAATATTGGTTTTACGAGTACTCATCATTCTAGCAGAGTTAGGAATTTTCTATTTTGGAAAAAAACTGTTGCAAGCATTACAACTGCCAAAACATAATATATTTTGGTATACATTAAATCCGTTTATCATTATAGAACTTACAGGAAATTTACACTTTGAGTCTGTAATGCTTTTCTTTTTTATATGGGGAATGTATCTTTTGCAAAAAAGAAAATGGATTTGGGCTGGTGTTTTAATAGGCTGTTCAATTTCCGTAAAGCTATTACCATTTTTCTTTTTGCCATTATTTTTTAAAGTATTTATTCATAAAAAATCGAACTTAAGTTTAGCAAAACAATGGTTACAACTTATTGTTTTTAACCTTATAATTCTGGTTACTGTTATCGTTTTTTTCCTGCCTTTTTTATCAGAAAATCTAATTTTAAATTATGCAAATTCTATTGGTTTGTGGTTTGGTAAATTTGAGTTTAATGCAAGTTTTTACTATTTATTTAGAGCTATAGGATATTGGTTTAGAGGCTATAATGAAATAGAAATCATTACCAAAATAACGCCTATTTTAACCATACTTTATCTTAACTACCTAACCTTCTTTAAGAAAAACAATCAACAAAAGGTCTTATTTATAAGTATGCTTTTTGGTTTGTGCTTTTACTATTTTACCTCAACAACTATTCACCCTTGGTATTTGGCAACACCTTTATTGCTCTCAATATTTACCAAGTATACGTTTCCAGTATTGTGGACACTGGTAATTATTTTAAGCTATCAGGCTTACGCAAATTTACCTTGGCAAGAAAATTTGTGGTTTGTTACTCTAGAGTACATTTTATTATTTAGTTTTATAATCTTTGAATACAAAAGACAAAACAAAAAGGCAAACATTATTTTTAAGTAATCGACAAGACATCATTTATATTTTCATATCTTCGTAATTAAACGTTTTTAGATGAAAAAGCTAACCATAAAAGATATCGCTAAAGAGTTTAAAGTCTCAATTTCTACTGTATCTAAGGCTTTAAATGATAGTTATGAAATTAGCCAAAACACTAAGGAGAAAATTCAAAAATACGCCAAAGAGCATAATTACAAACCAAATTTTAATGCGCTAAGTTTAAAAAACAGAAGTACAAAAACAATTGGTGTGATAATACCTACAATGTTAAATTACTTTTTCGCTCAGGTATTTAAAGGAATCGAGAAAACAGCTTTAGAAAAAGGATATAAAGTAATTACTTGTATCTCTAACCAATCTTATGACAAAGAAGTAGAAATTATAGAAATGCTTTCTAACGGAAGTATTGACGGCTTTTTATTGTCTATGGCTAAAGAAACAGAACTCAACCAGAAGATAAGTCACTTTAAAGAGTCTATTGCAAATGGTACGCCAATTGTGATGTTTGATAGGGTTGCCAAATCAATTTCTTGCGATAAAGTAATTACTGACGATTTAGAAGGAGCCACAAAAACTGTTGAGTATTTATATAAAAAAGGCCATAAAAATATTGCGTTTGTTTCTACAATGAGTGATTTGCATATTGGTAAACAACGATTAGAAGGTTACAAAGAAGGTTTAAAAAATGTTGGATTAGCTTATAATGAAAGCCTAGTACTTAATATAGTTGAGCAAGACTATAAAAAGTATAAAAATATTGTTAGGCCGTTTATAAAAGATAATGCAATAGACGCTGTAATTACTACAGGAGAATCTGTAGCGGTCTCAGTGATGAAAGCAATTAAAAAGAACAACCAAAAAATACCAAAGGATGCTGCAGTTATTGCATTTTCTAACGGTATTTTATCTAGACACTCTAGCCCTAAAATGACCACAATTAGTCAACATGGAGAGCAAATGGGTGCTACAGCTGCCAGAATTCTTATCGAAAAACTAGAGAATAAAACCACAGAAATTACTACAGAAATTATAAAAACAGATTTGGTAATTAGAGATTCTACTCGGAAATAATGACCGCTTTTTCTAAAGTTAAACTTATTGTCTCTGATATGGATGGAACACTCCTAAATTCTAAAGGAGAAGTTAGTGCTGTCTTTTTTAAATTATTCAAAGAACTAAAGAAAAGAAATATTACATTCTGTGCAGCAAGCGGAAGGCAACACAACAGTATCATAGCAAAATTAGACAAGATTAAAGATGATATTTTTGTAATTGCAGAAAATGGAGGCATTGCAAAACAAAAAAATAAGATACTATTATCTCATTATTTAGAGAAAAGAAAGGTACTACAACTTATACCTATTTTAAGAAAAACAGAGGGTGCAAACATGGTTTTATGTTGTGATGGAGAAGCTTTTATTGAAAGTAAAGACAAATACTTTATCAAACATTTTCAGGAATACTATCACAGCTTTCAACAAGTAGAAAATTTAATGGCAGTTGCTGAAACTACTGCTGTTTTTAAAATTGCTGTATATCATTCTCAGTCATCAGAAAAATATATTTATCCAAAATTACAATCAATACAAGATACTGTTTTACTAAAAGTATCTGGTAAAAATTGGTTAGATATTTCTGATAAGAATGCCAACAAGGGTGAGGCCTTAAAAAAAGTTCAGGAATTACTTGAAGTATCTAAAGAAGAGACGATGGTTTTTGGAGACTACCACAATGATATAGAGATGATGCAAGAAGCCGATTTTAGTTTTGCAATGGGTAATGCTCATAAAGACATTAAAGCCTTAGCTAAATTTAGCACAGAGACCAATGACAACAATGGTGTTGAAAAAGTAATTAAAGAATTACTTGATGCCCTTTAATCTTTAAATTCTACAGTACTTTGTCTTTCTCTATTTACCCTTAATTTGGTTACATCTGGCCTAGAATAGTGCCCAACAACATCAAAGTTTTGACGCTCTTCTAAAACACGATTAAAATCTAATGTTTCTATAATCAACCCTTCTTTTTCTAATACAGGCTCAATTAGCCATTCTCCATCAGGACCAGCAATACAAGAACCTCCATTTGCCAAAACTTCTGGAGCATCTTTTACAATTTTATCATAATGAGGTACATCTTTAGGTAAATCTGATTTTGCCATTAAACTCGACACAGAAATTACAAACGAACGTGATTCTCTTGCTATAAAACGAGTAATATCTTTTGTGTTATGATCAGATCCTGGCCAAACTGCAATATGCAAATTTTCTCCTAATCCATACAAAGCAGTTCTAGGTAAAGGCATCCAGTTTTCCCAGCAGTTTAAACCTCCTACTGTAAACTCCTTTAGCGAATGAACTTGTAAACCATTTCCATCTCCAGGTGCCCAAGTTAAACGTTCATCAAAAGTAGGTTGTAATTTTCGATGGACAGATTTTATGACTCCTTGTTCATTAATATATACCAAACTTGCATAAATACTATGACCTCCTCTATTTTCTGCACGCTCCATTATACCTAGATAAATAGCTATTTTGTATTGTTTAGCAAGTACACAAATAGCATCTAATTCTCCTTTTTCTATAGTTATAGAATTACGAATATAATGCGCGTGAATTTCTTTTTGAATGGTTGAGTTCCAAGCAGCACCATCGGTTAACGCTATCCAAAATGGATATCCAGGAAGTAAGGCTTCACCAAATACAATAAGCTCGCAATTTTCTTGAGCAGCATCTGTAATAGATTTCTCAATTTTTTCTAAAGTTTTTTCTTTATTTAACCAAACAGGAGAAATTTGTGCTAAAGCAACTTTTAATAAATTCTTACTCATAATTTAAATTTCAATATTTACTACTAAACCCTCATTAGATCTTACGTTAAAAACAGTTTCGTCTTCAAAGATTAAATACTGCCCTTTTATACCCACTAATTTACCTGAATAGGTAGGTGTTTTAATTAAATTTAAACTTTTTGGTTTTGATGGATATTGAGTAACTGGAAAGTTAATATTAGTTTCTGTATTACTTTCAATAAAGTATTCTGTGGCTTCTGCAGGTATGAATTCTTTTAGTTTCTCCCTCCATTCGACTAAATTAACATCTTCAATATCATTCTTTAGCATTTTACGCCAATTGGTTTTATCAGCAACATATTCCTTTAAAGCAACTTCTGTAATACCTGCTAAATATCTATTAGGCACTTCTACTATTTCTATAGCTTCATGCGCCCCTTGATCTATCCATCTTGTAGGTACTTGTTGTTTTCTAGTAACACCAACCTTTACATTGCTAGAATTGGCCAAATACACAATGTGAGGCTGCAATTGCACACGTTTTTCATAAGCTAAATCACGATCTTCTTCATCTAAATGCGCTTTACTTAACTCGGGTCTCATAATCCAATCTGCTGCTTGTGGAATATCAAAAAAACACGATTGGCAGTATCCTTGTCTGTATATTTTTTTTTCTGAATGACAATTTAAACACTCATAAGAAACAAAAGAAAGTTTTATCTCTTTAGACAGCAACTGATTCATATTTAAGAAATCGGTTTTCATATCTAAATAATATTGAACCTCTTCTCCAATTTCAGTCATCATTTTTCTTAAAACTCCTTGGTATTGCATAAATAAATTTTTGTTATTTTTAGCTTATTAACAAACTTACAAAAAAAACGAATTCAATTTATGGCTTTACCTATTGTAAATTCAATCATCTCTTGGTTTTTAAAAAAACGAATTCACCAAATAGAATTGTTTTTAAAATACCCAAATGATGTGCAGAATGAACTTTTACTAAAGCTAACACATACAGCTAAACGAACTGAATTTGGAGAAAAACATGCCTTTAAGAATATTAAAAGCTATACCGACTTTATCAAAAATGTACCTATTCAGAAATACGAAAGTATAGAACCACTCATTGAGCGATGTAGAAAAGGAGAACAGAATTTATTTTGGCCATCACCTATTAAATGGTTTGCGAAAAGTAGCGGTACCACAAATGCAAAAAGTAAATTTATACCCGTTAGTGGTGAAGCTTTAGAATATTGCCATATGAAAGCAGGAAAAGATATGCTTTGCCTGTATTTACACAATAATCCTGAAACTAAACTTTTTACTGGTAAAGGCCTAAAATTAGGAGGTAGTTCTGCGATATACGAAGACAACAACTCTTATTTTGGAGATTTATCTGCTATTATAACTGAGAATTTACCCTTTTGGGCAGATTATAGTTCCGCACCTAGTCAGGAAGTTTCGCTTATGGCAGAATGGGAAACAAAAATGGAAGCCATTATAGATGAAACCATTCACGAAAATATTACTAGTTTAGTTGGTGTCCCAAGTTGGATGTTAGTCCTTTTGCAACGTGTTTTAGAAAGAACAGGAAAACAAAATATTTTAGAAGTTTGGCCAAATTTAGAGGTCTATTTTCATGGAGGAGTAAATTTTAACCCCTATAGAGAGCAGTATAGAAAAATAATACCTAAAAAAGATTTTCAATATTTTGAAACTTATAATGCTTCTGAAGGTTTTTTTGCATTACAAGACATTAATGGGTCTAAAGAACTTTTGTTAATGTTAGATTATGGAATTTTTTACGAGTTTATAGATATGAAAAACTATCAGGGAGAAACTTCTAAAACCATTCCTTTGTCTGATGTAAAAGAAGGAATAGATTATGCACTAATCATTACAACAAATAGTGGTTTGTGGCGCTATTTAATTGGGGATACCATTCGTTTCACCTCTTTAAATCCCTATCGTATAAAAATTACTGGTAGAACGAAGCACTATATTAATGTTTTTGGTGAGGAATTAAATATTGAAAATGTAGAAGACGCTTTAAAATTAACCTGCGAAAAAACAGGTGCTTTAATAACCGAATATACTGTAGGGCCAATTTTTATGAAAGACAAGAAAAGTGGTGGCCATGAATGGATCATTGATTTTACAAAACAGCCTGAAAACATGAATTATTTCACAGAAATATTAGACAACTCTCTGAAGGCAATTAACTCAGATTATGAGGCTAAACGTTACAATTCTATGACGTTGGCTATGCCTAAAATCCATATTGCTAGAAAAGGCTTATTTTATGATTGGTTAAAAAATAAAGGTAAATTAGGAGGACAACACAAAGTGCCAAGACTTTCCAATTCAAGAGTTCTTCTAGAAGAGCTTCTAACTTTACAAAATTAAATTTTACGTGCTACCACATAATCAATCATTTGTAGTAGAGAGTTTTTATAGGGAGATTCTGGATAGTTATTTAATATTGTAATAGCTTTATTTTTGTAAGAATTCATTTGAGATATCGTATAATCTATACCCCCATTCTCTTTTACAAATGCAATCAACTCTTTAACACGTCCTTTATTTTTATTATGTTTTTTTATGGTATTGATAATCCACGCTTTTTCTTTGGCTGTGCAATTGTTTAACGTGTGAATTAAAGGCAATGTCATTTTTTGTTCTTTAATATCTATACCTGTTGGTTTACCGATTTTTTCATCAGAATAATCAAATAAATCATCTTTAATTTGAAAAGCGATACCAATGTACTCTCCAAATTTTCGCATTTGCTGAACGGTATCTTGTTTAACACCTACAGAAGCTGCTCCAATACCACAACAAGCCGCAATTAAAGTTGCTGTTTTCTGTCTTATAATATCAAAGTAAATATCTTCTGTAATGTCTAACTTTCTGGCTTTTTCTATTTGTAACAATTCGCCTTCACTCATTTCACGAACAGCAATAGAAATTAGTTTTAACAAATCGAAATCTTCATTGTCAATAGAAAGTAGCAACCCTTTAGATAATAAAAAATCACCCACTAAAACTGCTATTTTATTTTTCCATAAAGCATTTATAGAATAAAAACCACGTCTTCTATTAGAATCGTCCACTACATCATCATGCACCAAAGTTGCAGTATGTATAAGCTCTACAACAGAGGCTCCTCTATAAGTTCGCTCATCAAAACCTCCATTAGAAACCATTTTTGCAACTAAAAAAACAAACATGGGACGCATTTGTTTTCCTTTTCTACGAACAATATAATAAGTAATTCTATTTAGAAGTGGTACTTTAGAAAGCATGGAATCTTTGAACTTTTTTTCAAAAAGTTCCATCTCTTTCTTTATTGGCTGTTTTATAAGTTCTACTGGTTTCATAAAAAGTGAACTAATTAAAAATCTGTGAATTCAAAAATACGAAATATAAACAAGAAGAAGCTTTGTTATAAAAGTAGATTACTAAAATAAAGCTAAGCTTTGTTTGCTAGTTGGCCACAAGCTGCATCAATATCTTTTCCCCTACTTCTTCTAACATTTACAGTAATATCGTGCATTTCTAAATTAGAGATATAATTGTTTAAGGCAGCCTTGCTCGCTTGCTGAAATTGCCCATCATCTATTGGGTTGTATTCTATTAAGTTTACTTTACAAGGCACATATTTACAAAACTGGACTAAAGCAGAAATATCTTCTTTTTTATCGTTGATACCTTCCCAAACCACATATTCATAGGTAATTGCTCTTTTGGTTTTTTCGTACCAATATTCTAATGACTCTTTTAAATCTTGTAAAGGAAAAGTGGTATTAAACGGCATAATAGAGGTACGTACTTCGTCTATGGCTGAATGCAGAGAGACTGCAAGATTAAACTTTACTTCTTCATCTGCCATTTTTTTGATCATTTTTGGCACACCAGATGTTGATACTGTAATTCTTTTTGATGACATACCTAAACCCTCTGGAGATGTAATCATTTCTATTGATTTTAGTACATTTTTATAGTTCATTAGGGGCTCACCCATACCCATAAACACAATATTTGTTAGTTTTTTATTGTGGTACAACCTACTTTGTTTATCAATAACTACCACCTGATCGTAAATTTCATCTGGATTTAAGTTTCGCATTCTTTTTAAGCGGGCTGTTGCACAAAATTTACAGTCTAAACTACAACCAACCTGACTAGACACACAGGCTGTAGTTCTTTTTGGAGTAGGAATTAAAACTGATTCAACAACCAAACCATCGTGTAATTTAATTCCGTTTTTAATAGTACCATCATTACTCTTTTGCATCGAATCTACTTTTATATGATTGATTACAAAGTTCTCTTCTAACATTTCTCTTGTACTTTTAGAAATGTTTGTCATATCTTCAAAAGTATGCAGAGACTTACTCCATAACCACTCATAAACTTGATTTCCACGAAAAGCTTTATCGCCATTTTCTACAAAAAAATCACGTAATTGTTCTTTGGTTAAAGCACGTATGTCTTTCTTATTACTCAATGGTCTAAAATTTTAAAATAATGTTATAATTAGTGCAAAAATACACTAATATTTTAAGGTAAGCTTTAGGGGCGAAAACAGGTTGTGTTAGTGATTGAAATGGCATCCTTTTTTGAGTTTACGAAAAAAAGATACAATGAAAAATTCAACATTTAGGAAACATCAAAAACAAAAAAACTGACAATCCTCTTCAGAATTATCAGCTTTTAATTTGTTATTATATTTGCTTAGATGATTAACATTGCGTCACCATAAGTAGAGAATTTGTAACCTTCTTTAACTGCTGTTTTATATGCTTCCATTAAAAAATCATATCCTGCAAATGCAGCTGCTTGCATCATTAAAGTAGATTTTGGCGGATGAAAATTGGTAATCATTGTATTTGCGATACTAAAATCATAAGGCGGAAAAATGAATTTGTTTGTCCATCCTGTGTAAGCGTTTAGTTCTGAATTTGAAGATACCGATGACTCTACAGTTCTCATCACTGTTGTTCCTACAGCACAGATTCTTCTTTTCTCAATTTTTGCTTTGTTAATTTTATTTGCAGTATTAACTGGTATTTCTATCTGCTCAGAATCCATTTTATGCTTCGATAAATCTTCTACCTCAACTGGACTAAATGTTCCTAAACCAACATGTAATGTCATTTCTGCAAAATCTACTCCTTTAATTTCTAAACGCTTTAATAAATGTTTAGAAAAGTGTAACCCCGCAGTTGGTGCAGCAACAGCACCTTCATTTTTAGCAAAAATAGTTTGGTAACGTTCTGTATCTAATTCTTCTACTTCTCTATTTACAGATCTAGGTAATGGAGTTTCACCAAGTTCCAGTAATTTTTCTCTAAACGCTTCGTAACTACCATCAAATAAAAAACGTAACGTTCTACCTCTAGAAGTTGTATTATCTATAACCTCAGCTACTAAACTATCATCTTCACCAAAAAATAATTTGTTTCCGATTCTAATTTTTCTTGCTGGATCTACCAATACATCCCACAATCTATTTTCAGCATTTAATTCTCTTAATAAAAACACCTCAATTCTTGCTCCTGTTTTTTCTTTATTTCCAAACATTCTTGCAGGAAAAACTTTGGTATTGTTTAACATTAAAACATCTCCTTCATCAAAATAATTAATTACATCTTTAAAGGTTTTATGCTCTATAGTTTGGTCTGCTCTATTCAACACCATTAAACGAGACTCATCTCTATGTTCTGCAGGATATTTAGCCAGTAGTTCTTCTGGCAATTCAAATTCGAAGTTTGATAATTTCATAAGTGTATTTTGCGATAAAGGTGCAAATATACGATATGAGAATAGGGGTTGTCAAGTGTTTGACACTTTATCTTTATAAATGGGTAATATTAACACCTATTTGCTCCATGTCTTTCCAGAATTTCTGGTAAGACTTTGTAACTACTTCAGCATCATTAATCTTAATAGAAACTTTTAACGCTAATGGTGCAAAAGCCATAGCCATTCTATGATCATTATAGGTATCTATAGCTATGTTACTATTTATGTTTAACACTTTTTCTACCTCTAAAGTTTCGTCTGTAATACTAACTTTTGCACCTAGTTTTGTTAACTCATCATGCAAAGCCACTAATCTATCTGTCTCTTTAATTTTTAACGTATGTAAACCCGATAAATGACAAGCAATACCTTCTGCAAAACAAGTTACAGCTATAGTTTGTGCAATATCTGGAGCATCTTTTAAGTTCCTTACTAAAGTTTCTTGACTAGTATTTTTTTCTTTTTTTAAAGTTATGGAATCATTTCCAAAAGTGGTTGTTACTCCAAAATGGTTGTAAATATCTGCCAAGCAAGAATCGCCTTGTAAGCTTTCTTCTTTATATGCAGATAATTTAATTTCTGAACCTAAATCAGCCAAAGCAACAATAGAATAAAAATAACTAGCTGATGACCAATCCGATTCTACTACAACAGTTTGAGTTTTTATAGTTTCTTTCGGAAATACCTTGATAATATTTTCTTGAAAACTACTCTCTATACCAATTTGAGAAAGCAAACTTAATGTCATTTTAATATAAGGTACGGATGTTATTTTACCTATTAATTCAATTTCTAAACCTTTGTCTAATTTAGAGGCAATTAGTAATAAAGAAGAAATATACTGACTACTTACATTACCATTAATCTGTACTTTATTTTCAGTAAGCTCTTTCCCTTTTATTTTTAATGGTGGGTAACCATGCTTTTCAACATAAGTAATATCTGCACCTAAATCTTTAAGTGCATTTACTAAAATTTCAATAGGTCTGTTTTGCATACGTTCAGAGCCTGTTAAAATAACTTCTCTACCTCTATTCACTGCAAAATAAGAAGTTAAAAAACGCATAGCTGTTCCTGCATGCCCTATATCTACCAATAAGTCTTTTGTAGTAAGTGCATGATGCATGTGTACAGAATCATCTGAATCAGATAAATTATCTATGGTAATCTCTGGAAAGAGTTTTTGTAAAATTAATAATCTATTCGACTCACTTTTAGAACCAGAAATTGTTATTTCTTCTTCTATTTTTTTATCGGCTAAAACATTTAACAATATGTCCATTCTAAAAATTGATTTATTTTCTTACTTTTAGTTTCTAAATTTACAACAAATCAACATGAAAAAATTTATTTTTTTAGCTGTTTGCCTGTTTTTTTCTGCGAACTTCAAAGTTACTGCACAAAAAAAAGCTACCCAAGTTTCTAGCGATAATTTTAGCGCTGTAAAATGGAGAAATATTGGGCCCTTTAGAGGTGGTAGAAGTGCTGCTGTAACTGGTGTTACTGGTAAAGCAAATCTTTTTTATATGGGAGCTACAGGAGGTGGAGTTTGGAAAACGACAGACGCAGGTGGAACTTGGCAAAACATTTCTGATGGATTTTTTGGAGGTTCTGTAGGAGCTGTAGCTGTTTCTGAATCAGACAACAATGTAATGTATGTAGGAATGGGCGAAAAAACCGTTCGTGGAAATGTTTCCTCTGGAGATGGGGTTTGGAAATCTGAAAATGCTGGTAAAACTTGGAAACATATTGGTTTAAAAAACGCAAGACATATCCCTAGAATGCGCATTCACCCAAAAAACTCTGACATTGTTTTTGCAGGAGTCATGGGTGATCTATACAAACCAACGCAAGAAAGAGGAGTTTACAAAACGACTGATGGAGGTGAAACGTGGCGTAAAGTCTTATTCTCTAATGAAAATGCAGGTGTTGTAGACTTAATTATTGACCCTAACAACCCAAGAGTATTGTATGCAACCACTTGGAATATTAGAAGAACTCCTTACAGTTTATCTTCAGGTGGAGAGGGTTCTGCGCTTTGGAAAAGTACAGACGAAGGAGAAACTTGGACAAACATTTCTTCCAATAAAGGTTTACCTGGAGGAATTTGGGGTATTGCAGGTGTAACAGTTTCACCCGTAAATTCTGATATTGTTTATGCATTGATTGAAAATAAAAAAGGTGGTGTTTACAAATCTACTGATGCAGGAGAAACATGGAGGTTAATTAATGCTGAAAGAAAATTAAGACAAAGAGCTTGGTACTATACACGTTTGTATGCAGACACTCAAGATGAAGATATATTATACGTTTTAAATGTACGTTATCATAAATCTACAGATGGTGGTAGAACTTATAAAACTTACAATGCACCTCATGGTGATCATCACGATTTATGGATAGCTCCAGAAGACAATCAACGAATGATTATTGGTGATGATGGAGGAGCACAAGTTTCTTTTGATGCTGGTGAAAATTGGAGCACCTATATGAACCAACCAACCTCGCAATTTTACAGAGTAACTACAGACAATCACTTTCCTTATAGAATCTTAGCTGCTCAGCAAGATAATTCTACCATTAGAATTTCTCACAGAACAGATGGACGTTTTATAACTGAATCTGATTGGTCTTCTACTGCAGGTGGCGAAAGTGCGCATATAGCTGTAGATCCTTTAAATGATGATATTGTTTATGGAGGTAGTTATGGTGGCTATTTAACAAGAGTAAATCATAAAACTGGAGACACAAGAGCGATTAATGTTTGGCCTGATGATCCAATGGGACATGGAGCTGAAGATTTTAAATATCGTTTTCAATGGAATTTTCCAATCTTCTTTTCACCAAACAACAAAAAACGTTTGTATGCAGCCTCTAATCATTTACATGCAACTGATGATGAAGGTCAGAGTTGGAAATTAATTAGCCCTGATTTAACCAAAAATGATCCTAAAACATTAGGCCCTTCAGGAGGCCCAATTACTAAAGACAACACTGGAGTTGAATATTATGGAACTATTTTTGCAGCCACAGAGTCTGAATACGAGCCAGGTTTAATCTACACAGGTTCTGATGATGGTTTAGTACATGTTACCACAAATAATGGAGAAACTTGGAACAACATTACTCCTAAAAAAATGCCTGAATGGATGATGATTAACTGTATAGAAGTTGATCCTTTTATAAAAGGAGGAGCTTACATTGTGGGTACTAAATATAAATCTGGAGATTATAAACCATACATCTACAAAACAGAAAACTATGGTAAATCTTGGGAGTTATTGGTAAATGGAATTGGTCATGAAGATTTTACAAGAGCATTAAGAGCAGATCCAAAACGAAAAGGATTATTGTATGCAGGTACTGAAAGAGGTATGTATATTTCTTTTGATGATGGTAAAAATTGGGAGAGCATGCAATTGAACTTACCAATTGTACCTATTACTGATTTAGCTATTAAAAACGATAATTTAATTGCAGCAACTCAAGGACGTTCTCTATGGATTATTGATGATTTAACTGCAATTCATCAACTCACTAAAGACGTAGAGAAAAAAGACTTGTTTTTATACAAACCGAAAGATGCTTACAATTTAGCTGGTGGTAGAGGTAGAACTTCTAGAACAGCAGGTACAAATCATTCTGGAGGTGTAAATATGTATTATTACATTAAAGAACTAAATGATAAAGATGTAGTTTCTATTTCTATTGCTGATGCCAATGATAATCATATAAAAACCTTTTCTACAAAGCCGAATAAAGATTTAAAAGAAGGCAAACTAAATGTTAAAGAGGGTAACAATATCTTTAATTGGAACATGATGTATGATGGAGCAGAATCTGTAAAAGGTATGATTTTATGGTGGGCTTCTTTATCTGGACCAATGGCTTTACCTGGCAATTATAAAGCCATTTTAAAATTGAACGATAAATCTCAATATCAAACATTTACGATTCTAAAAAATCCTATTTCTGAAGCTACAGAAAGTGATATGAAAGCGCAGTTTGATTTTATAAATGACATCAACACTAAAATGACAGAAATTCATAAGGCTTTAAAAAATGTAAAGAAAGTTCGAAGTCAAGTTGGTTTGTTAAAAAAATCGATAACAGACAAAGAAGCCAATAAAAAATTGATTGATTTTGTTGATCAATTAGTAAAAGACATGACTACTATTGAAGAAACTTTGTACCAAACAAAATCTAAAAGTGGGCAAGATCCTTTAAACTTTCCTATTCGTTTAAATAACAAATTGGCACATTTAAATTCATTAACAAGAGTTGGTAATTATGCACCAACAAACCAAGCTATTGAATTTAAAAATGAAATAACTGCAACTATAGATATTGAGTTGCAAAAATTATATAGCTTATTTAACAATAAGGTAAAAGAATTAAATGAAAAAGTGAAAAAGAGCAGTATTAACTTAATTCAAATTGATTAAATTTGAATTAAATTAAAATGGAAAAGCGGTCTTAAATAGGCCGCTTTTTTTTATTTCATATTTTTATTGGTAATATAAAATCCGTAAAAAATACTGATAAGAAATTTCATACTCCAAAACGATACCCATTTACCATTGGCAAAATTTTGTTGTGCGACTCCAGCAAAATCAAATGCTGTAATTAAACTCCAACTATTTACTAAAAGAGAAATTAAGGTCACAAAAAAGAAAAAAGGAAGGGCCACTTTTAAAAAGTTAGACCAAAATAAAGGTTGTTTAATTTTATCTGAAAATTTCATTATTTTAATTTTTTATTGTTGTGGTGACGATCATGATCACGTTTTGTTTTAATATCTAGTTTTTTATCAAAAGCCTCTTGTAAATTTACACCTGTTTGATTTGCCAGACACAAAACTACAAACATAACATCTGCTAACTCTTCACCCAGATCTTTATTTTTATCGGATTCCTTTTCGCTCTGCTCTCCATACCTTCTTGCTATAATTCTGGCAACCTCACCAACCTCTTCTGTTAGTTGAGCCATATTTGTAAGCTCATTAAAATAACGAACTCCATGCGTTTTTATCCAAGCATCTACCTGTTGTTGTGCGTTTTCTATATTCATTTTACAACTAAATTTAAGTTAAAAAATTACAAACCACTTTATAAAATTCTGTAGGATTTTCTGCATGCAACCAATGCCCTACGTTCAAAATTGTGACTACTTTATTGTCTGGAAAATGAGAATTGATAATCATTTGTTCTTCAGGAAGAATGTACCCTGAATTTTCTCCACTTAAAAAAAGAGTTTTTTTATGAAACTGACTATTTAAAGGGAGTGGTTTCCCTACCTCTGAGTTATTTTCAGTTAAAGATTCCAAATTAAACCTAAAATCTAACACTCCTTTTTCTTTCCAATAAACGTTTTTAAGTAAGAACTGCCTTACACCCAGTTCAGAAATATATTGTTTTAACTGTTGATCTACCTTTCCCCTCGAATTTTGAATAGAAAAATCTATAGAATTTAATCCTGCTAAAATTGCGTTGTGGTGAGGCTTATATGCTTTAGGAGAAATATCTACAATAATTAATTTCTCAATTAAATCAGGGTATTTGGTTGCAAATAACATGGCTGTTTTACCCCCCATAGAATGGCCTATTAAATAAACATTTTCTAACTGATAAAACTGAATATAATCGTAAAGATCTTGCACTAACAAATCGTAATTAAATGCCATGTCATGAAAACTTCTTCCATGATTTCTTTGATCTATTAAATGAACCTGAAAATCTTTAGAAAACTGATTTCCTAAAGTTTTCCAATTGTCAGACATCCCAAAATAACCATGTAAGATTAATAATGGATGACCATTTCCTGCTATTTGTGAATGTAGAATATCCATATTATTGTAATCTATGCAAATACATATTTACAACATTCTCTAAGCCTAAATATAAACTCTCTGCAATTAAAGCATGCCCTATAGAAACCTCTGCTAAGTTTGGAATGTTTTGTTTAAAAAACTGAATATTATCTAAACTTAAATCATGCCCTGCATTAATACCTAAACCCAATTCGTGAGCTACAATAGCTGCCTTTGCGTAGGGTTTTACAGCTTCTTCATTCCCTTTATCAAACTGACTTGCAAACTCTTCTGTATAGAGTTCAATTCGCTCTGTTCCTGTTTTTGCAGCAGCTTCTATTAATTTCAAATCAGTATCTATAAAAATAGAAGTTCTAATTCCATTTTGCTGAAACTCAGCAATTACCTCTTTTAAAAAAGATTGATGTTTAACTGTATCCCAACCTGCATTAGAAGTAATGGCATCTAAAGCATCTGGTACTAAAGTAACTTGAGTTGGTTTTGTTTCTAAAACTAGATCCATAAAAGATTGTATTGGGTTACCTTCTATGTTAAATTCAGTATTTACCACCTCTGTTAAATCTCGTGCATCTTGGTAACGAATGTGTCTTTCATCTGGTCTTGGATGAATAGTAATACCTTGCGCCCCAAATCTTTGAATATCTGAAGCTACTTTTAGTAAATTAGGGACATTACCTCCTCTAGAATTCCTTAAAGTTGCTATTTTATTAATATTTACACTTAACTTTGTCATGGTCTAAAATTAGGGAACAAAGATAATTTATTAAATCATTTTATCCTATATTCGTGGAGCATGAATATTAACGATTACATCTTAAAAGAAATAAGAGCATTTCAATTATATGATAGTGTAAAAAAAGCACAAGAAGTTTTTAAAAATTACCCTATTACACACTTTCCTGTGGTTGAAAATGGTAAACTGATAGGTTCTTTCTCGGAAAATGATATAAGTACGCTAGAAAACACAACCGATAAGCTTTCAGCCCACTCATATCTTTTGCAATTATTTTTTACAAATGAAAAAGCCACAACTCTAGAGCTTTTGAAAATATTTGCTACGCACAATACCACTATAATTCCAGTTGTCAATGAAAACAAAGAATATCTTGGTTATTACGATATCTGTGATATTTTAAGTGTGTTTGCTAGTGGTCCATTTATGGCAGAAAATAGCGAAACTTTAGTAGTAGAAAAAATAGTATCAGATTACTCAATGGCAGAAATATCACAAATTGTAGAATCCCATGGAGGAAATCTGTTGGGGCTCTTTGTGTCAGGAAAATCGAACGATTTCATTCAAGTTACCCTAAATATTGATAGCAAATCACTAAATGAAATCATTCAAACTTTTCGCAGATACGAATATGAAATAATTTCTAGTCACAAAAACGATATTTATCTAGAAGATTTAAAAAATAGATCAGATTATTTACAAAAATATTTAGAAATGTAATCATTACATTTAAAAACTTCAACAACGTGAAAAAAGTAGCAATTTACGGACAATCTTACTCAATTTCTGCAGAAAAAGAAATTCAGACTTTATTAAAAATATTAAAGGAGCATAACATTGTTTCCTTCATAGAAAAGGAGTTTTATGAGTTGCTTATTGCAGGAAATAATTTAGATGAAAAATACTCAACTTTTTCCCGTTTTTCTGATTTAGACGCTTCTTTTGATGTGCTTTTTACATTAGGAGGAGATGGAACTATCTTAAGAGCAGTTACTTATATTAGAGATTTAAACATTCCTATTTTAGGAATTAATACTGGTAGGCTAGGTTTTTTAGCCACCATTAACAAAACAGCAATTGAAGAAAGTATTCATTTGCTTTTAAATGGAGATTATACGATACAAGAGCGTACATTATTAACTGTGAAAACTGATCCAATAACAAACAAATTTTCTGAACTAGATTTTGCACTAAATGAAGTAACTATTGCTCGAAAAAACACGACGTCTATGATTGGTGTTAACACCTGTTTAAACGAAGAGTACCTCACCAATTACTGGGCAGATGGCTTAATTATAGCTACGCCTACAGGATCTACAGGATACTCTTTAAGCTGTAATGGACCTGTAATTTCTCCCGATTCTAAAAATGTAGTAATTACCCCTATTGCACCTCATAATTTAAATGCAAGACCAATGGTTATTGCCGATGATACCCAAATAAAATTAACTATAGATTCAAGAGAAAAAGATTTTTTAATTTCTTTAGACTCTAGAATAACTACAGTTGAAAAAAACACGATAGTTTATATCGAGAAAGCGCCATTTACAATTAAAAGTATCATTCCTAAAAATCAATCTTTCTTACAAACACTTAGAACTAAATTATTATGGGGAGAGGATACCAGAAACGAAACCAACCTTTAACCTTTAACCTTTAAATAACAATAAACTAGTTAAAAAACAGTTAATCAGAAAAGACTGAGTATTAACTTTATTAAGCAAATTGAAATCCCTATATTTGCTCGCTATTTTTACGGATGAAAAAAAGTATATTATTAATTGTATTTATAAGCCTATCTAATGTTTTAATAAGTCAGGTGTATGAAGTAGGCGTATTTGTAGGAGGCTCTAATTATGTTGGAGATATTGGTAGAACAAATTACATATACCCAAATGAAATTGCAGGTGCCGCATTTTTTAAATACAATTGGAATCCTAAAATGGCAATAAGAGCTACTTATAGTTTTTTACCTATAAGTGGCAACGATTTAGATGCAGACACTGATTTTAAAAGAGATAGAGGTTTAAGTTTCACAAATACCATCCACGAATTTGCGTTGGGTTTAGAGTACAATTTTTATGAGTATGATTTATCATCTCCAGAGAAAACTTGGACACCATATATTTTAGTTGAAATTGCCGGTTTTAATTACCAAAAAGTAGTAGCAGAACCAAGACCTGGCGATTTTGTTTTTGAAACAGAGAATAGCTTAGCTATACCATTTGGTTTTGGATTAAAGTCGAAATTAATTGGAAATTTTGCCTTTGCTATAGAAGCAAAGTTTAGGTATACTTTTGTAGATGATATCGATTATACATCGCCAAGCATACCAAGATTAGATTTTGGGAATAACAATAACGATTGGTATATGTTTACGGGAGTATCTTTAACGTATACTTTTGGAAGACCTGCCTGTTACACAAAAGGCTTGTAAGTAAATATGGATAAAAAACTAAACATCGATTTACAAAAAACACCAAAGCATGTTGCTATCATTATGGATGGCAATGGACGTTGGGCGAAAGGTAAGGGAATGAATAGAATTTTTGGCCATAGAAATGCATTAACAGCAGTTAGAGAATGTGTAAAAGCTGCCTCTCAAGTAAATGTTAAAGCAATAACACTTTATGCATTTTCTACAGAAAACTGGAACCGACCAAAACTTGAAGTTGACGCGCTAATGAGTTTACTTATAAACTCTCTAAAAAAAGAGCTTCCTGAATTTATGAACCAAGGTGTTCAGGTAAATTCAATTGGTTGTTTAGATAGCTTACCAAATAAAGCACAGAAAGTTTTAAAGGACGTTATTTTAGAAACTAAGAACAATAAAGAAATTGTGTTAACTTTTGCATTAAGCTATGGAGCAAGAGAGGAAATTGTTAACGCAATCAAAAACATATCTAAAAAAGTTGTTAATAAAGAACTTAATTTAGAAAAAATAGATGAAAATACTATAAATAACCATTTATATACATTTAATTTGCCCGACGTCGATTTAATGATAAGAACTAGTGGAGAACAACGCATTAGTAATTTTTTATTATGGCAGATGGCATATGCTGAATTATATTTTACAGATGTACTTTGGCCAGATTTTAGACAAGAACATTTCTATGATGCAATTATAGAATACCAGAACAGAGAAAGACGATTTGGAAAAACAAGCGAACAAATTACAGAATAAATTTTATACAAAATTATGTTCTGTTGCCTTAGTGCTTTTTGCACTATTTTTTAGTTTTAGTGCAAACGCACAGACACAAAATGACAGTATTGCTAAGAATAACACTGCCTTTAAAAAAGGAGAAGAATATATTTTAGGGGGTATCTCTGTTACAGGCCTTGTGAAATTTAGTGAAGAAACTGTAAAAGTATTTACAGGTTTACGAAACGGACAAGCCATAAAACTACCTGGTGATAAACTAACGAGTGCCATTAAAAAATTGTATGAAAGTAAGCAATTTAGCAATGTAGATGTGTATTTGGCTAAATTAGATGGTAAAACCGTATATCTTCAGTTTGATGTTCAAGAACTACCAATGTTAAAAGAGGTAACATTAATTGGTATCAAAAAAGCAAAAGCAAAGGAATTACTAAAAGAAGCTGAACTTAAAGAAGGCGCTATGGTTACAGACAACCTTGTCGTTACCACTAAAAATTACTTCACAAAAAAGTATACCGACAAAGGATTTCTAAAAACCAAAGTAACTTTAGACACTAAAAAAGATTCATCAGACATAAATGTGGTGAACATGAGTGTTTTTATAGACAAAGGATCAAAAATCAAAATTAAGGACATTAATTTTTCTGGAAATAAAACGTTATCAAACAAAACATTAAGAAAAGCCATGAGCAATACCAAAGAGAAATTTTTGGGACGCTTCTGGAAAGGCTCTAAATACATTGAAGAAGATTATCAAGAAGATTTAGAGAGTATTTTAGACAAATACAGTAGAGAGGGTTTTAGAGATGCAAGAATTTTAAGTGAAGGTATTTCTTGGAATGAAGACAACACAATAGACATCAATTTAGAACTAGAAGAAGGTAAACAATACCGTTTTTCTGATATTGTCTTTGTTGGTAATAAAGAATATACCAATGAAGAATTGATGAAAGTACTTCGAATAGACAGAGGTGATGTTTATAATGGTGCAGTTTTAAAAGAAAGAGTAAAAGGTGATGGCTCTCCAACCTCAGAAGATTTATCGACACTTTATCAAGATAGCGGATTTCTCTTCTCTCAAGTTAATGCCGTAGAAACAAAAGTTGAAAATGACTCCATTACTGTAGAAATTAGAATTCGTGAAGATGAAAAAGCAAGAATTCAAAAAGTAACTGTTTCTGGAAATGATAAAACGAACGATCATGTAATTTTTAGAGAGTTAAGAGTAAAACCAGGAGATTTATTTAGTAGAAGTAATATTATACGTTCTATTAGAGAAATTGGCCAATTGGGCTTTTTCGATCAGAACGTAACACCAGATGTTGTTCCAGATTATAACAATAAAACTGCAGACATTAACTTTAATGTTGTAGAAAAAGGTGGGAGTCAAATAGAATTGCAAGGAGGTTATGGTGGGGGTGCCTTTATTGGTACTCTAGGTTTATCGTTTAACAACTTTTCTATAAAAAACATATTTAATAAAGAGGCATATACCCCACTTCCTATGGGAGACGGGCAAAGTTTGGCTTTACGTTTACAATCTAGTAGAACATTTAATACCTATAGTTTTTCATTTACAGAGCCTTGGTTAGGGGGTAGAAAACCAAAGTCATTGTCATTTTCTGTATACTCATCAACCCAATTTCAATTAAACCCACAAACGTTTCAAGTAGACAGAGATCGTAGTTTAGGAATTGTAGGAGCCTCTATTGGCTTAGGACAACGTTTAAAATGGCCCGATGATTATTTTCAACTTTCACAAACTATTAGTTATCAAAGTTTTAATTTAGATAATTATGGATTTAGAGTAGGTTCAAATATTTTAAACAATGGAACTTTAAATAACCTTTCGTACAGTGCTAGTATTACTAGAAACTCTGCAGGACCAAGTTTAATTTTCCCAACTTATGGTTCGGAATTTTCTTTCGGTGTAAAAGCAACATTACCTTACTCATTAATAAATAATAAAGATTATTCTATACCGGGTGGACTAACTCAAGAAGAAACTAATGCGCAAATTGCAGAAAAATACAAATGGCTCGAGTATTATAAATTAAGTGCTAAAGGAAAGTGGTACACTTCATTTACAGATAAATTAGTATTAATGACCAACGCAGAACTTGGCTTTTTAGGTTATTATAATGCTGATGTAGGGCTATCTCCATTTGAAAGGTATTTTGTTGGAGGAGATGGTATTGCTGTTTTTCAATTAGATGGAAGAGAAGTTGTTGGTTTAAGAGGTTACGAAAACAATCAATTATCACCATTAGAGGGTGGTTCTATTTACAATAAATTTCAGTTAGAACTTAGGTATTCTATTACAGATGCACCTTCGGCTTCTATTTATACATTAGGTTTTTTAGAAGCAGGAAACTCATATGACAATTTTCAGACATTTAATCCGTTTGAATTAAAACGATCAGCTGGTGTGGGTGTGCGTATTTTTATGCCTGCCTTTGGATTGTTAGGAATAGATTTTGCCCATGGGTTTGATCCTTTACCTGGCTTTACAGAAAAATCTGGTTGGCAAACACATTTTATTATTGGAAGACAATTCTAAGAAAACTGTACATTTGTAATGTCAATGTTTTTTTGGCATAGTTTTTTCTAAATATAGTTTACAAATGAAAAAAATATTTTTAATAGTCGTTTTTTTATTTAGCATTACATCAGTTTGGTCTCAAAGAAACCAAATTATTGCATATATGGATATGGAATATATATTAGAAAATGTTCCAGAATACCTAAAGGCTCAAAATACATTAGATGGCAAAGTAGCGAAATGGAGAAAAAAATTAGATGATCAGGCAAGGCATATAGAAGTATTAAAATCTGATTTAGCAAATGAGAAAGCAATTTTAACCAAAGATTTAATTGAGGAAAAGGAAGAAGAAATAACAGTAAAACAAATAGAGCTTCGTAGATTAGAATCGCTTTATTTTGGCCCAAATGGTAATTTATTTACAGTTAGAAAACAGTTGGTAAAGCCAATACAAGATCAAGTATATAATGCTGTACAAAGTATTGCTAAAAGAAAAAATTACGATTTTGTTTTTGAAAAATCTAGTGATTTAGTAATGCTTTATTCCAATAAAAAATACGATATTAGCGATCTTGTTTTATCTACCATAGACAGAACGAGACTATCGGAGCAAAAAAAGGAAGAAAGAAAGAAAAAAAGAGCTGCGCCTAATAAAGAGATCACAAACGTCCAAAAGGAACGTTTAGACCAAAAAGAGGCGCAACAAAATAAGAAAATAGAGGCTGTAGCTAAAAAAGTTGCAGAGCAAGAAGCAAAGAAAAAACAAATTGCAGAAAAAAGAGAAGCGTTATTAAAGCAAAGAGCAGAAAAAAGAGCGCTTTTGAGAAAGAAAAAAGAAGAAGCTAGAAAAAAGAAAGCCGAAGCGCAAAAAGCAAAGGAAGATAATTAATAACAAAAGACAAGAATAATAATTAAATTAAAACAAGAATGAAAAATTTTAAATCGTTACTATTAATAGCTGTATTTACATTAGGATTTGGTGGTGTTGCAAATGCACAAAAATCGGGTCATATAGATTTCGAAAAATTAGTAGCTGAAATGCCTGCAACTAAAAAATTAAAATTAGATATTGAGAAGTTAGGAAAAACCTATCAAGATGAAGTTGAAGGTATGGCTAAGAAGCTAGATGCTAAGATGAAGAAATATACTCAAGAGCAAAACACGCAAACAAAAGAAATTAACGAAATCAGAGCTAAAGAAGTACAACAAGAAAACCAAAGATATGAGCAGTTAAGACAAACTGCATATCAAGACATGCAACAGAAACAAGCAGACGGATTAAAGCCTATTGTAGAAAAAGCTCAAAAAGCAATTGAAGAAGTTGCAGCTACAAAAGGTATTTTATATGTTTTTGATGCCTCTATGGGTAAAGGACTTTTAGTTAAAAAAGGAGAAGACTTATATGCTGCTGTAAAAGCAAAATTAGGTTTCTAAAAATCTCTTTTTTAAAGTATTAAAAAAACCTACTTTTATAGTAGGTTTTTTTATTTTTACAAAAGATGAAAATGAATTACAATCCTATTGGTTTTTTTGACTCTGGTATTGGAGGTACTTCTATTTGGAAAGAGGTAACAACTCTTTTACCAAAAGAAAACACACTTTATCTTTCTGATAGTAACAATGCGCCTTATGGAGAAAAGCATACTGATGAAATTATTGCGTTATCTATAAAAAACACAGAACTTCTTCTCGATAACAATTGTAAATTAATTGTAGTTGCTTGTAATACTGCAACTACAAATGCAATAACTTATCTAAGAAAAACTTATGATGTTCCTTTTATAGGTATCGAGCCAGCAATAAAACCAGCAGCTTTAAAAACAAAAACAAAAAAAATTGGTATCCTAGCTACCAAAGGAACTTTAAATAGTGCTTTATTTGAAAAAACATCGAGTAGTATAGATCAACAAATAATTATTAAGGAAACTGTTGGAACAGGACTTGTACCTCTTATTGAAGCAGGTAAAATTGATTCCACAGAAATGCAGGCATTATTAGCGTCTTACATTAACCCATTACTAAAAGAACAGATAGATTGTTTGGTTTTGGGTTGTACACACTACCCTTACTTAATACCCTCAATACAAAAGATTACGGACAAACAAATAGAAATTATAGATTCTGGTTTGGCTGTTGCAAAACAAACTAAGGCTATCTTACTACAACATCAAATAATTAATGATAGTAATATAAAAGCCCATCACCAATTCTTTATTAATACAAAAAAGACAGTGTTAGAAAATATTCTTAAAAACACTGTAGGAACTCAGGTTCTTGAGAAAGACTTTTAAAAACCACCAAAGGTAGCATTTATATTAGGACAAGCTGCAGCTCTTGGAGCTCTAGTCCATAAATTAATACCAACAGAAACTTGATGAAATCCTGTATTTGTTAGTACAGTCTCGTTCATTTGGTTGGTATAAGTATATGAGAATAAGTAGTTTTGATAGTTTATACCAACTATAGGAGAAATAAATTCTGCATTTTCTATAGCATTTGCATCAAAACCTCTTCTATACGAAAGTGCTGCCCAAAATTGAGTTTGTGAAATATTTTTGTACGCTTTTATGTTAAAATCTGCAATACGTTGCCCAGTACTTTCTCTAAATTGTAACATTAAAGAAGGCTCAAACTGTACAAAAAGGTCTTCGCCAAAATAATATCCTGCAGAAAAAATATAATTTCTTAAATCTAAAGGCTCTTGTACATTTAAATTATTTTTTGCAGTTAATAATAAATTTTTAACTGTAAAATAAGAAGAGAAACCTCCATAATGATAGGCAACACCAAAATCTGCATTATAATAACTGGTGCTTTCTACGATTGCTGATACTGCTGGATCTCCAAAAAAAGTTCTTTGATCTGATTGATTTTGAACAAATGTAAAAGATAATCCAAAAGAAAGTTGATTAAACAATTTACCTGTACTCATTGGCAAGTGGTAAGCATAAGTACCTTGTATTCCTTTTTGAGAGTGAAATCCATTTTTATCATTAAACAAGACTAAGCCGTAACCGGCGTTAGAATATTCATCAAATTTAGTATGAAAACTTAAGGTTTGTAAAGCTGGTGCATTAGGTATACCCGCCCATTGTTGTCTTGCTGTAAATCTTAATTTACTAGAGTTCCCTATTCCTGCAGCCGAGGGGTGAACCAAATAAACATTATCAGACAAATAATCTTGATAAATTGGTAATGTTTCTTGAGCATTACTCTGAAAAGAGAAAGTAATCATACACAAGAAAAGAATCCTAAAAGCGTGTAACTTCATTAAAGGCTAAATTAATTTTGAAAGTCAAATATATTCAATTTAAAAAGAAAATTTTAAGATACTTTAAAAGTTTAACAAAATATAAAATATTAATTCAAGAAATTTTAAACACACAATTAAAATTCGGAACTGATCAACCTATATAAACTAAAAAAACGCACCTGTATAGATGCGTTTTTAAATAATTTTACTTTTTCCAATCATAGATTTTCCCCTACAAGGTTAAAAGTAACTAGTTTTAAAAAAAATATATAAATAAAATAGTTGTATTACATTATCATCTTTACTTAACAACAAAAATATTTTTGTCTATAACATATTCTTTTAAGCGTTTGTCTAAAGAAGATTTTCGAGTCACGATAAGATTACTTTCTTGCTGAGAAAGGGTTTTATATAAGTCATTAATTTTTTGCAACACGTCATTTAGTATTCGAGTTTGATGTGAATAATTAAATTGTGGAGTATCCATAATATTTAAAAGATCTGATGTATAAATCACTTTTTCTGATTGTAATAATAAACTAATTATTTTGTGCTCTAGATCTCCTAAGTGCATTCTTTTCTTTTTGAAGAAAAAAGCGCCTTTTTTAGTCACTATTATTTTATTTTTATTTTTTCTACTCCTTTTTAACGCTGAAAACAAACCATAAATAGTGACAAGAATAGCTATTAAAATTATAATTTGGAGTTTTAAAATTCTATTTTTTACAAATGTCTTTACCTCTAATTTTGGGCCTAAAATTGTAGTGAAGTCTAATTTTTTTAACGTTTGTTTTTCTTTTTCTTGACCATCATCAAATATTGCAACTATCTGATTGTTTAAAATAAAAGGTTTAATAGTAAAACTTAATAATAAAGAAACCCCATTTTTCTGATATTTGATCAATTTGTTCTCTTTAAGATTAATGGTATAGATTTCATCTTGGTGAAAAAGTACAATAGAATTATTAAAATCAAACATTCTATCCAAATCAATATATTTAAGCGGTATATTTAATTCCCCTAAATTTTTCCAAATGCCCATTTTTAAATCAAACCTCCAAAGCTCTTTATTTATTTCTTTTTTCAAAGGATTATATTTATTGTTTTTCACACCTCCAAATACATACAAATAATCTCCTATTACCTTTGCATAAGATTGATGAGTACCCTCAGGAAGTTCCTTAGTATTTTTATGGCTTACTAAATCCCATTGTTTAGTTTCAAAATTAAATTTTGTTATAAAATTTCTATTAGACCAAAATCCATATCCCCCGAACTTATAAATATTATTTTTATAGGTAAAAACAGCACAATCTATTTGCATTTTATGGGTAAAAGATTTGTCTATTCTATGTAGAGAGTCTCTCTTTAATTTGTAGACTATTCCACCTAGTTTATCTAAAAAATAGTTTTCACCTTCTACAGAAACAGGAAAAAGAGGTTTCTTTCTAAATGGATCTCCGTGAATTAGTTTTGTTTTCCTTTGCCAATTTTTCAGGCTGTACTTTACTGAGCTGTTTTCAGAAATGAAGTACAAACTAGAATCAACTTCATCAAAAAAAATATTTGTAAAATTAATGTCTTTAGCGGAAAAGGTTACTTGTGAAAAAACAGAAGTAGAAAAAAAAAGTATGAAAAAAAACTTCATATTTGTTTTAATTTGGGGGTGTATTCTCAAAATTACAAAAAAAAATCTGTTTTTAAAATTTCTAACGATTTCAATACCAATAAAATATAGTCTTAATATATCACAACTGATTTTCAAGGGTAAAGTTAAATCCTTAAACATTTTAGCATTTGTTTTAAATAAGAAATCATTTTATATTTTGGTGTATTTAGGTAAAAACCTATTAACACCTATATTATTTAAAAAAATACAATAAATAAAGTCTTGATATAGTGTGCGTTATGCTATGTGTATTGTTTTTTGTCTTTAAAATTATTTATAAAACAACTATTTTAGCGTGAATCTATTTTCCTATAAATTATGTTTTTTAAACAACTATTACTCGCATTAACACTTTTTTCTCAAAATCCTGAGATAGTAACCTTACATGAAAATGGTGTAACATTAATTTGTTCTTCATCTGCAGAAGTAGGTAAAACGTATCAGTTTAATAATAAAACATATCTAATTGTTGACAATGAATTATTAAAAAAACTGTCAAAAAACAAAAAGCCATTAGAAAACGTGATTACAACTTTTGTTACAGACATGAGCTACCTGTTTTATAAAAACAAAACTTTTAATAGCGACATAAGTCAATGGGATGTTTCTAATGTAACTAGCATGTCTTGGATGTTTGGTTTCTGTGAAGAGTTTAATGTTGATATAAGCAATTGGGATACTAAAAATGTAACGTTCTTTAATGATATGTTTCATGGTACAAAAAACTTCAATGCAGACTTGTCTAGGTGGAATGTTAGTAAAGGTCTTCTTTTTAATGGGATGTTTTTTGACAGTAATTTTAATAATGCTATTAATGCTTGGAACGTTTCTAATGCTACAAATTTAAGTGGCATGTTTGATAACGCAGTGTATTTTAACAAACCTCTTTCTAATTGGAATGTTGCTAACGTTAAATTAATGGGAGGCATGTTTGCTGAAGCCATAAGATTCAATCAAGATATTAGTATGTGGAATGTGAGTAAAGTTACAGACATGACCAATATGTTTAGGAACGCAGTTAAATTTGATAAAAATCTGTCTTCATGGACACCAAGAATTTATGTAACCCCAAAAAATTTTAATTTTAATAGTGCCGTTGTTGGACCCAGTTTCACTAAATCGTCTAATGGATACCAATACTGGTTTGTTTTTATTTCAATTTTAATATTGATGTTGATTTATTTTTATTGGAAAAAATATTCCAATACTCCAAAAAACCTAGGCGAACAGGAAATCATAATAAAAAAATTAAAAAATCTAGCAAAATCTAAAGAATACATTTTAAAGGACGAACTTGATAAAGCATTTAATATACAAAACTTAGAGTACGAAAAGCAAAAAGTAAAAAGAGCTAATATGATTCGTGATATTAATGCATACAATAATAATCTAATAAATAGAGAAAGAGATCCAAACGATAAACGCTCTTTTTTATATAAGATAAATTATTAATGTATCTCTTTATTAATTCCGAAAATTAAAATTAGGTTATTTTGGTGCGAACACCATTCTAACCTATTAAACAACTACACGTATTAATATTATATTAAATTTATCTCATAAATTAAAACGGGAACATTGTTTTAATAGAAAAAGAAGAAGAAAACCTGACTATTGTCAGGTTTTTCTTTTTTTTGCCTTACTTCATATTTAAAACAAACCTTTAAAGTTAGACCATACAATACTGGTTTAACGAGGGTGTTTTGATTTAATTAAAAAGGTTTTCACCGGTTCTGTCGCACCTAATTTAATGAAAAATCAAATTTTTTATATTTACAACAAAAAAGATGTTCAAAGGTCACTGTTTTCCTAAAGAAATCATATTACAAGCTGTTTACTTCAAATTAAGTTTTAGTCTTAGCTATAGAGATGTAGAAGAACTTTTATCTATCAGAGGAGTCAAAGTTGATCATGCTACTATTCAACGTTGGGTATTCAAATTCACACCCCTTGTAGAACAACAATTCAGAAAGAGAAAAAAATTAGTTGGAAAAAGGTGGAGACTAGATGAAACCTATATTAAGGTAAAGGGTGAGTGGAGATATTTATACAGAG
>Ga0233438_10000769_pt1 | contig 38891 bp, 39 predicted proteins | sample SI_123_September_FD_182720 | JGI IMG/M metagenome (GOLD analysis project Ga0233438, IMG submission 182720) | Seawater microbial communities from Saanich Inlet, British Columbia, Canada - SI_123_September2016_10_MG | ecosystem: Environmental > Aquatic > Marine > Inlet | place: Canada: British...
CCGCGATGGTCGTAGCATATATAATACCTAAAATAACAGGTGACAATGAGTAGCTATTCGCTCACACATTTACAGGAACTCGAGGCAGAGGCCATCTTCATCATTAGAGAAGTCTATGCCCAATTTGACAACCCAGCCATCCTCTTCTCTGGAGGTAAGGACAGTATTGTCGTGGCGCACCTTGCCCGCAAAGCATTCTGGCCAGCGAAGATTCCGTTCCCGTTCGTGCATATCGATACAGGACATAACTTCCCTGAGACGATGGCCTTTAGAAACCAGCTCATCAAAGACTTGGGTGTCCAGCTTGTTGTAGGTTCTGTACAGGAGTCGATCGACGAAGGTGCAGTAGTAGAAGAAACTGGGATCAACGCTTCAAGAAACGCTCTGCAAACCACGACCCTGCTAGATACCATCGAGCGCAACAACTTTGATGCGTGTATGGGCGGTGCCCGCCGCGATGAAGAGAAAGCACGTGCGAAAGAGCGCTTCTTCTCCCACCGTGATGACTTCGGCCAATGGGACCCTAAGAACCAGCGTCCTGAGCTTTGGAACCTGTTCAACGGTAAGAAGCGTATGGGTGAAAACTTCCGTGTGTTCCCTATCTCTAACTGGACAGAAATGGACGTCTGGCAATACATCCTTCAGGAAAACATCGCCATACCAGAACTCTACTTTGCGAAAGAACGCAATGTGATCTGGAGACACGGTTCTTGGCTTCCTATGAGTGAACACATCACCCTTCGTGAAGGCGACGAGCCCCAAATGAAAATGGTGCGCTTCCGTACACTAGGTGATATCACTATTACCGGTGGACAGGAAAGCGATGCCGATACCTTAGAGAAAATAGTTCAAGAGGTAGCCTCTTCCCGTCAAACTGAGCGCGGTAATCGCGAAGACGATAAGCGCAGTGAAAGTGCTATGGAAGACCGCAAGCGTCAAGGATACTTTTAACCCATCAATAAGATTTAAGCATACGATGGAAGATAACTTCGATACCAATTCCTATCTCAATATGGAACTCCTTCGCTTCACTACTGCCGGTAGTGTGGACGATGGGAAATCAACCTTGATTGGGCGCCTGCTTTACGATAGTAAAAGCATCTTTGAAGACCAAGTCACGCAGATTGAACAAGCATCCACAAAAAAAGGACTTGATCATGTCGACCTCAGTCTTTTTACAGATGGTCTTAAAGACGAACGTGAGCAGGGTATAACTATAGATGTCGCTTACCGCTACTTCGCCACACCGAAGCGCAAATTCATCATAGCAGATACTCCGGGACACGTGCAGTACACACGTAACATGGTTACAGGTGCTTCAACCGCTAACCTTGCCCTCATCCTTGTGGATGCGCGTAAAGGAGTGATTGAGCAAACCAAACGTCATACCTTCATCGCTTCCCTCTTGCAGATCCCGCACGTTTTTGTTTGTATTAACAAGATGGACTTAGTGGACTATAGTCAAGAAGCCTATGATAAAGTAGTTAAAGAATACACCGACTTCGCTGCAAAACTAAACGTGCAGGATGTGAGATTCATCCCCATGTCAGCACTGCATGGCGACAACGTAGTTACCCGCAGTGAACAGATGAGTTGGTACGAAGGTGGTACGCTCCTGCACAACCTTGAAACGGTACACATCTCTGCAGATTACAACCTGCGCGATTGCCGTTTTCCTGTGCAAACGGTTATCCGTCCTCACAGTGACGAATACCACGACTTCCGTGGTTATGCTGGCCGAGTTGCAGGGGGAATCTTCAAAAAAGGAGATAAAGTCGTTGCCCTACCCTCAGGGTTAGAAAGCACCATTTCAGGTATTCACACCCTCACCGGAGAACTAGATGAGGCCTTCCCTCCCATGTCTGTCACCATCACTTTAGAGGACGATATTGACATCAGTCGCGGAGACATGCTGGTACGCAGTGAAAACCGCCCAGAAGGTCAGCAGGACTTGGATGTCATGTTGTGCTGGCTCAATGCCACACCTCCTCGCCCGCGTGCGAAATACGTCCTAAAACAAACCACAGCCGATGCCCGCGCGATGATTACTGAGATTCAGTATAAGATGGATATTAACACCCTCCACAGAATGGAAGAGGATAAGGCCATCAAAATGAATGACATCGCGAGAGTAAAAATCCGTTCAACAAAACCCCTATTCGTTGACGACTACAACGTTAACAGAGTAACAGGCTCAATCATTCTAGTGGACGAAGCAACGAATGAAACGGTTGCTGCGGGGATGATACGATAATCGAGAAACTCGAATTAAAGATACAAAAATCCAATTCCGCAAAAGGTGGACTGGGTTTAGAAAATAAATAATTTGTCGGGTTGTAGCCAACTGGATTAAATATTTTAATTTTCTATTCATAATTCAAACCAAAAAATGACTGTACAAGAGGAGAAATACTTTTTTGTAGATCTTGATGGAACTTTTGCCAAGAATGATTTGTTTCAAGAACTTTTAATCAAACATCTTTTGCGAAAACCCTTACATACGGTCAACACGTACATAAGAGGTGGAGTCCTTCAACTCAAACACCTGGTTTTTGACAACCATACCTTTTCAGTTAATCAGGTGATAGTAAACCGTGAAGTTTTAAAGTTGATTCACGATAAAATTGAATCTGGTTACAAAATATTCTTGGCAACCGCATCTCCTCAAGAATATGCTGATTACGTTTTAAAAACATGGCCTATTTTTGATTTCGCTCAGGGGTCAAATCAAAAAATCAACTTGAAAGGACAAGAGAAACTGAATTTAATGATTTCCTTTTCAGAAGGAGCCCATTTTGAGTATATCGGAGATTCGAAAGCTGATCGAATTATCTTTAATATGTGTCCTCGCTATTATAAATTAACCAATAACCAAATATATGAATGCACTAATTAAACTTGCGCGACCAAAGCATTGGATAAAAAACCTCCTTTTATTTGCACCCCTAATTTTATCATTAGACTATTCAGCTGAAGTCTTCTTACAGGCATTCCTTAGTTTTTGTGCTTTTTCTTTGACCGCATCTTTTGGATACATAATAAATGACATCTTTGATGTAGAATCAGATCGTTTGCATCACGTTAAGAAAAATAGGCCTATTGCATCGGGTGCTGTTTCTATTAAAAACGCGCTTATTCTAGCATTCGTACTAATTACGTCAGGGTTAGGATTAAGTTTTTTCATGAGCATTACATTCGGAATAACTCTTGTTACCTATTTCGTATTAAACAATTTATATAGTTCTTATTTTAAAACTGTTAAATGGATTGATGTCGCATTACTCTCATCATTCTTCATTATACGCTTGTATGCCGGGAGCATCGCTTCCGGAGTTGCGATTTCAAATTGGTTTATACTAACGAGCATAATGCTCTTTCTAATGATGGGTATTGACAAGAGATATAACGAGCTTTTTCATGCAGCAAATAAAAGACGAGCTTATAGAGATTCCGATACTGAAATTCTTTTAACGTATCGAAGCGCCCTCCTCATTTCTGTTCTAGTATGTTTAAACCTATACATGAATGATCTTAATGCATCAGGTCTTGTTCGGGTAATGGTCACATTACTTTCTTTCGTACAACTAACAACTTTTTTAGAGAAAAAAGAGGAAGATCAAGTCACTAAAATCTTAAACCCAAATTTCTTAATATTAGGGAGCCTACTCGCCATTCTTTACTGTGCAATGAAACTAAACTTATTATGAGTTATCAAAGTTGGGGCCTTTATCCTAAAGTCAAGAATAAAGCCATTGAATTTAATTCTGTCTCGGAACTGAAAGAACAACTTTCTTCATCTAAGGGGTACATTCCTTATGGTAACGGTAGAAGTTATGGAGATAGTGCCTTAAACGAAACCGTTATCCCTATGAGACAACTCAATAAGATATTCTCGTTTGACGAAATTAGTGGAATCATTGACTTAGAAGCAGGAGTGCTTCTAAGTGAAATTTTAGACTTCTGTATCCCAAAAGGATGGTTTCTAAAAGTTACACCCGGAACTAAACTTATAACTGTTGGAGGAGCTATAGCATCCGATGTACATGGTAAAAACCATCATATCGATGGCTGCTTCAGTAATTCAGTGTTAGAGTTCGACTTGCTTAAACCTAATGGCGAATTAGTTACATGTTCTCAAGACCAACATTCTGAGCTTTTTAGGAATACTTGCGGTGGACAGGGTTTAACCGGAGTTATCCTCAAAGCTAAACTTGAACTAAAGAGTATTAAATCCACGAGTATTAAACAAACTACAGTTAAAACAGGCTCTCTAAAGGAGACCTTTAAAGTCTTTGAGGAAATAAAAGAGGAACGATATTCAGTGGCTTGGATAGACTGTTTATCGACAGGTGACAAACTAGGGAGGTCCCATGTTATGTATGGGGATTTCATTTCCGACGGAAACCTAACGATTAAAGATGGTCTCAAATTAAATATCCCATTCTTCTTTCCTGGCATCACCTTAAATAAGTGGACAGTTAAAGCCTTCAACTGGTTTTATTACAATAAACAGTTCGGAAAAATAAAAGAGTCAAAGGTCGACTTCAACTCCTTTTTTTATCCCCTTGACACCATTAATAATTGGAATAGGATTTATGGCAGGAAAGGCTTTTTACAATATCAATTCATTCTGCCATTGGAAGTCAGCTACGATGGCGTTAAACAAATACTAGAAATTCTGAGTAATTCAGGAAAAGGATCTTTTCTAGCTGTCCTTAAGCTATATGGTAAGCAAAATGCAAACACCTTGTCCTTTCCAATAGAGGGTTATTCATTAGCCTTAGACCTAAAAGTATCTAAAAGTGTATTCGAACTACTCGATAAACTTGATGAGATTGTTGCAAACTTTGGAGGACGTGTTTACTTATCTAAAGATGCACGCCTTTCGAAAAGTAGTTTTGATAAAACATACAGCAATGCAACATTATTTAGAAAATATAGACTCAAAAATAAACTTACGGCAATTAGTTCCGTCCAATCTAAAAGACTCAATCTTTAATGAAAAAGACCATTTTAATTCTTGGAGGATCCAGCTCTATAGCTAAGGAATTAATAGTACTCCATCAGGAAGACGATGTTTACTATTCTTATCATGCTACAATTAGCCACCAAAGTAATGCGTTTTACTTAGATTTATATGATTCTCAAAGTTACCAGAACATTCCTAATAAACAGTATGACATAATTTATTCCTTCCTTGGGTATACCCCGGACGTAAACCATATTGAAGATATACAAATTTCAAAAGTAACGATTGAAAGAAACTTTCTATATCCCACAATACTTTTACAATTCATTTTACAAAAGCAACTTCATAATAAAGGAGCTAGAATTAAGGTAGTTACTTCGGTTGCTGGAGTACGTGGTAGAAAGCTTAACTTCGTTTACGGCGCAAGTAAATCCGGAATGCAGACATTGATTGAGGGACTTGCCAATAAATACCCACAACTGAAATTTACTGACATCGTATTGGGGCCAGTTTTCACAAAAGCAGTACCTGTACATAATACACCCGCTATTTTGATATCAAAACCCGTGCGAATTGCAAACGCTATTAAAAATATAACTAAGCAAAAAGCATTTATTCCTCTAAGATGGAAATTTATAATGCTTATTATTTCTGCTATACCAAGATTTATATACAATAAACTCAGCCTGTAAGTTTTGACAAATAAACAATACTTGCTAAGACGCAACAATACATTTACACCTGTCTAAGAAAGGAATGACTGCATTTTTCGGGAAGTCTACATTTATGGGAGGAAGTCACTTATTAAGGTGAGCCTTCAAAAACATTAGCACTTTAGCGCGAATTATAATTATTATAAATAGGGGGGTTGAATGGAAATTTCTTCGAAAAAGTCTCCTTGGCTCTTTTAGGAATCTAACGAGCCATTCCAATCCTAAATCACACCAAAATTTATTAGGACGCTTTACGTTTCCTGAGTAAAAGTCAAAAACTGCTCCAATATTACAAATAACGCAAGTATTTAAGGACCTAATATTATTTAAGACCCACTTTTCCTGTTTTGGTGCCGTCATTCCAACAAACAATACTCTAGGAGAGAATTTATTTACAGCGTTTATCATAGCCTTAGAATCAACATTATTGAATTCTTTTCGAAATGGCGGCGAAAAATAATCTACGAGAATATTTGGATAGTCTTTATTTACCTTTTCCTTAATACGCAATAAAGTATCCTCAGATGATCCAAGAAAAAACACTGTACTATTCGAGGCATTCGCTTCGATCATAACATGTCTAAATACATCGAAGCCCGCAATTCTGTCCATTTGAATTCCATATAATAGGTTCATAGCCCAAACTATACCTATACCATCAGGCACCAAAATACTCGACCTCATTAGAGCGGCCCGGAAAGTTTGATCTCTACGTGCCAAAACGAAACTATGAGGATTGATTGTATTAATTATTACCGGACTATCGCGTTTGTTCAGAACCTGCGGCAAGATTCTTGTCAATCCGTAGTCAAAGAATTTAATATCCATAATCCTATTTGCTAGTTTCTTTGTGTCATTCAGACAACCCCCTATTTGGAGCGAGCATTTTTGAAGTCAAAAGTACTATTGCCGGATACACTACAAAAATCACACGTGGTACCCTACTTGCAAGTATGAGATCGGCCAATATTGCACCTAAAATTAAAAGTATCGACAATAAGATATCGATACGCTTTATGTATCGAACGGAATAAAAAAGTACGGCCCACAAAAAGCCAAACGTCAAAAATAACCTCAAAAAGAAGCCAATAAGACTTTTAAAAGATCCTGCATGCAAACGGAGATATCTTAAACGAAATTCGCCCTGAGAAATTTCCCAACTGTAACCAACCGACAAAGGGTCAACATTTTCGAAATACCTGAAAGCAACAAAGACTATTAAAGGTGTTATAATATAAATAATGAATTTTAATTTTAATTGCCCTTCTAATATAGGTTTAACCAATAAAACACTATAAATAATCAAAATCTCTTTGACTAACACTGAAAAAGCAATAATCACGGCTAATTGAAAGTAACGCTCTTTTACAAAGAAATATAATATCATTACACTAGCACAATATGACAAGACATCCAGCATAAAGAATTGAGCAGTCTGCAGTGTGCCTATGTTGACAACTAACCCAATTGAAAGCGCTCCAGATATTAGTTCATCTTGAGTTATATCAAAAATAATCCTAAACAAGACAATAACTGACAGCATTAGACATACCAAGTTTATGAATGTCAATGTTGGATTTAATAAATTGATTTGCGTATTGGTGACATTCTCGCCATCCATTAATGCAGCTACCGGTTTTGTAACAAAACCAACTACCTTTGGGACTAAAGGACGCATTGTATATGGTGGGACACTTTCTTTCCCCAGTGAAATACTCATGTAATTTAAAGCATCACCCCAGGCAGAATTATACCCCTCCAGAAATAAACCTGGCAAACTCCCCAGTTTCGAAGAGTCCACTAAAGAAATCACTTCTAACGGCAAATCATTCGTGTTTGCTACCTTAGCTTCATCGATCGGAGCAGCGGAAATTCCAGGCTCCAAATAAAAGAAATTTCCAAAACAAACTGTTAGACAGAAGTTCAACAAAATTGAAAAAAGAACTAGCTTTCTCATATTAACTCTATTTTACAGGTAAGTCCATGGACCATTCAAAACACTCCTTAGCAAATATAGGAATAATATAGGGATAATAACTTTATACAAAGATGTTGCTCGGAATTCGCGCAACATGTAAAGCAAAATGATAGGCCAAATTATAAACATGCCAAGCATCATTCTGTTCGCAACTTCATGATTTCCTACAAAACGAAAGGAGAAAAATATTAATGCTAAAACTATGTTCATTTTCGGAACAAATAAGAAATTCTTCGCTATCATTTTATCTTTTATCCAGTAAACCGAAAGATAAAGGAATACAATCACCACGCCAACTGAGAAAACACCTGCCGGTTCCAATTCAGCTGCCCCAGAGTTTAAGGAGTTCAGTCTCTCAAAACCCTTCAAAAAACTCGAAAAATACGGATATAAAAAAAATCCCAAAGGTAAAGTTAATACTAACGCTTTCCAATAAGTAGAGAATTCCGTTATCAGAAAAAATGCCAAAATTATTATTGCACTTGATGAATGGGTTAGAATCGATGAAAAGAGCAGCAAGCTTCCCATTAAACGCCTATTGTATAATAGTAATACTAGCCCTAAATAACCCCAAGATAAAGCTAAAAACTGTCGCATAACATGTCCTGAATACAAGAATATTTGAGGAAAAAAAAGCATCGTAACGACACAAGCTCCTATTAAGGTACTTTTCACTCCTAGCAAGCGTAAAAATCTACTGTAAAATAATGTCAATCCACTGTAGGAAATAATGCTAAATATAAATATATATACGCGGAAATTTATTGAGATATAATTACTAAACAGAAAATGCATTAAATAAAATAGAGGATCTTTGCCAACCACTGACAAGTAAACAACGAGATTTGACCCAACAGCCTGCTGATATTGACTTGAATAAACATATAAATCACTCTCAAAGTACTTATTAGAATTGATCAGCGAAAGCAATAATATAAGGAAGATAACAACTATGCTAATTATCCTGCTTCCCGTCAAATTAACACCAATACTGCATAAACTCCTCTTCACAAATTCAAAATAGTGTTAGCTTTAATTTAATTATCCCATGTCGTAAATAATTAGCTAATACAACCAATACATATGGATAATCAACCGTTGTATTTACATTGGATGTGTAAAGTTTTGGAATACTTAGCATTTTTCCTTTACCTAAGCAAACCCCTAGCAAAGTTAAAACCAACGACTTTGAATTAAAGCGTTTAATTAATTTCATGTCTAACTGGGCGAGACTGACAAAATACGCCTTAGCTAAGTGGTAGCGAAATGTAACTAAAAAGGAATCCGTAGACAGTGTAATTGAATTTGAATGGGCTCTAAAAAATGCCAATTCCTCATCTAAATAACCAAAATGACTATAGTGGTTTAACGATAATAAGAAAAGTAGGCAATCATTACCCTGACCCAACTTTGAAAACTCTACTCCAAAGTTATTAGGTATATCAATCAATAAGTTCTTATCTACATCGTTTCTACGAAATAATGCGTTAGCAGGGGACACGGGCACCGACAATGGCATCCCCAGCAAGCTTTTCTCAATGAACACAGACTTCTCTATCAATCCAGACTGATCAAGATTAAATACGGTTTTGGAAATTCCACTATCGTTGTCGAAAATTGCTGTTTTCGTATACACAAATCCTGCCTCAGGGTTGCTTTCTAGAAAATCTAGGGTTCTTAAAATAAATTCAGGACTAATGAGATCATCTGACCACAATATATGTACATATTCTCCATTCGCATATTCAAAACATTTCCTCCAATTTTTCACAATGTCGAGAGTACTTTCATTTGAGTAGACCGCAACATTTCTATTTGTTTGGTACTTTTTCTTCAAATAATTATAACTCCCATCGTCACTATTATTATCTAAAATAATTACCTCAATATTTTGATACGTTTGGCCTAGGGCAGAATTAATCGTTTCATCAATTATATCCTTACGATTGTAAGTTGGTATCACAATACTTACTAAATTCGGTATCATTTTAAATCATTTTTTTTTATATAATCTTTCATTTTAATATAATATATTTATTTTTAAACTCTTACTAAATATGACCAAACTATTGTAACCAATCTAACAACTTTTTAATCCCTTCTTCATTTGAAACCTTAGGCTCCCATCCTAATAAATTTTTCGCTTTACGTATATCAAGATATGCGACCAATTTATCTGCCTTACGCATGGGGTTTACTATGGATTTCTCTTTGTTTCCTGTAATAGATTCTAGCAATTGGAGCAATTCAAGAACCGAAATCGAATTCCTATAACCTCCTGCTATATTAATGGCATGTCCATTTACCTCTTTAATTTTTACAACGCATAACTTCAATGCTTCAACAATATCAGATATAAACAATATATCTCTTACTTGCTTACCGTGACCAAACCTATTAAACTCCTGATTTTTCAGCACCATGTTCGACATAAACGAGACCCAGCCATGGTCCTGATAAGAATATTGATGCGTACCATAAATTCCGCCAAAGCGTGTTACCACGGTTTTCATATCAAATACACGGCTGTAATCAATTGTATACTGATCAGACGCACCCTTGGAGCAGCCATATGGCGACAAGAAATCAAGTGGGAAGTTTTCGTCTAACCCATACTCTAGATCTATAAAATCATAACGCGTAGGGAGCTCATGAACTTTTGCCGATTTCGCGTTCCCATAAACCTGATTTGTTGAAGCGTTCACGAAAATAATATTCTTATCAGTTGTACGCACTGCCTCTAATAAATTGAGCGTGCCCAACGCGTTTATTTCAAAGTCCAAGCGCGGGTTCTCAACAGAATTTTTGAAAGCAACCTGTGCCGCAAGATTAAATACAACGTCAATTTTTTTTATTTCTTTAAAAAACGAAGAAACGTCATTAACATTTCTAATGTCAATATAACGAAAATGGCCACCTGATTCTTCGAATAGCTTCAAATTTTCGTTTGAGCCAAGCTTTTTAAACCTATTATCCAATCCAATTACCTCATGACCGTCATCTAAATAACTCAAGGCCAAGTTTACACCGACAAATCCCAAAACTCCCGTAATTACTACCCGCATAGTTTATTAATTTTATTTGCAATATTTCTCCCACTTACAACACATTGATCACTCCATAAATAATCCCATTCTCCGAACCTACCGCAATAAAAGATCCCAACGGAATCCAAATAGTCATGAATTAACCTCAAATTCGACTTTCGGTCGTGATCAAAAATAACGTTAGCATAGGCTACCTCGCGGTAGTCAGAAAAAATTATGTCACTCTTTGTGAAAATTCCCATTTTTTCTCCTTTCTCTATAATATGACTCACCAACTCGTCTCCTGATAAAACTCGTGGCTTGTACTTGGAAAAGTATGTTTCGAATTGAATCGAGCTGCATCCCGACGGAACGTTATTTGAAGATTTTTCACTTGGAGAATATGCCCTTGACGGTAAGAAATCCTCATCATATATGTAGAACCATAAATGATTATCAATTTTCCGATTAAATCCAAAAGACACGAGCTGTCCCGAAGTTGCTGCAAGTTTTTCCGAGGCCCTTAATATGTCTTCCGGTACATCAGTAATCATCGGAATCAACTCTGGCAAAGGAATGGTGCTAATCAATTTATCAAATCCCCTAACCTCGCCATCATGAAAAAGAACCCGCTTATTTACAATATCGATGGATGATGCGCGCTTGTTTAAATTAATTTGAACCTCACGCGTCATACCAGAAATATACGATTTATATCCGCCTTTCACAGGATATCTCATGCTCTTTGCGTAATAATGGTTATCGACCTGTGTTTCATACGACCCTCTAATTATTTGGTCTATTTGAGGTATATTAAAACGTCCACTCACCCAATCAATTGACAAATCCTTCGGATTTAAAGTCCAATACTTCTCTGTGTATTTTTCCGGATAATTTTGGCTGAAATAAACACCAAATTGAGCCCGGAGCCAATCCTCATAATTCTGGATATCAACTTCCGTTTCTCTTTCATAGAAACCTTTTAGAATTTCTACTTTTTCCTCTGTCGGTAATGGGGCCAGATTAAATTGTGCTGGATGCTTAAGCCATATACCTTTGGACAAATTCGACGCCCTTGGTGTGTGCGTTATAGATTCACAGCTTTGGTCAAACAGCTCTTTTACATAGAGATTATTTGTAAAAGATAAGTGAATAAAACGATCAAAAATGAACCCATCGTGTGGCGAAAAGCTATCCAGTAAACCGCCCGAAGTTTTGCGTGATTCATATACTTGAACATTAAACTTTAAATTCTGCAAATGATAAGCCGCAGAAATGCCTGAAATACCAGCACCTAGAACTACTACACTCATACCTAACTCAGTATTTTTAAAAAATTATTCGACATATTTTGAATACTTAAATGCAACTTAATATCGGCAAGTGCGTTGACACCTAGACGATTTACCTCGTCACGGTCAGACAAGAGTCTAAAAATGGCCAACTTCATTTCAGCAGTAGTCCTTACTAATATGCCGTTTTTTTCATTTCTTAAATACTCAATTTCTGGACTATGAATTGGTAAATCAAGAACTATACTCGGCTTTCCATAACACATTCCATGTACGAGGTTCAATCCAACAAGACCAGTATGGATGAAAAAATCAACACGACGCATGTAATGTGCTAATTCGTTTTCTTCCTCAATCGCGCCGACAAAAACTATCTCTTTAATAGAACTATACTTATCAACTAGATAAGGATATTCTGCACCATCCCCAATTATTAATAAAACCAAATCAGACCTATCTGATAAAATTTCTAAAAACAATTCTATACCTAAACTTACGTTGCGTTTTTGATGCAGCCGGCCTAAAATTCCTATGATAGATTTATTCTCTAAGGTTTTGTCAAGTGAACCATCTATAAAACCATGACCCCGAAAAGAGTCATTAATCTCTAGAATATTCTCTGTGTCAAGAGTATTCCCTAGACTTACTATGTTTTTGGTTTTTAACCATCTGTGCTTTAAGAATCTCTCTTTCTCTCGAAAAGTATATGCAAGCACTCCACTCGACGAAACAAGGCTGAGCAGCTTTATTTTATCTTTTAACGTCTCAACGAAGCCTTGCTCACTAAAATTTTGTGAATGCCCCCACCAATAAAAAGGAGTGGAATTCAAGCGAGCAACAACAGCGTAATACACATTCGTAATGCTCATTAAAGAAATTACGCAAACCACGCATTCGGATGCCTTTATGAGACCGTCAGGCCAAATATATAATTCCAAACCAAAGATATTCCTTTTAGGTAGCACCCTTACATCAAATTTTGCTTCCTCCATTTTGGTGTGAAACCCCTGATTTTTTGGCAATTCGCCTGTAAGGAATACTATCTCAATATCAGGATTACCGCTAATTATATAGTTATAGAATCTCATTCTATAATGAGTTAGTATTCTCTCAAATATTATGATTCGTTTCATTCAATTTAGAAAGTAATATTCGTATGGCGCTACGTTTCCGATAGGCTTGAAAAACTGCATAAATAAATATGAACAACTTAAAGGGCAAAATGACATAATTTATCCCTACAACCGATAATAACAAAACTACGACAACTAATCTGTTATTACTTAACGGAGTACTCAAGTGTAATATGAGAAAAAAGATTAAACAAGAAATATTTAAAATCACATACTTTAAATCTAAATCAAGTGCATAGTATTTAGCAGATGATAATAAACTCAAGAACAATAAACCTGAAGCTAGAAGCCCAGAAAAATAAAGGATCGGATTTCTCTTTTGTGCAACCAAATATGTTGATGAATAAAAAGTTAGATAGAGCAAAACCTGGGCACTTAATAAATGTTTAAAATGAACAAAGGAGCCTTGATATTTAACAAACAATATATCAATAGCAAATTTAGCTAGTATTGGAGCAAAGAATAAAACTACAACACCAATAATCAACTGCGGCAACATAACTTCTCCATACATTATTCTAAACTTATTATCTTGATTTTCATTTATTTTTTTGAGCAGGACAGGGTAATAATACCAATTCAATAACCCTATTAGCATTATCACAGAATTAGAAAGTAACCACGCAAAATTAAAATCCGATATTAACCTGTCTTGACCCGAATTAAGTATATCCGTGCGAAAAATTAAAAATAACGAATATGAACTATAGTTGTAAAAAAGAATTGGCAAACCACGAATTATTATCTCTCTTCCGAAGAGACTGAGATCTTTGAAACTAAATTCGAAGCTATAATGCTTTGATAAAATTAATAAAGAACAGAGAACACCCACATTCAAGGACCACAAAGCTCTTTGAGGATCCAGATAACCAGGAACTAACAAAAGCAATAGAAAAAGCGGAAGAATTGACACAGCATCAGCAAGAACAATATTTCTGTAATTTCCTGCAATGCGCGCAAAATTTCTTAAAGTCTCGATCGCAACTAAACCGAAAGCTAATATTATCATTCCTTGTACAGAAATGGATTTGCCCAATTCATAAAATACTCCAGGAAGCACTAATATGAACAAGCTCGTTATCGCAGCTAAGGCCGCCACATAAATTAATGCCGCACCAACGACCTTACTTATTTCTTTTGAACCAGACGAGTATTTTTCGACGGAGAGCAAAACCAAATTTGGAATTCCAAAACCGACAATTGAATAATACGCCGAAACAAACATCACCAATCCCCAATCAGCATATTCCTCCTGAGAAAATACCTTCGCAATCAAAAGGCCTCTGCAAAAAACAAGTAAATAGATGATATACCTTGACGCTGTTAAAAAAGCCAGTTGACTAGCGACTTTATTCATCCTGTTTATCAAATTGAGCTAAAACTATTGATATATATTTTGCAAGTAACTCCCCAGCATCATCTCCTTTTGCGTAGAGTACATCCTGTAGTTTATATTTTGGCAAAAATGCTTCGATTTCAACTTCCTTATCTCTCAATTTTACTATTGTTTCGGCTAAATCTAGCATTGCAATAGACGTAAATTTTGCAATAAGATCATGGTAAATAACTTCATCATCAAACTGCTCCAAATAATCATTTATATATACTAGCGGCTTAGAACAAAGAATACAATCTATCAAAGCACTCGAACTCTCAAAAGCTACCACTATATCCGCATCATCTAGAATTTCTAAGAAATTATCTCCATGTTGAATGTTGAATCTAGATAAATCCATTATTGCTTGATAGTATTCAATGCGACCATGCCTCGGATGAAATTTTAAACTTATTTCGATATCACGAATATCCTCTACTTCGCGTAGCGACTGAATAAAACCAGAACTATTAACAATTGTCCAGTTAAAGATATATTGAAACTGCGGAACAAGAATTAAGACTTTCACAATATCAGTAATAATAGGCGCCAACCGGTAATATCTCCCCATTACCACCATTATATATCTCCAACTGACTAGACGACAGAGGACCTGGACTACTCACATAATCTCCGATGTAGGGAGCCATTGGGTTAAGATCAATTCCAATCCCTTCAAATTCAGAAATTGTAACTCTATTACAAACTTTTGCACTTAACAATGGCAATGGTAAACTGGAGGTAAATACGAGATCCGGGTTAATCTTATCAATTATACCACAATAAGCTTTAATCAGCATAATATCCCGTTCTACTCTGAAACCTATATATTTTGCAAGCAACACATTATAATCATCCAGACGTTCTGACCTCGATTCTACGAGTGAGTTTAATAGTTTTATACAGTTGCGATATTTAAAAGACTTATTTAAACTACGTCGGTTCCAATAATACCCCTTAAATAATATCGGTCTTAAATCGATAGACATATCAAATCGATTCTTGGGGGTTTCAATATCGTTCCATTTTGAGCTACCTTTTATTCCTATAGAATAGTAAGACTTCAAAAAAAATGTTAATCGTGAATGAAACCTCAAATCCCTACCACCACTAAAAAATAAAATTCGCTTCATTGTACCGGCCGAAGATAAATCCAGTCTATTACCTATACTTCGCAACTTGAGCGATCGTGCAAAAAATTCCAAAAGCACAAGTCTTTTTGCTTGACTCAATATCATTGACCAATAAATCTTTTTCCATGACAATTTGATAATTAAAGAACTTGAGTTTCCTTGATTTTCCTCCACAATCAAAGACGTTAACTGTCTTATCAAGGCCGCAATATTTGATCTTGAATATGCCAATGGCCAATTATTTTCATACAAATCGATGCTTCCATAATCAATGCGACCTCTTATTGCTTGAGAAATTAGTTTTGCCAAATTATAAGCACGCAAAACATGTGATGTATGATAGTTAAAAATATACTTATACTCTGTTTCCAAAATATCTCCTTCATTTCTCTCGGTGCCGTCCCGCCAGTCTGAAAATATCTTTTTTAAAGAAAGAGAATTAAATTCGCCGACAGAGATTAAATCTTTTAACTCAAGAAAGCTCAAATTATACTTGATACAAGTAGCAACTGTTTCTAAATCTAAACACACGAAAAGCAGGGACTGTGTGTTTGATTTTTTGCGCACTGTACTTTCTATTTCCCTGGAACTTAATGGGAAACACAATACATCGCATGAGTAATCTTTGGTTTTCATTAGACTCTAATATTCGATTATCTTCTAAATCAAAAGCTGTCTAATTCCCGATTCCAAGGTATGAATTGGCTGCCACTGCAATGCTTTTGGTATGGACTGCATATCAGCCGATGAATCTTTAATTTCATACGGAGGCATTGGCAAAGATCCATAATTTAAAACTGTCGATGATTTTGCATATCTTTTTAAAAGCTCTAGAAAGCTTCTTAATTCTATGCTCACACCATTTCCTACTTCAAAAGTATAATAACCAAATTCGAACTCATCGCATTTATCCATAATTCGAATTACTAATGAGGCAACGTCGTCAACAAAAACAAAATCTCTTTTCTGAATGCAGCTTGTTAATTTTATTTGCTCCGCACCGTTTCTCATTTGACCGAGGACCCAAGGAATAAACTTATTTTGGTTATCGTTAGGACCGAACATGTGCTCCAACTGGAGATTAAATATTCTTAATTCCTTTTTTCGTTCTATAACTTCGTTCAAATATGATTTAGATAATGAATAATCTTTTTTTATCGGGTATTCCTGAAATTTTTGGAAAAACGAACCAAAAACTATGTAGTTCAAACATTCATTTAACGCACCATTTTCAATTAATTCTAATGGCATCAAAAAGTTTGTTTTATAAACTTCAAAGCTGAGCTCAGACTCGTATGACACTGCAGATATCACTGTGAGGAATATATCATTTTCCTTGTACAAGTCTTCAATTTTGACTTTGTCAATATAATAGATTGAGGCTTTCTCCAACAGATTATTTGAAATTCGATATGAATCTGAAGAACTTTTTATAAGTAAAATGATTTCATAATTATTCTCTAACGATTTCAAGGTAATGTGAGATCCTAAAAAACCATACGCTCCAACGATTAATACACTTTTCATTTTTAATTAGAATCCTATACCAAAAAACACTTCCATCTGCTCAGCAATATAATCTAGGTGCTCGTTATCTAAAGCAGGATAAATACCAACCCAGAATGTATCATTCATAGTCTTATCTGTATTATCTAAAGGTCCTACCACGCGGTGCTCAATACCCCTAAAGTACGGTTGACGAATTAAATTTCCAGCAAATAAGAGTCTTGATCCAATTTTATTTTCGTCAAGATATCGAAGTAACTCTACGCGTTCAAAACCGCAATCATCCTTTAATGTAATTGGGAAACCAAACCATGATGGACTTGAATTCTCTGTCGGCGTTATCAGTTGAATGTAATCAGATAAAGTTTGAAGTCTGTTGTGAAGATAACTGAAATTGGCTCTGCGCTTTTCAATGAAATCATCTAATCGATCTAACTGAGCAAGCCCGCAAGCTGCCTGCATATCTGTGATCTTGAGATTATACCCCACATGAGAGTACACATACTTGTGGTCGTAACCATATGGCAAAGTGCCATGGCTTTGTTCAAAACGACAACCGCAAGTGTTATCCTTACCTGGAGGACAATAACAGTCTCTCCCCCAATCACGGAATGATTCGGCAGTTTTTTTCAAGTGTGTATTATTCGTGAAGACAGCTCCTCCTTCACCCATAGTTATGTGATGTGCCGGATAGAAACTTAGAGTTGCAATATCTCCAAAGGTCCCAACTTTTTGGCCATTGTATGTGCCCCCCAAAGCGTCACAAGTATCTTCAACCAACCAAAGATTATACTTATCACATATCTCACGGATTTTACCCAAATCAAATGGATTACCGAGAGTGTGAGCGATCATAATCGCCTTGGTCTTATCTGTAATTGCAGGCTCAATGCGGTCAGCGTTGATATTATGAGTTTTCAAATCAACATCTACAAAGACCGGGACGGCACCAAACTGTATAATTGGATTAACCGTTGTGGGGAAGCCAGCTGCTACCGTTATAACCTCATCACCCTTTTTGATCGCACGGTCACCTAAAGAGGACGAGGTTAAGGCCGAAAAGGCAACCAGGTTAGCCGAGGACCCTGAGTTAACACTAAGTACATGCTTTACCCCTAGGTAGTCAGCTAGTTTCGCCTCAAATTGTGCATTAAAACGACCTGTGGTTAGCCATCCATCTAAAGAGGCCTCAACCATATTTTGTAATTCGGGCGTGCCGATAACTTTTCCTGACGGGGGAATCACATCTACACCTGGTCTAATTCTGCTATCGGCATATTTGACGGCCGAATATTCAGCTACTTTAGAAATGATTTCTTGTTGAAGAGTTTGAAGTTCTTTCATTAGTTCGAGTAAGATTTAATTTCTTTAATACAATATTGGCGCATGTCTTCTTGGCGATTAAAGGCTTTATTCCAATCTACAATTCGCTTAATCGTAGAATCTAGATTCCAACGTGGGCGCCAATCTAATCTATCTTTGGCTTTGGATATGTCCAATTTTAGGAAACGAGCCTCGTGTGGGTTAGCATCTTCGTCTAGCTTCCAACCTGGACAATTAACCCAATAATTATTAATGCTATTAAGGATACTTTCTACGGATTGGCAATCCTCATCTCTAGGTCCAAAATTGAATGGCTCTGCAAAAGCCTGCCCGTAATTATAAAGTTCCTCTGCTAAGATTAGGTAGCCACTTAAAGGTTCTATAACGTGCTGCCATGGACGTGTGGCCTTTGGGTTTCGTATAACCACTTGTTCACCATCATTATATGACCTAAGTACATCAGGAATTAAGCGGTCTTTCGACCAGTCACCCCCTCCAATAACATTTCCAGCTCGTGCTGAGGCAATGGCCACATATGTTGACTGAAAGAACGATCGTCTAAATGCTGATGTAACAAGTTCTGCACACCCTTTACTACTGCTGTAAGGATCGTATCCACCCATAGCTTCGTTTTCTCTATAGCCCCATTCCCATTCTCTGTTCTCATAGCATTTGTCTGTGGTAACAACGACAATGCTTTTCAAATCAGGAAGAGAACGAGATGCTTGAAGTAGATTGGCAGTACCCATAACATTGGTTTCATATGTGCCCAAAGGGTCTTCATAGGAGTCTCGAACAAGAGGCTGTGCAGCAAGATGTAAAATTATATCCGGTGAAAAAGACTCAAGGGAAGTTTTTAACTTTTCAAAATCTCTAATATCACCGAACTCAGATTCAATACCTGAGGACACATTAGCCGTATCAAAGAGGCTTGGCGCAGTATATGGCTCGAGAGAGTACCCTTTTACGACTGCGTCCATATCTTCCAGCCAAAGTGATAACCAGCTTCCTTTAAAGCCCGTATGACCGGTTAGGAACACCCTTTTACCTTTCCAAAATGCCCTATCAACAGTTCTCATAATTACCAAGTTTTCCATGGTGCTTTGCCATCGTCCCAAAGTTTGTTCAATTGGTTCTTGTCTCTAAGTGTGTCCATAGGTTGCCAAAAGTCTAAATGTTTGTAAATCATAAGCTCTCCCTCTTCGGCAAGGTTCGTTAAAGGTTCGTGCTCCCAGACTGAGTGATCAGCGTCTACGTAATCAATTACATCAGGGGATAACACAAAGAAGCCCCCATTTATAAGCAATCCGTCACCTTTAGGTTTTTCTTTAAACGACGTGATGTTATCGCCATCAAGAGTTAATGCACCAAATCTTCCAGGAGGGAACGTGCCTGTTAAAGTGGCTTTTGCATCGTGTGAATTGTGAAATTCTATAAGGGCTTTAATATCAATATTCGCCACTCCATCCCCATACGTAAAACAGAAGGCCTCGTCGTCCTTGACATATTCTTTAATCCGCCTCAAGCGTCCACCTGTCATGGTAGCGTCACCTGTATCTACTAATGTAACTTTCCATGGTTCAGCACGCTCGCGATGAACGATCATACTATTTTTCTGCATATCATAGGTTACATCCGATTGATGTAAAAAATAGTTTGCGAAATATTCTTTTATTACATAACCCTTGTAACCTAAACAAATAACGAATTCGTTAACACCATGATGAGAATAAATTTTCATGATGTGCCAAAGAATTGGCTTCCCCCCAATCTCAACCATAGGTTTGGGTTTGGAGACTGTTTCTTCGCTAAGTCTGGTGCCAAGTCCTCCTGCTAAAATAACTGCTTTCATAGATCTAATTTGAAGGGACAAAAACGTCCGATTTAAAATTCATTTCTTCTAATCCCGCTAAAATCAATTGTGATTTTAAGTCTTTGATCATCTGTGGATTACCACAAGAAAAGACAATAGTCTCAGCCAAATTCAAATCGAGGCATTTCACCGCGTCCTGCACATATCCGTGGAAACACCCTAATACCGACTCTCTACTGGTGGTACGAATAAAATCAATACCATGTATATCATCGTCAGGAGCATACACGTGCTCTATCTCAGTTCGTTGACCATGTATGAGTGTTATCTGGCTTTTATCTACTTTGTGGTCTTGTATAGCACTTTTTATCAATGACAAATTTGGTGCAATACCGGTGCCTGTACTGACGAACAATAATTTTTTCGGAATCTCATTTGGCAATATATAAGTACCCTTTGGCCCTTCAATCCTCAGAAGATCGTTAACTTTAGCTTCATTGAATATATAGTTAGAGAATTGTCCATTGGGATAATTTTTAATCAATAAGTCGATAACTAAATCAGAAGGTGTGGATGCAATAGAATAACTTCTCTTTATATTTCTTACGGATAAGTCTAAATATTGACCAGCAATAAACTTCAATGGCTTATTCGGAGGAGTTCTAAGGCTAACCTTAACAACATCGGCTGAAAGAAATTCGAGTTCTGAGATTTTTGCAGGAATAGTTCTTACCTCAGGCAAGACACCCTCAATGAACCCAACCCGATCAAGCTCCATATCCGATAGTGGTATGGTAATGCATGAGAGGCAATACCCCTCTTGGATTTCTTTAGCTGATAACCCTTCTTGGGTTCTTGACAACTCAAAATCCCCGGAGACAACCCTTACAGAACATTCAGAACATCGGCCTTGTAAACAACTGTGACTAAAAGTTAAACCCTTTTTCAATGCCGAGTCAAAAATTGACCGATCTTTTTCAGCAATAAAACTTATCGCGGAATTAACGGATATTTTCATACTTAGATTTGTATGCCTTTAGCGAAGTTTATAAACTTTGTAGAACTTGTGTTTTGCTTTGGAAGCAAACTATCGATTTTAGGAAACCTAGATATATCAATTTCGCGTTCGCTGTGCACATGTTGCAGATTTTTTAAACGATGTTTAATAAACCAGTCTATACCAGATTGACTCATATCTAGCCATCTGAAAAAAGGCATTATATCCGGAATATTTTCGGCATACTCATTGCGTAGTATAACACCTTCATTTCTAGTAATTCGTCCATGTCTAATTTCTCTATTTACATGGTCAGTGATTTTGCGATAACCTAAACGTTCAAATTTTAATAAATCATGTACATGATAGTAAATAGAAGATCCTGCTCTTTCATAAGGATCAAAAGTGTAAAGATTCTTTTCCGGCTTAAAACCATACCCAATAATTGAATGATTTTGTTTCAAAGGATCCCAACGCATATAATTACTTAAATAAATCCCTTTGATATCTTTTCCAAGACTGGAGACGCTTGGATAGCGGTAATAATTAACTTTCCGCTCATTCACCTGAGCACCATTCCCAATTAAATTTTCAATATCGTTTCCAAAAAGATCGTGCTCAACCCTAGACCAAGAAGACATTTCTACTTTATCATCATGTGAAAATTTGCCGACTTGCTCAATAGCTTGATTTCCTCCCCAAACTATTAGTGGAATTTTCTTTTTCTTAGCAACATGGACTGGAAAACTCGTGTGGAGCTGCAGCCAAGGAAGGTACATATGATTATATTTCCTCAGCGATGTTCTTATTAACTCCTTATAAGTTTGGATTTCAGGATTGTATATCCAGCTATCTAAATCAAAATGAGTTATCAAATTCTGTAGATTTGACCAACCTATGTCATTTAAGAAGTATGAATTTACTGAAACTATTAGTGGGTTTAAATCCAATTCTAGAACTTTAGAAACTACGTAATAGTCCTCAGCATCTCCAATCACAGGAACCACACAATCATATATTTTTGATTTGTCCTTCGCCCAATAAGCGATTTTTTTTAGTTCCTGGTACTTAAGCTCCCAATCTATCCGGTATTTCTCTTTGTGGGTGATACATCCTGAACAAAACTCGTTGTTTAAAGTCAGTCCGAAAGGGTGATCAGTTGTATAAAGGCAGGATTTACATTGCATTATAATAGGACTTCTTTGAATTCTCTTTGTGAAGTATCTTATTCTCTACTAGAATTGATTTGGGAAAATTGACCCATTTGAGCTTCTCCTTTAGCATTTCTGAAACGCCTCCAGAATAAATCAATCTGCTTTCAATATTTCCTAGGTAGCTTACTACTTCTTGGTTAAAACCCGTTTTAACCCCCTCTGAATCACAATCGTGTAGGACTACTTCATCACATAATGCCAAAGCGCGTTCATTCAGAGTTTGGGGGAATTGAAAACAGTTCTCTCTAGAATTGAATACCTGTAAGTGCTCTTTGAGTGAGAATGGAATAAAGCCGATAATAGATTGCTCACCATATTTGGAGTGAAGCCTCTCTATTAGTGCTATATCATTATAAAATAGAGCAGAAGAAACGACAAACCGCTCTGCTGGCATACCTTCTAAAACCCTAATATCATCTAGACTTCTTATACCACCACCAAAGGCAAGTGGCGTGGAAGATTTGGCATTTCTCAAGAGCTCAATATCTTGTTGATAAGTATAATCTTTGTCTCTTACCGGCCGCAAAATACAGATTTCGTCAAGCTCGTATTTATCCAAATGATTCAAAGCGTTTTGCAAGGCTCCTAGTGGCCTTAGCATATTCCAACCGTAGGACTGGTAGCAGTAGCCTTCTTTAAATAACAATGTGGTTCCTATGCGCACTATAAAATCATTTTTAATAATAGCTCACCCATCACTTGACTTTTCTCAGGATGGAATTGACAAGCCATTAGATTCTTTTTTTGTACCAAAGCTGAAAATTTAGATAGCTCTTCTGATTGGATTTTCAAATCAATGTCCACATCTTCTTCAAGATGTACTCCATAATTATGATTAAAAAATACTCGACCGCTAAAACGCTGTTTACGAGATAAATTAAGTTTCTGACTTTTCCATAGTTCATGCATAAGCCTTTTATCAAAAGTACAAGGCAGCCAGCCTGTATTGCTGCTTTCTAGTGGAATGTGGACGATTTTTCCCTGAATTAAACCCAATCCTTTCACGCCTCCGTCTTCTTGTGAGAAGTCGAACAGAACGTGAGCGCCTAAACAAATACCCAAAATTCTCTGGCCCTGTTGTGATTTTATGTACAAATAGTCTTCAAAGTGCAGCTCCTTGAGCTTTGTCATAAATTCAAGAACCGATCCAACGCCAGGAAGAATAATCAGGTCGTACTCTTGCGAATCTTCCGGTGAATAGACCAATTTCCAAGGAACAACACAACGGTCTAACCAATTGGTTATGGACTTTATGTTTCCCAATCCTATATCAATGATACCTACCATCAACCTATGTTAAATTTTCTTTTCGGATGATCAACACCTTTAACTATTTCGAACAAGTTGGTGTTGGTGTATGTATGGACCACAGACCAAAATTCCGCCCTTGTTATGTTGATGTATTTGCAGTAGTTATCAATTATTGAATCGTCACAAACCCCATCGTATTTTTCCACCAAGCGGATGCCCTCTTCTCGCGTTATTTCGCCAAGTCTAATAGATTCATTGACAATATCTGTCGTCCGACCAAAGCCAAACTTATAGTACTTGATCATCATATTGATGTTTGTGAACTCTTCGTCCAGCATAGAGGCATTGGAAATATCCCCAGTAATTTCTTCATCGCCTGGGCGTAGTGTGAGCCCGTGCAATGCCGCATAAGCAGAATTATTCTGATTTGACCAATCGTCCCATGCAGGCCCTAAATAGAAAATATTAATCTTTTGTTTTTCAAATTTAATCTGGTCTGGATATACATAATGTTCCCCTCTAGCACACCCAATATGATCGTGTATCCACTCATCCCCTCCAGCAGATAAAGTATTCATATTCCGTAAGTTATTTGCATCAAATTCATCTTCACCAAGAACAGCCTTTTCACCAACTTGTAAAGCATTATTTTCACCCCAGAAGATAGAATTAATTCCAAGATCTATAGCAACCCTTGGCACTGTACTATAAAGTGCTTTCTCCGATGCCTTACTGACGTTTCCGAACTTATAAAAGCTTTCCCGCGAAAGTTTTCGAGAAGAATCAGGAGCGGGAGTAACGGTAATCATATCAAAGCCCATATTAATTAAGTTTGAAAGATTCAAGGCCCCAATAGAAGACATCTGACGCGGGGGATACGCGACACAGACCAAAAGTGGTCTTAACCCCAATCGATCTCTTACCCATTGGGCTTGTCGAGAACTATCTTTTCCACCGCTTACGCCCACAATACAATCATAATCACCTTTATTTTTTTGGCCCTTACGAGAATTCTTGTAAACTTTTTTGAGTAACTCTAATTTAACAGGATAATTTACGTCCTGATTCGAGTTAATATAATGACAAGGTAAGCAGTTACCTTCGATGAATTCGCCACCAGGTCTAGTATCAGGAGACAAACAGGTATTACAATATTTCATCCTATAAAAGATCTTCGGTTAGCCTATCTCCTTTCGTAAAATCTCTATAGACCTTTTTCCCAATTAAAGTATTAAGATGTCTTGGAGCTATACTGAACCCAGGCCGAATACTTCTTACATTCTCTTCAGTAATCACTTCACCTTTCTTAATATCCTTTACAACATAAAGTGATCTACTAAACGCTCTACCTTTTATCTGTTTTTGAGTCGGCTTATAACTCACTTCGCCAATAGCTTTTTCTGCCTCTCTTACTGCCTTTACCATTTCAGTAAACTCTTCTTCATTCATGGAAAACGAAGCGTCTGGGCCACCAATCTCTCTATTGAGAATAAAGTGCTTTTCAATAATTCTTGCTCCCAAGGCAGTTGCTACAATTGGAACTGTGCTTCCTAAAGTATGATCAGATAAACCTGGGGTAACATTGAATCTCTCTTTGAAATCAGGTATCATGGCCATATTTGCTTCTTCAATAGGAGCAGGATAACTCGAAGTACATTTCAGCAACGCAATGTTGTTGTTTCCCATACGCCGACAAGCGTCTAGGGCTAGTTCAATGTCATCTAAAGTTGCAATTCCAGTGGATAGAATTACTGGCTTCCCTTTAGAGGCAACATATTCAATCAGTGGGATATCAGTAATTTCAAAACTTGCGATTTTATATGCTGGCGCACCCAATTCCTCAAGAAAATCTACTGCAGTTTTATCAAACGGCGATGAAAAACATACCAATCCTTCCAATTTAGCACATTCAAAGATTTCCTTATGCCATTCCCATGGTGTATATGCTTCCTTATATAAGTCGTATAATTTGCGGCCGTCCCATATTGTGCCTTTAATAAGAAAATCGTCTTTGTCTGAATCAATAGTTATTGTGTCAGCAGTGTAGGTCTGCAATTTAATCGCATTTGCACCTGCACGCTTTGCTGCCCGGACTGTATCTAAGGCCACACTCAAGTTTCCATTATGATTTGCTGATAATTCTGCTATGATGAATACTTGTGAGGCATTATTAATTGTAAAATTCTCAATTTTCATTTAACATCTAATTTAAATCTGATGAGACCTCTCTCATTATCAATTATTGTAAATCCCAAATTCTCGAATGCTTTAATAGATGCATAATTCTCAATCATAACGTCTCCAATAATATTTTTAATCTTTGAATTATTTTTTGCGATTCGAACACAACGTCTCAAGAGTTCACTTCCATATCCATTACCGTGATACTTTGGGTCAACTAAATAGCTTATATAACCAGAACCTGAAGTATTAATGTCCAATCGAAGAGATCCTATTAGATGCTTTTGTTTCTCAGCGATATAATAAATACACTGAGCATCAGACAATTTAGTATCAAACCAATTCCTATGTATATTAAATGTTATTTCCCCTTGAGTCAACGAATATTGCCTAACAACGGAGTTATTTGCCCAAGCGTATGTCATATTAACGTCACGGTTTTCTGCATTTCTAAGCCTAACATGTTTATTAACGAGTGAATGAATTACAACATCTTTATACTGACCCTCAATCCTGCAGTGATTTTTTAAAACTGCCTCTCTTTTAAAACCATTTTCTTCAAGTACCTCATATAGATGCGAGCGCAAATCAAAAGCGTAAGTATAAATTTTATGCCATGCCAATTCCTCAAAAGCTACTATTTCGATAATCTCTAAAAACTTTGACCAAAGAAATTTAAATGCAACTTTCTCAAGCTCCGTGGACATTATGAATGACAACTCAGCATTTCTATCTTCCCAATTGATATGAACTAGTCCTCCATAGCCTATACATTCTTCGCCCTTTAAAAAACTAAAGAGAATTTGACTAGGCTGCTTCTGGTTGAAAAGGCTGGCAACAACTTCATCAAAATAGGTGTCCTGTTGTTCAACTGTAAGAATGTCTGTTTGGCGCAAATGGAATATCTGTTCATTTCGCCACCTCATAATATTGTAGCGATCCTCATTGCGAATTGGAATTAAACTGTAATTCCCGTTTGTAAAAACTTGTTTGTTTAATGCCTTATATACCCTTTCCATCCTAACTCATTTGAGTAACTCAACAATCTTATCAAAACCGTTCTCTACACATAATTTTCTTATAATGGCTTTTTGCGTGTCAGTATCATTAGATGTGTTGGATTGAACAACACCCTCGTTTAGCTCAAAAATCCAAGGGTTCAAATCTTTTAACTCAAGAATATTTAATAGACTACAATTATCATCAAGGCTTGACATCAAAAGACTCGCTTGAGCATAGTCTATTGGTGTATCAACTGTCATTCTTAAGTGAGCAGAATCAGCTAATTGAATGAAGGTCTTGTTAATATTTTCAAGGCGATGAACAACAAGAGTTACATGTTCTCTCTCTTCTGAAGTGAGCTCCAACTTATTTAATTTGACAAACAAATCACCTTTAATCGCTTCAAAGTTCATTCCCAGAGGCATACCTTTTGAATAAGCGTAATCCATACCGGTACCTACAAATGTCGTGTAGAATTGATTTAATTTTCCTAAATCGATAAAAGGGTTGTCCGCAGTAAAACGAAAAATGGTCGAAAAAGACTCATTCAATTGGATTTCGTTGAACCTTGAAAATACATCGTCTTCGCCTCCACGAAAGCACTTAACACCCTTACTCTCACAAAACTGCTCAATGAGGTCGTTTTCTTTATTTGTAGACGTGGCTACTATTACAGTACCCCCTGTAGTTTTTAATGCTCCGACAATTTTACCAAGCAGTGTTGTTTCTGAAGCAAAGGGCATTGGCATAAGAACCTTACCTGGGAGTCTTGTTGAGGACATCCTCGCTTGGATTATAAGTCCAACAGACCTATCGAACTGTCCAGCCTCCATCAATAACAAAATTTTGACCCGTTATAAATTTAGCAGCATCCGACATTAAGAACGTGAAGATACCCGCGAGCTCTTCAGGTAAACCAATTCGACCTAATAGAGTGCGCTTCTTGAGCTGGTCTATAAATAACTTATCTTTTTGAACTTGATAACTTGGGAACGGTCCAGGAGAAACAGTGTTGACTCGTATTCCTCTGTCACCAAGTAATGATGAATAATACTTACTCAATTGGATTACACCAGCTTTCGCGGCACCATAATGTGGAGGATTTAAATACTCGGGGCTGTCTTGATAAGTATCAAAATCAGGAGCTACTATGCCGTACATTGAACTGACGTTGACAATACAAGACCCTTCACTTAAGTGGGGTATCGCTAATTTAATTGAATCAAAAACAGAACTCAAACTTCCATCTAAAGTGTAATTGAAATCTTCTCGAGACATCTTGTAAGGTGATTGACCACGTGACCCAAAAGCATTATTGATTAATCCGTCTAATCGGCCTTCTAAATTCATCATCTCTCGAAAAGCGCTTGTAATAGACTCAGTAGAATTGATATCACATTTAAGAAAATGTAATCGCTGTTCTGAGATTTCTAATTCTTCTTTAAAAACAGTTTTAAATTTCTCTTGATTTCGGGCAGCTACATAAACGATAGCTCCGCTTTTTAATAGTGAGGCACAGATGGCATTGCCAAGGTGTCCATAACCGCCAGTAACCACAATTACTTTTCCCGTTGGACTAATATCAAGTACATTTATTCTGGCCATAAGTAAGGTAAAAGAATGTTTTCTGGGATTGTATTCAGCTGCCTTGGGAGATCATACAAGTATGTATCCGAAGTTTTTAGATTTTCTTGTAGTTGAAGGTCGTTATTAACGCCCAAAACCACGCAATCAATAAACTCTTTAGATAAACTATAGCTCAAGAGCATTCGAGCAAGCTTTCCTTTATCCGGGAAAGTAGATTTCAATTCTTTAAGATAAGTAATCACGGGCTGGAAAAACTCTGACAGTTCTTCTGTCGATTTAAAAAACAAACCTTGCAAAAAGGTAGAACGTGTGTGAATTTCAACTCCTTTGTTGTGTAGATCTTGAGCTATCTCTTCAAATCTACGATCTAGAAGATTATATGGAATTTGAATAATGTCTGGCCTTCCGTACAACTTTATCAGTTCATTAAGCTCATCGGGAGTATAAACAGAGTAACCTATCTTTTCAATAATTCCTTGCTCTTGAAGCTTCTTTAGCTCTAAAACTGTTCTTGGATTTTGTCTGGCACTAGAAGCGCTATGAATAAGTGTTCCATAAAGTTTATCAAGATTTAATCTTTGGAGACTTTGTTGCACGAGTTGTTCGGCTGAGCGCTTATCACCAGCAATTGGATTTATTTTGGTAATAATTTTAAAGCGATTACCGTGGTGTAAACCTAAAACCGACTCGCTATCACCATATTCTTGTGCGGTATCCAACATATCAATGCCATGGTTATAGGCTGTATCTAAAATTTTAGACACCTCCTCAGTGCTTGTTTTTCCTGTATCATTGCTAATACCATAGTCGAGTCCAAATTGTACTGTACCCAAAGCTATTTTATGGTTTTTGCTAACCATTGTAGAACTCAATAACTTTTGCAATGACAAAATTTTGCTCTTCTGCAGAAAGCTTGGGATACATCGGAAGACTGATACAGTTCTTATAATAGGTTTCAGAGTGCGGTCTGTCACCTTCATTCCAGCCTTGACTTCTATAATACGGCATGAGATGACAAGGGATATAATGAATCTGAGCATAGACTTGGTTCTCCCTTAAATAATTGTACAAACCTAATCTGTCGTCGACTTCAATAACATAAAGATGATAAGCATGACCAGTAATTACCCCCGATTGTCCTTTAATAAAATTTTTATCCCTGAAAGCATTCTCATAGGTAGTTGCAGTTTCTCTTCTACGATTTATGCCTTCATCTGCTCTTTGAAGTTGGCTAAATCCAAGCGCCGCTTGAAAATCTGTAAGACGATAATTATAACCTAACTCTTGCATTTCCATATACCATAGTGGATAGGATTCTGCATTTTCGATTCCGTTTGCAAAATCAACGCTATTGGTATATGAATTATCATCCTTTACAATACCGTGAGTTCTTAATGCAAGTAGGCGATTATAAAGAGCTTCATCATTTGTAGTAATCATACCACCCTCACCTGAAGCGATATGTTTAACTGGGTGAAATGAAAAGATTGCTAAATCTGCGAACTCTCCAGAGCCGCACCTAGATTCTTGGCCATTAGACTTTACGAAAGATCCTCCTGGCGCATGACAGGCATCTTCAATAATCCAAAGCTCGTATTCATCAGCAAGCTTTTTATAGGCTTCTAGATCGACAGCACGGCCAGCAAAATCAACCGGAATGATACCTGAATACGTGCCTTTTGGCGAAGATTCCAATAGCTCTCGAACCGAATTTATATCAAGAAGATATGTTTCAGGATCAATATCCCCAAAAACGACTTCGCCACCACAATATCTGACGCAGTTCGCGCTTGCAGCAAAAGTGATGGGAGTAGTGATTACTTTTTGACCCTCTTTAATATTTAGCGCCAAACCACAAAGATGTAAGGCTGCTGTTCCATTAGATACAGCTACAGCATACTTGGCGTTCGTATAAGAAGCGAAAGCATCCTCAAACTCTTTAATCTTTGGACCTTGAGTCAAATAGTCCGCTTTAAGAACTTCTACAACAGCTTCAATATCCGCATTAGTGATATTTTGCTTACCATAAGGAATTGGATTCATTATACTTTAAATGTTGAATCTACATGATTTATAATAAGCTCTCGTAGAGAATCTACTGTTTCCCATTCTTCATTATCTCCTGAATTGTAGCTGAAACCTTCAGGCACTCGCCTTGCGTCATGAGCACTTATGAATTCCTCTAAATCCCATGGCGTAACCGTTGGGAGAATCGTGTAATATTTCCCCAAATCATACGTGTTATATGAGTCTGAAGGGGTAATCATCTCTTCGTGAATCTTTTCACCTGGCCTTATACCTACCACAGGCTTTTCGCACTCAGGACCAATTGCTTCTGCTACATGAAGTATCTTATAACTTGGGATTTTAGGAACGAAAAGCTCACTACCCCAAGCATGTTCAAGAGCATGCATTACCATGTCTACCCCACCTTGAAGACTAATATTAAAGCGAGTCATTTTTTCACTGGTTATCGGTAGTCTCCCTTCTTTCTTCTTTTTAATGAAAAATGGAATTACTGAACCATTGGACCCCATCACATTACCGTATCGAACTACGCTGAAACGAATGTCTTTGAATCCCTTGTAGTTGTTCGCTGCTACAAAAAGTTTATCCGATGCTAGCTTTGTGGCTCCATAAAGATTAATTGGTGCGCAAGCTTTATCCGTTGATAGGGCAACAACTCTGGTGACATTGTTCTTAAGACAAGCATCTATTACGTTCTGAGCCCCGTGAACATTAGTCTTCACGCATTCATCAGGGTTGTATTCTGCGATGTGAACGTGTTTCATTGCAGCAGCATGAATAACATAATCCACATCAGTCATTGCCCTTTCTAGGCGGTCATAATCACGCACGTCGCCAATTAAGTATCTAATCTGGGGATACTGTGCAGAAGGGAAATCCTGCGCCATGACAAATTGCTTTTGCTCATCTCTACTATAAATAATCACCCTCCTAACCTCAGGAAAATTTTTTAGAATATGACTGGTCAGTTTCTTGCCTAACGAGCCGGTTCCTCCGGTTATTAATACTGATTTGTTAGTCCAAAAGTTATTCATATTTTGTTAATTGATTCCTATTCCGTAATAATCAAAACCTGCTTCCGCCACAATCTCGCTGCGGTACAGGTTACGGCCGTCGAAGACCACCTTGGTCTTCATGGCAGCGCCCACTTTCTCCCAGTTGGGTACGCGGAACTCGGTCCATTCGGTGATCAGTGCCAAGGCATCTGCACCCTGAACCGCGTCCATATCGCTCTCGCAGTAGGTGATGGTATCGCCCAAATCGTGCTTGGCCTCTTCCATAGCGACTGGGTCGTACGCGCGAACGTTCGCACCAGCTTTGAGCAAAAGGTTCGCCAATACGATGGACGGCGCCTCACGCATGTCGTCCGTATTCGGTTTAAATGATAATCCCCAGAAAGCAACAGTCTTGCCTTGAAGCTCGCCACCGAAGTAGGCGTTTATTTTATTGAACAGCACACTCTTCTGATCGTCATTCACTGCCTCAACAGCTTCGAGGATACGCATGGTGTGTCCGTTTTCTCGGCCCGTACGCGCCAATGCCTTTACATCTTTCGGGAAACAAGAGCCTCCGTACCCAATACCCGGGTAGATGAACTTGTTGCCAATTCTTGGATCTGAACCAATGCCCTTACGCACCCAGTTCACATCGGCACCCATCTTCTCACACAGGTTGGCAATGTCGTTCATGAACGAAATCTTCGTCGCCAACATGGCGTTTGCTGCATATTTGGTCATCTCCGAAGAAGGGATGTCCATAAAGATCACAGGGTGGCCATTCAAGGTGAACGGACGGTAGAGCTTGTCCATGATTTTCTGGGCGTCGTCGCTATCCACGCCCACCACGATGCGGTCGGGCTTCATGAAGTCGTCGATGGCCGCGCCTTCTTTCAAGAACTCTGGGTTCGAAGCCACGTCAAAACCGAAATCTACATCGCGCAGGTCCAAAGCGTTTGCTACGGCGCCACGCACCTTTTCAGCAGTACCCACTGGTACCGTCGATTTTGTGATCACCACAAGGTAATCGCTCATGGTCTTTCCGATTTGATCGGCCACAGCAAGAACGTACTTCAAATCTGCAGAACCGTCTTCCCCTGGAGGGGTACCCACAGCAATAAATGCAGCTGCTGAACCTTGGATGGCTTCGCTTAGATCGGTAGAAAAGTTCAACCGGCCCTTGGCATAGTTGCGCTCAACAATCTCTTTTAAGCCCGGTTCATAGATCGGAAGGATGCCGTTCTTTAGGCCGTCAATCTTCTTCTGATCAATATCCACACAGGTTACCTCGATGCCCACGTCCGAAAGACATGCGCCCGTAACTAAACCTACATAGCCAGTGCCGATTACTGTAATCTTAGACATTAAAGTGCTCTTAGGTTTGATTGATTATCTAGAAACCAAGAATAGGTTTTTGAAATTCCTTCTTCGAGTGCAATTTTAGAATTCCATCCTCGAGAATTAAGTTTACCGATATCCATTAATTTTCGCGGGGTCCCATCCGGCTTAGTGCTATCCCATATTATTTTTCCTTGGTGACCAACTGTGGATTGGATCAACTTCGCTAATTCTTTAATCGTCAAATCCACACCCGTTCCTACATTATACAAGTGTTCTTCGAATTTATTCTCAAGAGTATATAATACCGCTTGACCTAGGTCATCCACGTGTAAAAACTCACGCATTGGCGAACCAGAACCCCAAAGCTCCACGGGTTTATTCCTATTAAGCTTAGCCTCATGAAATTTTCGGATCATTGCTGGTAGAACATGTGAAGATTTCAAATCAAAGTTGTCGTTAGGGCCGTACAAATTCGTTGGCATAAGCGACACATAATCTCTGCCGTATTCCTTACGCAAGGCTTCTATAAGCTTAACCCCAGAAATTTTAGCTATTGCATACCCCTCATTAGTAGGTTCGAGAGAATCCGTGAGTAAGTACTCTTCTTTTAAAGGCTGAGGAGCGAACTTTGGATAAATGCAACTCGAACCAAGGAAAATGAATTTAGGAACATCGTTTTCATGTGCCGAACGGATGAGATTGTTCTGAATGAGCATGTTGTCCATCAAAAACTCGTAAGGATAGGTGTCGTTAGCTAGTATCCCCCCAACCTTTGCTGCCGCATCAATGATAGCAACAGGCTGCTCGGTTCTAATAAACTCTTCTACAGCCTTTTGATCTCGTAAGTCGAGCTCTTTAGAAGTCTTCCCAACAAGATTGGTATACCCCTCCGCTTCGAGAGCTCTCCAACATGCAGATCCTACCATACCGCGATGGCCAGCGATGTACATTTTATCCGACTTTTTAATCATTACTCAAAGTAATTTAGCGTTTGATAGCCCCCATCTTCGAGATACTTGTCTTTTTGCATTAGCTTAAGGTCCGAGCTCATCATATCTTCTACTAATTCGGCCAACTGAATCTGTGGTTCCCAGCCTAGTTTCACTTTTGCTTTGGTAGGATCTCCAATCAAAAGATCTACCTCAGTCGGACGGAAATATTTTGGATCAATAGCTAATACTTCTTTACCTATTTCTAACTGATATTTGGGGTTGTTACATTTTGCAACTTTAGCCACCTCATTGGCTCCTGAGCCGGTAAATTCTAATTCTATACCCACATGATCAAAAGCCATTTTTACAAAGTCACGGATCTTTGTTGTTTTTCCTGTGGCAATAACCCAGTCCTCCGATTCCTCGGCTTGGAGGATCATCCACATCATACGAACATAATCTTTCGCATGACCCCAGTCTCTTTTAGAGTCTAGGTTTCCTAAGTAAAATTTGTCTTGAAGCCCTAAAGCAATTCTTGAAACAGCGCGTGTAATCTTTCGCGTCACAAAAGTTTCTCCGCGAATAGGGCTTTCGTGATTAAAGAGTATACCGTTAGAAGCGAATATTCCATAAGCTTCACGATAGTTTACGGTAATCCAATAGGCATACATTTTTGCTACAGCATACGGTGAACGAGGATAGAAGGGTGTTTTCTCAGTTTGTGGCTCCTCCTGTACTTTTCCATACAGTTCAGAAGTAGAAGCTTGATAAATACGAGTTTTCTTTTCCAATCCTAGAATACGAATAGCCTCTAATAGTCGAAGAGTTCCAATGCCATCAGCATCCGCTACATATTCCGGAACATCGAATGACACACGTACGTGGCTCATAGCCGCAAGATTGTAAATCTCATCCGGATGAATCTCTTGAATCAGTCGTACTAGGTTAGTACTATCTGTCATATCTCCGTAATGCATGAAGAATTTTGCGCCATCTAAGTGCGGATCTTGATACAAATGATCGATTCGATCGGTATTGAATAGCGATGTTCTTCGCTTCAATCCATGAACAACGTAATCCTTTTTAAGAAGGAATTCTGTAAGGTAAGCTCCGTCTTGGCCGGTTACACCGGTAATTAATGCTACTTTACTCATGACCGTAACTTATATTTTTTTTTTAAGCAACCAACTGCTCGATTGAATTTTATCTCCTAGCCCGTCGATTAGGGCTATCCCCATTTTTTCACAGATTGGGCGTTCTAGTATAGTTTCATTGTTTTGATCTCCGCCGTTGGCAAAGGCTAGATTATAGTCTTGACCGTAATCCTTGGCTATCTTTTCAAGCGTCGCGCATACTGTACGATCTTCATCGACAGATAGAATAGCTTGATCCACTGCTTTGATGTTCGACACTATGGTCATACGCTCCTCTTCGCCTTGGAACTCTTTGCTTCCTTTGAGGGCTCTTTGGTGGTCATTATTTACGATCACAAATAGCTCATCAGCTATCGCCTTAGCAAGGTTAAAATACTCGAAGTGTCCTTTGTGAATGGGATTAAAGTATCCGGATACTATAACTGCTTTTTTCTTCATGTCAATAAAATGTCTAACACCTGTATATCCTCGTTATTCAGAGCGCTATTTGCCAGCAACCGGACAATCATTGTTCGGCAAGTTTTTGCCACACTAAAAGGCCTTCTTTTACGCCGCTGAATTCTGGTTCTTCTTCCACCTTCACCGTTATGGTTTTACCAGTGAGCGACTGCGCCTTATCGGTTAACTGCTTAATGTAGCTTCGATCTAAATCCACTCCTACTAATACAGCTTGCATATACTCACTCGGTAGGCCTTTCGCCAAGTCGCCATAGACCCATACCTGCTCGAGTGAGGGGAGGTTGGCGGTAACCCTCTCTACCAAAGCATCAATACCTGATACTTTACGTGCGATGGAGGTTAAATCTGAAGTTAGTGGGTGGGTATTATTTACGCTGTAGAGCTTACGACGACCTTCAGTTTTGGACGCGAGCAATCCTGCCTTTTCCAGGCGGTTAAGTTCTAGTCGTATGCTGTTGGTATTTTCATCCAGCTCCTTGGAGAGTCCTTGGAGGTAGCCGTCAACGCTTTGGTTTAAGAAGAAGCGTGTAAGCAGCTTCAGACGGGTTTTGGAAGTTATAAGAGGTGCGAGCAGTTCGATGGTACCCAGCTTAGTTTTTACGGCTTCGCCGCTGTGAGTCCCATCGTACTCTTAAAAAAAGAGTAGCTTAGGTTCACAGGCTGGCTTAAGGTAAACAGCAAGTGAACAGCGTTTACCGAAGCTTTGGTTTGGAATGTAAAATTAAGGGACAATAAGTGGATGACAAACAATCCACAGAGTAAAATTTTTACTCGTTATTCACATTGTCTCGATTGACACTGTATTTACAATGCTAAAAGATCGTTGTTGCTAAGCGAAAGCGTAAGCTGTAGACCCAGCTGCTTCAGCTGAACTACGGCCTTGTGTGAGCGGCGATCCAGTAGAACGGCTTCTTCGCCAGAGAATTGGCCAGAGGTGATGCGCACAAAATCACCTGGCATAATCTCTGAAAGGTCCATGTCCTCGTGATTGTACTCCCCAAGCCATTTTTTAATTGCACGGATCTCGCAACTGCGCACCAGCGCCGGACGGCGCAACCAAAACAGGTATCGCACCGCACCTGGATAATTAAATACTTCGTCGCGCCTTTTATCTTCGACTTGGATAAAGAGGTAGCCTTTAAAAAGGGGCTCTTCAACGACCTTCATACGATCGCTCCACTGGCGCTTTACTCGATGCAAAGGGCAATAGACATTGTATCCCGCAGCAGAGAGACGCTTGGCTACTTTTTTCTCATTTCTGGGCTTGGTATAAAGCACATACCATGAATCGGTATTGCTACTCATGGTACTAGTCCGCCATGATGTTACTGGCCTCTACCCTTCCAATGAAGAATAAAACAAGAAGGAAGCCTGTAATTACCGATCCAAAGACACCCGCTTTAGCTGCGGAGCCTTTATCCTTTTGAAGTGGAAAAACGGGCTCGTCAAAATATTTAAAAGGCCCTTCCAGGTTCATGAGCTCTGCCTTAGACATCTCCAGACCTTTGATGTATTCTCCGTAAGCCACTTTTAATGACTCCATATCAATGGTCAGACGCATCTGCTCCATTTTATCTACGGCGCTAATGAGTGAATTGTTCTGATCTTGGTATTCTCCTAAACGGCGAAGGGTAACATCTAGGGACAATTCCAATGAGTCCACTTTCTTCTGGAAAGCGGTTACTGCGGCTAATCCTTTCTCTTTTTTCCAATCCTTGAATTGACTTTCGGTGTTCTCAACGAGCAGCGTCGCTAAATCATACGTGAAACTCTCATCATAAGTAACCACACTAAATCCAAGCACGCCACTCTCTTCATCAAAAGATGCGCCAAGCACACCTTCGTTAAATCCTAAGGCAACTTGAATAAGTACAGAATCTGTATAGCGCTGATTGATGCCAAATTTGGAAGTGAATTCTTGTGCAAATTCTTCATCCTCTTCGATAGCCTCCTGGTAATAACGGTCTATCAAACGGCCGTTCTCCAGTTCGGCCGTCATCGCATGAGCAATGTTATTTCTTGAAGTAATGTACTCCTGCACGGTGGCGCTAGACGATGCAGACCCGCCGCCGCCGCCAAGACCAAAGCTTGATGCCAAGCGCATGGCGCCAGAGAGGCCGCCGCTTTCTTCTTGGAAGAACAGCTGGTAGGAAGCGGTGTAGGTGGGTTGGGTCAAGAACTTTGTATACAAGGCAGCTGAAAGACCAATCAGAAGCGAAATGGCGACGATGAGATTTTTCTTTGGCCATACGATTGCCCACCACTGCTGAATCTTCAAGATGATGTCCTTCAGGGTGATTTCGTCGTCAGCCTTTGGCTGAGAAGAATTGGGCTGCTGCGGTAGTTGCTGGTCCATACTGTTCTCTTGTGGTTTGGAGCTGCAATTTAGTAAGAATTGGCTTGAAATAGCCCCTAAATTTAGTCCTTGCTTTTATTAGCTAATGACATAGCTCATTTTTAACGAATACATGTTATACGCTAAACCTTATCTTTGCGGTCAATAAACCAAACTTAACCTCATGAAATTAATGAGAACCTTACTTTGGGCGGTGGTCCTTGTCCCTGCATTACTGAGTGCACAGCCGTCGCAACAAGAAGCTCGAAAAATGGCACGATCGGAAGCGACCCGTCAAGGAGTAGATCCTGATGCACTGGAAGCACGCTTACAAGCACGCGGAATCAATACCGCTACACTTACCATGAGTGACATTCCTCGTGTTCAGCCTATCGTTGAGGAGGAGATTGCGAAAATGAAGGCGGAGCAAAGTGCCAGTGCCTCTGTGGAACAGGCCGTAGAAAGCGGTTCTGGTAGCGGAACAGAAATGGCTGCTGATGGGGTAGAGCAGAAAGAAGAAAGCATACAGACTACTACGACAGAGTTGGCCACAGAAGCTGTGGAAGTAGTAAAAACCAAAGTAGATTCCAAAACACCGGTTGAAGTGAAGATCGATGCCAGCCAAGCCAATACCATGGTCTTTGGTAAGCACATTTTTACCAATGGATCTTTGAGCTTGTACGAGGTGAGTAAGGATTACATTCCTAACGACTCCTATATTATAGGTCCAGGCGATGTAGTTACGGTAAGCATCTTTGGAAAATCACAGGCTGATCTTCAGTTCACCATCAAACCTGATGGATTCATTGAGCCGGCCAATCTTCCTAAGATCTATTTGAAAGGAATTTCATTAGGGCAGGCTCGTGAAGTGGTACGCCGCAGATTACAAAACTTTTACCAGTTTGAGAAAGGCCAGTTTGCGTTGACGTTGACGACGGCAAGAACGCTAACTATTCAGATCACTGGTGCCGTGGCGCAGCCGGGCACCTATACGTTGAGCGCTTACAATACTGCGTTTAATGCATTAATTGCGGCAGGTGGTCCTTCAAAATTGGGTACAGTGCGTAACATCCAGGTGATAAATGGCGGAAAAGTGAAAGAACTTGATGTCTATGAATACCTGTTCAACCCACAAAAGCAAAGCGATTACTACC
>Ga0233438_10000771_pt1 | contig 38865 bp, 32 predicted proteins | sample SI_123_September_FD_182720 | JGI IMG/M metagenome (GOLD analysis project Ga0233438, IMG submission 182720) | Seawater microbial communities from Saanich Inlet, British Columbia, Canada - SI_123_September2016_10_MG | ecosystem: Environmental > Aquatic > Marine > Inlet | place: Canada: British...
TAAGTCAAATAGTCTTTTTTTCATATATATAACCTAAACGTACAATTCAAATCTAATTTAATAAATTATCCCCAAAAATAATAATTTATTTTTGGGGATAATTTGTGACCCAAGCTTTCGAAAGTTCGAACTTTTTGGTTAGTTTATTTCATACCTCATTAAATACATTATAAATCACTAAAAATCAAAATCACAAAAAATACAGTATTTTAAACATCTTTTGCCTAGAGAAAATTTTATTATTAATTTTAAGAAAGGTTTTTCTAAATGTATTCTTTGTGAAATCCCAAAAAAAATCAAATTGACCGAATAAAGTTCCAATGGCTACATGACATAAAAAAATAGTTCTACAACTTACACACTTTTGCTCCCACTAAAAACTAATAATAATACATTTGAAGACTTACTTCTTTATTATTTTTTTTGTGAATTCCCTTCCACTTTTGTCAAACACTTTTACAAAATATAATCCCGCTTTTAGATTTGATAAGCTAATGTCTGGAGATTTTGAAACTAATATTCTTTGACCTAAGGAATTATATAGCTCAGAAAAATCAAGACTATTTATTTTTATTGTTATTACGTCAGAAGTTGGATTTGGAAAAACAGTCCAGTTAATTTCTGATGTATTTGAATCAATTCCAAGGGATTCACTCAGTAAATAAGAGGCATAAAATTGCTCAGAAACAGTATTATAAGCAGTGTAATCAATAGCGCTGGAATTGAACCCGAGTTCTAATTGGTTATTGTAATTGCCACTCACTAATAATTCTTCATCACTTACTGAAAATTCAGTATACCTACTATTGTTAGGATAATTTTTTAAATGTACCAATTCTCCACTATTGTTGTCTAGTGCTACTATAGCGGAGCCAGCGTTAAAGGGAGCTTCTGAGTATATTATACCTGCTCCAACATCTGAAAGGTCTAAATAATCAAAGTAATTAAATTTATAAAATATTAATCCACTTGAATGAAGCTGTGCTGGATACATACTAGCTAGATTAAGATCATTATTTAAGATTGTTTTTTCCCACTGTAATTCGTAATTAGAATTGAACTTTCTTATCAACTGCGGGCTATCCCAACCACCTTCATCACGGCTGTAGTAATATATTGATTTTGTATAGATATTATTTTCTGCATCAACAATAGGTCTTGACGATCTAGAATGAAAAAGGTTTTGAGGGTTGTTTAGATTATTTGCTAACTCGTGGTGGTCTATATACTCACCATCAAGATTATAATTAACTAAGATTTCTCTACCATAGGATTCCACTAAAATTTCATTTTCTTCAGAAATATCAACATCAATCAATCTTGACTCATTTTCGTTATCTCCTGATTGAAATGCTCCAACATATAGGAATTGTAAAACCTCATTATTTATTCCTATAATATTATCACTACCATTAAATATCCCAGTTAAACTTAATTCTGAATCCATTAATTTAGCATAAATTACGTTCAGTTCTGAATCAAACTTTATAATACTAGAATACCATGTATTTCCCTGGGGGAAGTTGATGTAGTATGCTGCTTCATCTCTTGGGTCGATATCAATTGAGTCGGCATTTTCATTTGAGAACATAGTTGTAAGAAAATACATGTTGTCGTTATTGTCAACAACAATTTTATGTCTTCCATTAAAATTTATTTGAGCTGCATCACTTCTCATATTTTTTACCCAAATTAAATCCCCTTCTGGACTATATTTTGCCATAAAACCCATGATTGTCGTTGAAGAAATTAATCCGTTAGTTGTTGAAGAGTCAAAATCTAGGTCTCCAAGATACTGTCCAAAAAGCAATAAATTATTTTGTGAATCCTCGCTTATCCAAAAAACATTAACAACCGTATCGCTTTGAGTATCAGAGGAGTTTCCTATCGATTTCATCCACATAAATTCATTTGATGAATTATATTTTCTTATGTAAAACGAATTTGAGTTTACTGGGTCTGCATCTAAATCTAAGTTGTTATCATTATTAAAATCAAGACCAGCCCTATTGTGTCCAACAAAGTATTTGCTACCATCAGCACTGATGTGATTGTGGACATGATAGTTTGTTTGAAAATTAATTCTTGGGTTAAAACTAAATGAGGAATCATATTCACCATCTAATAAGTACTTACTGACTTTTGAAAAACCACTCTCTATAATATCTTCTGAATCTGCTCTTGGATCGAGTTCCAGACTTCCAGAATATCCATTAATTAGATAGAAAATAAATTCAGTACTTGGAATTAATTCACAGTTTTCAAGGTTAATAGGAGGACCGGCTTTTTCCCATAAAATCTGATAATCCGTCAAAGACACTTCTGATATCACTGACTGCACAAAGTCATAGGTATAAATAGCATTACCCTCTGAATCAAATTCGGGAGTGAAAGTTTCATTATTAGAACCGTTTTCATAATATTGACCACCGTAAGACGAGTATGTAATTGTCAGGCTATTATTATCCTGATTTAAATGGGATAGAACTATCTTATTAATGTTATTGTAATCCGCGACATCTTTAATTGACACATATTCTGACATGATAAAATCAGGGATTTTTTCCAATATAATTTCTGGTCCGGTGCTGTAATCCAACTTTACAACATAATACCCTTCTTCCTCAATGCTTATACCTACCCCACCAGCTTCTATTGAAGTTAAAACTAGATTGTCAGCATCTAGTTGTCCCCAGGTTTGACCTGCGCCATTAAAATATATTTCTCCTTGGACTAAATATGTATAGCGTAATGCAATATTTGGTTCTGCTGAATCAAAAAACATTTGGTTAACCCCGCCCGGAGCACTACTGCCAATAATATCAAAATCTGATGCAGCAGAAGTAGCAAGGTTGTTATTGAGCCCCTCTATTTTACTTGCAATTGGTTCGAATTTTGATAGAAAAATTCGATTAAAAGATGACTGTGAATTTGGAATTTCTGGAACTAATAAATCTGACTGTACTGCATCGTATGTTAAAAATCTATTTGCTCCCTGATAGCAACCTAAAACAAAAATTTCACCATTTGAACTTATGTGTATGTTGTTGTTTATATTATTTAAAGGAGTATAAATTTGCGATCCTACTGAAGTTGATGATTGTACCTCCCCATTTGTTATGTCGTAAACAACTAAATCGCTATGGTGTATGCCATCAAATGCTACAATCGAAAAATCAAACTCTTCATCTGAAATAATTGGTTCTCCATTTTTAGTTAGTGTATAGGATGTTAATTCTGCAGCTCCACAAGAAAAACCTCCAACGTCTTCCGTAAAGTTTAATGTGAATACGGAGTCATCTGTTGGATCAAAAGCGCCATTAGAAGTTGTTGATTGTAATGAAATAAAATTAGTTGAAGAACATCCTATTCCAGTTGTGGTGCCGTTTATTTCTCCATTAAGTATGGCTCCGTATTCACAATTTAAGGTAATACCGTAGTCGGTATCTGGTAGACCGAATGCAAAAGATGGATAACAGCCAACAGTAAACACTCTACCAGTTTCATTAGCGCCTGCTGAAAGTGTAACAACAGTTCCATCTCCCCAAACAGGAGCATTTCCAGCAGCTGCGATTCCACCACCTTCAAATGTAAGCGTATAATCACCAATAAAAGAATTAGGGTCAAGACTGCAGTCAACTCCAGTACTTTGTGCAGTAGCTGTTGTATAAACGTAAGGCCCATCAATGGCAATATCTTTCATTGTATCAGTTCCAATATCCCCGTATTGCTGAGTCCATTGGTGTGCTAAATTGGTATTGTACACAGAAACATATCCATCTTTTTCTCCACTTGAGGTGAGATTATATACGCCATTATTAGGATCAAAATCCACAGTTCCTTCTAATTCCCCAATGATTGCTAATTTATTACCATTATTAACAATTTTATGAGCGCTTACAAGTCCAGAACCCCCTATTAACTTGGAATTAACATAAAAGCCATTTAAATCATATTTAGCTATAACTATGTTTTTTTCACTATTGGATGTTCTATTTGCAGTTGCTGAACCAGGATTAAAATCAACTGTTCCATTTAGCTCTCCAACAACATAAAAAAAGTTTCCTGCCACTATTGCGCCAGTTGCTGTATATACTCCGTCCCCATGTATTTTTTTAATCCATATTACTTCATCATTTTCATTATGCTTGGTAATGAAAGTGTTGATGTTGTCACCAATTGCATCCTCGAAGTAATCAAAGGCAGCATCGTTACCATAATTAAAATTACCAGTATTAGTGAAATTTCCAATTGTAATTGGCAATGAATTAAATTCAGAACTAACTTGATCAAAAATTACTTTGGAAATAGTAAACTCCCCAGATGTGGGACCATTTTTTGGGTTTAATGACCAATTAAGTTCTGGTGGTGTTTGAGCTAATAAATAATTAGAAAACAAAAGAAGGATAATTAATTTTTTCATAGTGATTATTTAAAATAGTAATTAATTAAAACGTTAAAATACATATATAAAATTAGAATATAAAAAAATGTTTGGTTTTTATAAAAATTTAATTTTAAAACTAATTTACGAAAAAAAATAAATAATATAGCCCAAAAAAAGCCCATTATTTTCTTTCAATTATTGCGTTTTTAAAAATAATACTATACCCGTCATATCTTTTCGCTTTGCAGTAACAGGACATTAAAGACGCTTTAAATACACCGTAAAGCAGAAAATGACAACCTTACCTCTAAAGCAGTTCAACTACTGTGAAAGCTGTAAGCTACCGCTAACAGGATATCTTGTCAAGAAAAAAGGGCTTTACTATTACAAGTGTAGAACTAAAGGGTGCTCGTGCAACAAATCCGCTAAAACACTTCATAGTACTTTTAAAGAAGATTTGAGAACGTATCAAGTTGAACCAAAATATAAAGACATCATAAAAGAGGTGATGACATATACCTATGATAATATCACCAAAGATTTAAGGACCCAAAAGAAGTCCATTAAAAAAAATATTACAGAGCTAAATACTAAAATAGAATCCATTGAAGAGCGATACGCACTTGGGAAATTAGATAACGCTATCTACAAAAAGTTTAAAGACAAATATGAAACTCAAAAAGAAGAATTACAGTCAAAAATTGAAAATCCAACATTAAATAGTTCGAACCTGAATTGGCTATTGATAAAGCACTTAGTTTATCCGCATCTCTTGAGAAGATTTGGACTGAAGGGGATTTAAAACAAAAACAAAAACTTCAAAATTTAGTGTTTCCATCCGGTCTAGGTTACGACAAGTCAAACGATAGAGTTCGAACCCCAAAAGTGAACGCAATTTTTGGCTCAATTCCGATTTTATCGAAGGAAATCTCAAACATAAAAAATGGAGAACCGATTCCTGTGAATCAATTCTCCGATTTAGTGACCCAGAAGGGATTCGAACCCCCAACCGTCAGAGCCGAAATCTGATATTCTATCCAGTTGAACTACTGGGCCATTGTATTTAAGACAATTTAGCTTTCACTAAAGTTGATATTGTTTTACCATCGGTTTTTCCTGCCAGCGTTTTACTCACTACACCCATCACACGTCCCATGTCTTTCATTCCAGAAGCCCCTAAGGACGCAATAGTATCAACCACGACTTTTTCAACTTCAGAAACGTCTAGCATTTGCGGTAAAAACTGACTGATCACCTCAACTTCCGCCAATTCTGGTTCGGCTAAATCTGAGCGGTTTTGTTCCGTAAATATCGCAGCACTATCGCGACGTTGCTTTACTAATTTTTGTAATAATTTGAACTCATCTTCTTCTGTCAGTTTCGCATCAGAACCACTGGTTCGCGCTAATAAAATAGCAGACTTTATCGACCTTAATGCGGTAAGTGCTACTGTATCTTTGGATTTCATAGCGGTTTTAAGTGCGGTCATTACTGAATCTTGTAAGCTCATAAGGTTAAATTTAATTAGAATACGAATATAATAAAAACAAAATCTCTTGTTCTTAAAAAATTAAAAAAACCTGACAAATGAATTTATTTATCAGGTTTTAAAGTTTAGTGATGCGAAACGTTAATCAACGTTATCATGCAAATACGAGTTATTTGAACGCAATTGGACCTCATCATTATCGTCGAGTCCTATACTGGTTCTGGAAGACTGCACATCTGATGAATGCTCAACATCATTTAAGTTTACTCCCTGACGCTTATAGGCGGGTTCTTTTTCAATTTCCTCAATTTTTGAGGTGTTAAACTTATAATTAAAAGCTTTCATTTTTTGACGTCTTTCGTCCGCTCTCTCACGAAGTGTTCTAGAAATCGGACTGTCATAAGGATCGGATGTTTCTTCAGGTTCTGGGGTAACTGTACGTTCTTTGACAGTTACTTTGGTAAATACCATCTCTTCATCTACATCTACTTCTGTAATTTGCTTTTCACCTTCATATTTTTGATCTGTTTGTTCTAAAACAATATGATCATCCAAAACATAGCGCGTTTCTCCTATTTCATTCACCTCATTTACAGGGATCAATTCAATGTAATCATTAACTTCAATCTCTTTTACTGAATCCTTCACTGTATCCTTAACCGTCTCTTCTAAAGTGAATACTTCTACTTCAGCAGAATCTGATATCAGTGGTTTACTAGAAATTGGAAGGTCAAATGTTAGCATCGTTTGATCTTCTGGGTTCATTTCAGAGCTATCATCTTCAGAATGCATCGTGGTAACCTCATTAATAATAAAGTCGTCGTCTTCAGTCTCAATATCAACCTCTTCAAATACTACATCTATATTTTTGATAGCCTCTGTAGTTTGAATTAAATCTGATTCGCTAAAATCTTCTTCAACAACATCAGTAATATCTTCTTCTAAACTGTATACCACTGTGTTTTCAGGGCTAGTTTCTACTGCTGGTGACGGCGTATTTAAAGGATCTGAAGGCATTAAATCATGTTCCATAGTTTGTTCGTCCTCAAGAGCATGAACCACCTTTTTTACTTCTGTATTTGTAATGTCATTTTGTTGATCGACATCGAATCCTGTCGCAATAATGGTCACCGAAATAGCATCTCCTAATGTTTCGTCTTCTCCTACTCCCATGATAATATTAGCGCCGTAACCAGCCTCGGCTTGAATATGATCATTTATTTCCCCTATTTCATCAATGGTAATTTCTTGGGCGCCAGAAACGATGAGCAGTAATACGTTTTTGGCTCCTGTAATTTTATTATCATTAAGCAATGGAGAATCTAAAGCAGTTGTAATTGCTTCCTGCGCTCTATTTTGACCTGAGGATGTAGAAGATCCCATAATGGCAGTTCCACTATTACTCAGCACTGTTTTGGCATCTCGTAAATCAATATTCTGCAAGTAGTGATGTGTGATAACTTCTGCAATCCCACGTGCAGCCGTAGAGAGTACTTCATCGGCTTTAGAAAAACCAGCTTTGAACCCTAAATTACCATAAACTTCTCTTAACTTATTGTTGTTTATAATCACTAATGAATCGACGGTTTTTCGAAATTTTTCAATCCCTTGGTGGGCTTGTGCATTTCTTATTTTACCTTCAAATTCAAATGGCATCGTTACAATTCCTACTGTGAGGATGTCCATTTCTCTCGCCATTTTGGCAATAATTGGTGCGGCCCCAGTACCTGTTCCACCCCCCATACCAGCTGTGATAAACACCATTTTGGTATTGGACGTTAACATGGCACGAATGTCTTCAAGGCTTTCGACTGCAGATTGCTCTCCAATATCTGGATTGGCTCCAGCACCTAGACCTTCTGTTAGGTTGACACCAAGTTGAATTTTATTGGGAACGCCGCTATTGTTCAAAGCTTGTGAATCTGTATTACAGATCACAAAATCGACCCCTTTAATGCCTTGTTTAAACATGTGGTTAATAGCATTACTCCCTCCTCCTCCAACACCAATTACCTTGATGACGTTAGATTGATTTTTTGGGAGATCGAATGTGATTCCAAAATCGTTACTGCTGCTCATATACTTAATTTTACTGGTTATTAATTTTATTCTGCATTATCCAAAAAGTCTTTCACTCTTTCGGTTAATTTATCCAAAAAACTGCGATTATCGCGAGATGTTTCAGTGGGTATTGACACTGGCTCATCATCGGCTTCTGCCTCAACTTCTGGACTTTCAATAATTTTCTTTTCTTGACGCATCAAACTATCCATCACAAGTCCAACTGCCGTGGCATACATAGGACTCGTAATATCGCTGTCACTATCACCCGCCAAATGCTCGTTTGGATAGCCAACCCTAGTATCCATTCCTGTGATGTATTCTACTAATTGTTTCAAGTGTTTTAACTGACTTCCTCCACCTGTTAATACAATACCTGCAATGAGTTTTTTCTTTTGCTCTTCGTGTCCATAATTTTTTATTTCTACATAGACTTGTTCAATAATTTCGACAACTCTAGCATGAATTATTTTAGATAAATTTTTAAGGGTAATTTCTTTAGGATCACGCCCTCTTAACCCAGGTATTGATACAATTTCATTTTCTTTATTTTCACCTGGCCACGCTGATCCGAATTTTATTTTTAATAATTCGGCCTGCTTTTCAATAATCGAGCACCCTTCTTTGATATCTTCTGTAATCACATTGCCCCCAAAAGGAATGACTGCCGTATGTCGAATAATACCGTCTTTAAAAACCGCTAAATCAGTTGTCCCACCTCCTATATCGATTAAAGCAACACCTGCTTCTTTCTCTTCTTGACTAAGTACCGCATTGGCAGAGGCTAAAGGCTCTAAGGTGATACCCTCTAAATTTAAACCTGCAGTTTGCACACAACGACCAATATTTCGAATGGAAGAAACCTGACCAACTACAACATGAAAGTTAGCTTCAAGGCGCTCGCCGTACATACCAATCGGTTCTTTAACTTCTGCTTGGCCATCTACTTTATAATCTTGTGGTAATACGTGAATAATTTCTTCTCCAGGAAGCATTACCAACTTATGAACTTGGTTGATGAGACGATCAATATCTTCTTCGTTAATAACGAGTTCAGAATTTTCACGGGTAATATAATCGCTATGCTGAAGACTGCGTATGTGCTGACCTGCAATACCCACAGTAACTTCTCCAATTTTAAGACCAGAGTTGGTTTCTGACTCCAAAACAGCTTGTTGGATAGACTGAATGGTTTGCGTAATATTATTTACAACTCCTCTATGTACTCCTAGACTTTTAGATTTTCCTATCCCGAGTATTTCTAATTTGTCGTACTCATTTTTACGACCAATCATCGCCACAATTTTTGTGGTACCAATATCTAATCCTACTGAAATGTTTTGAGCTTCCATAAACTTATTTTTTTGTGCAAACAACTTGATTATCAAATTGTAAATTCACGCTTTTATATATATCCAACACTTTATCTTTTTTTGCTTTTTGATAAAATGCTTTTAAATTCTTCATTTTTATGTCTAAATTTTCAAGAGTTCCTACTAAAACTTCAAAATCTAAGAGCCTCATTTTTAAACTTATTTCTTTGTTTTGATTTTGATGAATTTCAGTTACATACGTTTTTAAAAAAGAATCCTTGTAGACTTTTAAGGCCATCGTATAAACAGCTTTCAAATCTTCTTTTTCCACAACTCCAGTAATCAATGGGACACGTGCACTATGTTGAGGGGACAACGGCATCCACAAACCATCTTCATCAATATAAAATGTAGTGTTTGAATAGACTCTTGCAATCGGTTGTTTTTGTTCTATTTTTGCTCTAACTTCTCCGTTTACAGTAAGATACACTTGTGCCGATTTTATCATGTCATTCGACTCAAGTAAAAACTCCATTTCCTTCAAATCTAAATTATCTTTCGGTAAATTATACAGTTGTTCTTGATTTTGTATTAACAATTTATTAACCATTTCTGTAGTAATATATACGTTCTCTTTTCCCGTAAATTGGACAGCTAAATTAGTCACTGAACGATTGTTGTTTTTGAAGGAAGAAAAGGCATACAAAAACACCACTAATCCTAGCAACAACACTCCTTTGATAAGATTCCAGTTAATACGCATAGCTTAGTTTTTCTTTTAATACTGATACTTCAACTCCAATATCGCCTGCCCCAAGGGTGATAAATATTGGATATCCTAATTTTATAATTTCACTCGCAATGTCTGATTTCGATATTAATTTTTTGACCGGACTCTTAATTTTTTCTAACAACCAACTTGATGTGATTCCTGAAATAGGAAGCTCTCTTGCTGGGTAAATCTCTAATAAAAAAGCAGCATCAAACTGGGACAAACTAGATGCAAAATCATCTACAAAATCTTTTGTTCTGCTATACAGATGCGGCTGAAACACAACCGCCACTTTTTGGCTTGGATACATTTCTCGTACGGCTTGATGCACCGCATTTATTTCTGTAGGATGGTGTGCATAATCATCTATAAACACAAAATCGTCTGTCTTTATTTGATAGGTAAAACGTCTTTTGACGCCTTTATATCGTTTTAAAGCAGTTTTTAAACGCTGCTTAGAACACCCAAATTCGATGGCCATAGCAAGTGCTGCAACCGCATTGGAAAGGTTGTGTGTTCCTGGCAAATGAAAGGTTAGATTTTCAATTAATTCCGTCGGAGTTTGAAGATCAAAGTGATAAGATCCATTTTCAATTCGCACATTAACAGCATTGTAATCTGCTTGGTCATTTACTCCATAGGAAATCCCCTCTAAAGGCAATCCTTTTCGAATGAATAATTTCCCTGAAGGTTTGATTTTTTTCGCAAACTGTTTGAATGCATCAACCAAATCGAACTCAGAATCATAGATATCCAAATGATCTGCATCCATAGAGGTAATACAAGCAAAGTCGGGGCTGAGCGTTAAAAATGAACGGTCAAACTCGTCCGCTTCAACCACGGATATATCAGTCCCATTCTGAATCAAGTTGGATTGATAGTTCTCTGAAATTCCGCCAATAAATGCTGTGACTTTTTCATTGCACTCATACATCAAATGCCCCAAAATACTACTCGTCGTTGTTTTGCCATGCGTTCCTGCAACTGCCAAACATTGAGAATGTTCCGTAACAAGACCCAACACTTCAGAACGTTTTAAAACTTGAAAATTATTTGTTTTAAAATAGTTTAAAATTGGATTTGATTCTGAGATAGCAGGCGTAAATACAATGAGTGTTTCTTTTGAGTTCAAAAACCGCTGGTCAATATTGCTTGTGGCTGTTTCAAATTGAATTTCAACGCCTATATCAACAAGGGATTCTGTAATTAAAGTGGGGGTTTTGTCATAACCTCCAACAACTTTACCGTCCGCTACAAAATATTTTGCAAGCGCACTCATCCCCACACCACCGATGCCTATAAAATATACGTTATGGATGGTTTTTAAATTCATTTGTTTAATAGCTTTTCAATTTCATCGGCGATGGTTTGAGTCGCTTGTTTTAAGGCTAATTTTTTAATATTTGTTGATAATATTTTCTGTTGAGATTCAGAAGCTATGAGTTTGGAAAACTGTGTTTGAAAAGTTGATTCTAAATCTTTCTCGCTTATAAGTAGAGCTGCATTTTTTTCTGATATTGCCAACGCATTTTTGGTTTGGTGGTCTTCTGACACATTTGGTGATGGAATAAATATTACTGGCTTTCCGACCACACAAAGTTCAGAGACAGAACTGGCACCTGCTCTTGAAATTACAACATCTGCTGCGGCATAAGCTAAATCCATTCGATTTAAAAATGCATGCACTTGAACGCCCTTGTTTGTGTTATACTTATTATAGTCTTCCGCATATAATTTTCCACACTGCCACACCAACTGGATACCCAAGGCTTCTAAATATTCGAGCTCTGACTCAATAAGCTGATTCATACGACGTGCACCTAAACTCCCACCTAACACTAACAATGTTTTTTTGCCAGGGTCTAAACTAAAAAATAAATGTGCTTCCTCTAATCTCTGGTCTAAATCTAGTAAATCTTGACGCACAGGGTTGCCTGTTAAAATCAATTTTTCTTTAGGAAAAAACTGCTCTAGACCTTTATAGGCAACACAAACTTTATTGACTTTTTTAGATAATAATTTATTGGTGATTCCAGGAAATGAATTTTGCTCTTGAATTAATGTGGGCACTCCTTTCATAGTAGCAACTTGCAACAAAGGACCACTGGCAAACCCACCCGTTCCAATAACAACATCTGGTTTAAAAGTGTTTATTATTAGTGTAGACTTCAATAAACTGACCAATAACTTAAACGGAAATAATAGATTTTTAAGTGTGAATCGCCTTTGGATTCCTGCAATCCATAGACCTGTAATTTTGTAACCTGCTTGCGGTACTTTTTGCATTTCCATCTTATCTTTTGCACCTACAAATAAAAACTCCGATTTTGGAAATCGTGCCTTTAATTCGTTGGCAATGGCTATCGCAGGATATATATGACCTCCTGTTCCTCCACCTGATAATATGATTTTATATAGCTTCATTAAAGTGCTTCGCTTAATATTTCTAAAGGGTGTTGATCTATATTTTCTTGTGTTTTTTCAGCATCTCTTTTAGCACTCACACTGAGTACAATTCCTAATGCCAGGCATGTTACCCAAATAGAAGTTCCTCCACTACTTATGAGCGGTAATGTTTGTCCAGTCACAGGGAATAACTCTACAGCAACACCCATATTTACTAAGGCTTGAAATACGATTGGAATCCCAACGCCAATACTTAATAATTTCCCAAAAACTGTTTCTGATTTTTGAGCTACAATTACGATTCTAAATAACAACCACAAATACAGAAATAGTAAAGACATACCTCCAATGAGTCCGTATTCTTCAATAATAATAGCAAAAATAAAATCGGATGAAGACTGCGGTAAAAAGTTTTTTTGAATACTTTTTCCTGGACCTAAGCCCTGTACACCACCAGTTGCAATGGCTATTTTAGCTTTTTCAATCTGATAATCTTCTACTGTGACGTCCTGATCCATAAAACTAGAAATACGACTGGTCCAAGTATCGACTCTATTTGGCATCAAATCAGGAAATGCTTTAGCTGTTAACACAAAAAGCATCAATACCATAAGACCTGACCCAATAATAATTGATAAATATTTGAATGGATACCCTCCCAAAAACGCCAATAAAATCACCATTGAAAAAATGAGTGCTGCCGTTGAAAAGTTGGCAGGAAGAATCAGTACCAACACAATAAAAACTGGAATCCATAACGGTAGAATCGAATTTTTAAAAGTGACCTCACTGTCATTTATTTTTGACAAATAACGCGCCACATATACCATTAGAACCAAAGAAGCCAATGTGGATGGCTGGAATGTAAATCCTACAATTGGAACTCGAATCCATCGGCTGGCATTCGCTCCTCCAATGGTTGATCCCTGCAACATGGTCACAGTTAATAATATTAAAACTACTGGAATCATTACTAAAGAGAGCCCCCTAAAATAACGGTATGGAATTTTATGTACTCCGTATATAATTGAGAACCCTAAAAACAGGTGCACAAAATGCTTGATAAAATAACTAAAAGTATTGCTCCCGTTTCCAGTATAGGCTAAATTACTTGCCGCACTGTATACCGGTAAAAATGAGAATATTGCCAATAGAGCAGCAATAGCCCAAATAATACGATCTCCTTTTATGTTATCAAATACTGTTTTCATTATAACTGTCTTACAGCGGCTTTAAATTGTTGACCTCGTTCTTCGTAGTTTTCAAATAAATCAAAACTTGCACAAGCAGGAGACAATAATACAGCCTCGCCAGCAGTGGCAATTTTATAAGCGATTTCAACAGCTTCACTCATATTTTGCGTTTCTATGATGTTGTCTACCATGTTACCAAATGCATTAAATAAGGGGTCATTATTTTTTCCTAGACAAATAATCGCTTTGACTTTTTCATTTATAAACGGAAATAAAGATGTGTAATCATTTCCTTTATCTACTCCTCCAACAATCCAAACGGTTGGGGTGTTCATACTCTCTAAAGCAAAATAAGTTGCGTTCACATTGGTGGCCTTAGAATCATTTATATACTGAACTTTGTTGATTGTAAGAACCTGTTCCAAGCGGTGTTCTGCCCCCTGAAAACCTTCAAGGCTTTCTCTAATGGTTGCTTTTCTGATTTTCAATAGATGTGCAACAGTCGATGCAGCCATCGCATTTTTGATGTTGTGCTTTCCTTCTAAAGCTAAGTTTGTTGTTGGCATAATTATGTCTCTATTGTTAAATTCTATTATTATATTATTATGTTCTAAATACGCCCCATTTACTACTGTTTTTGTGAGTGAAAAGGGCACTAATGTTGATTGAATTTTATGGGTATTTATATAGGATACAATGACATCATCATCCGCGTCATATATCAAATAATCATCGGAAGTTTGATTCATAGCGATTCTAAATTTTGAAGCGATATAGTTTTCAAACTTGTTATCGTAGCGGTCCAAATGGTCGGGGGTGATGTTGGTAATAATAGCAATATGTGGTCTGAATTTTTCAATACCATCTAACTGAAAACTACTTAACTCCAAAACGTAGTTGGCATTCTTATTTAAGACTTGTTTGGCAAAACTATCACCAATATTTCCACCGATAGCTACATCCAGTCCTGCTTGATTCAATATGTGATGAACCATCATGGTTGTTGTCGTTTTACCATTACTACCCGTAATTCCTATGATATTCGCATCGGTAAACAAAGCCGCAAATTCAATTTCAGAAATTACAGAAATAGTGGCTTCGTGTAATTTTTGAATTAGCGGAATATGATCTGGAATCCCTGGGCTTTTAACAACTAAATCTGCATTTAGAATTTTAGAAGTGGTATGCGTTCCTTCTTCCCATTCAATCTCATTATGTCTAAGAACATCTTTATATTTTTTCGCAATCTTTCCAGTATCAGAAAGAAATACGTTGTACTCTTTTTCTTTTCCCAAAAGGGCGGCACCAACACCACTTTCGCCTCCACCAAGAACCACCAATCGTTTCATCTAGCGAATTTTCAAGGTGACAATGGTTAAAATGGCTAACAAAATTCCTACAATCCAAAAGCGTGTTACAATTTTACTTTCATGGTATCCCGATTTTTGATAGTGATGATGCAAAGGCGACATCTTAAAAATTCGTCGGCCTTCTCCATATTTTTTTCTAGTATATTTAAAGTAACCTACTTGCAATACCACTGATAAGTTTTCCGCTAAAAAGATGCCACACAACACTGGTATCAACCATTCTTTACGAACTGCAATCGCAATGACCGCAATAATTCCACCTATTGTCAAACTCCCGGTATCCCCCATAAACACTTGCGCTGGATAGGTGTTGTACCAAAGAAATCCAATCAATGCCCCTACAAATGCAGCGATATAAATAGTAATTTCTTCTACCCGAGGGATGTACATGATATTTAAATAGTCGGAAAAAATAATGTTACCTGACACCCAAGCAAAAATACCCAAGGTCAATACAATGATAGCGGATGTTCCTGCTGCCAATCCATCAATCCCATCTGTTAAGTTGGCACCATTTGAGACTGCTGTGATGATAAAAATAACTACTAAGATAAAAATAACCCATGCATACTTTTCTAAACCAGGATGGATCCAAGTAATCAAATCGGCGTAGTCAAATTCATTTGATTTTACAAAAGGAATGGTTGTTTTGGTCGATTTTGCTTCGGGATAAAATTGAATTGAGGATTGCTGACTAGATACCGATTCAGCCTGTAAGCTCGTTGGAATTTTTTCTTTAATGGTAACATCACTATGAAAAAACAAAGTTGCCCCCACAATGATTCCTAAACCTACTTGACCTAAAACTTTAAATCTTCCCTTTAAACCTTCTTTGTCATTTTTAAATTTCTTAATATAATCGTCTAAAAAACCAATGGCTCCCATCCATAAAGTAGTGATGAGTAATAAAATAATATAGATGTTGTCTAATTTGGCTAACAAAAGAACAGGAATCAAAGTCGCCAAAATAATTATCAAACCACCCATTGTGGGTGTTCCAGCCTTTTCCTTTTGCCCTTCTAAACCTAAGTCGCGAATAGTTTCTCCAACTTGTTGATTTTGAAGAAAACGAATGATTCTTTTACCAAAAATTGTAGAAATTAGCAATGACAAAATAATCGCTACTGCTGCTCTAAAAGTAATGAACCCAAAAAGAGAAGCTCCTGGAAATTGGTGCGATTCTTCTAAATATTTAAATAAATAGTACAGCATATTATTTTTGTAATTGAATTAAAAACGATTGCGTTATTTCATAATCATTGAACTCACTTTTTACACCATTTATGTCCTGATATGTTTCATGACCCTTGCCTGCTACAAGTATGATATCATTGGGTTGTGCTAGCTGGCAGGCAGTTTTAATAGCTTGTTTTCTATCAGAAATAGAAATAGTTTTTTTATAATTTTGAGGTTCAACCCCCACTTCCATTTCAGCTATAATTTGCGCTGGATCTTCAGATCTTGGGTTGTCACTTGTGAACACTACTTTTGTGCTCAAAACAGAAGCGATATGCGCCATTTTTGGACGCTTGGTCTTATCGCGATCGCCACCACATCCGACCACGGTAATTAAAGTTTCATTTTTAGTGCGAATTGCATTTATAGTTTCCAATACATTTTTCAATGCATCGGGTGTATGTGCATAATCTATAATAGTGGTGATATTAGAATCTGAGATAAAATACTCAAACCTACCATTGACATTTTCTAGGTCACTCATGAGACGAAGAATTTCTGGTATTTCCAGCCCCAAAAGTTCGGCAGTTCCGTAAATAGCCGTTAAATTATAAGCATTAAAATTACCTATTAACTTTACCCAGACTTCGTTATCATTTACTTTGAGTAGAAGTCCTCTAAATTGATTTTCAAGAATCTGAACTCGGAAATCAGCATAGCTCTTTAAAGCATAAGTATAGTGCTTGGCTTTGGAGTTTTGTAACATCACCGATCCGTTTTTATCATCAGCATTGACCAAGGCAAATGCCGAAGATGGCAATTGGTCGAAAAACGATTTTTTAACATCTCTATACGCCGCAAATGAAGCATGATAATCCAAATGGTCATGAGAAAGGTTGGTGAATACTCCTCCCTCAAAAATCAACCCTTCGGTTCTAAATTGATGGATTCCATGTGAACTAACTTCCATGAAACAGAACTCTACTCCTTCAGAATTCATCTGTCTTAGGTATGCATTGATCACTAAAGAATCTGGAGTCGTATGGGTTGTTGAAAATGAATGAGCTCCTACCATTATTTTGACAGTAGAAATGAGCCCAACTTTATAACCCGCCTTTGAAAACAATTCATAAAGAAGTGTTGCTACTGTTGTTTTTCCATTTGTCCCCGTTATTCCGACTAGCTTTAAATTGTTAGAAGGATTCTCATAATAATTAGAAGCCATAAGCGCCAAGGCTTTGCTCGAATTATCTACCTTCACATAGGTAACTGTATCTACTGTTTCTAACGGCAAATCCTCACAAACAACAGCAGCAGCACCTTGCTCAATAGCTTTAGAAATAAACGCGTGACCATCAAAAACACCTCCTTTAATCGCTACAAAAACATCATTTAACTGTATACTTCGAGAATCATATTGTAATGACTCAATAGATTTATCTGTTGATCCTGTGATAGATTCAATAGATACCTTATAAAGTATGTTTTTTAAAATTTTCACGTTAATGTAAGAGTAATTAAAGATTGAGTTTTAATTTTTTGACCACTTTTTACAGATTGTTTAGACACAGTTCCACTCCCTAAAGTTTGCACCTTAAGACCCATGTTTTCCAAAATAGCAATTGCATCCATAGCCGACATTCCTTTTAGGTTTGGCATAATGGTTTTATATTTTTGTGCTACGGCATAATAATTCTCATAATCGACTTCAACGGATTCCGATTTTTCATTTAGATCATCAACCTCATCAATTACAGGAGCATCTGTATGTATTTTTTGTGCAATTTTTTTAAATACTGGACCCGACACATCAGCTCCGTAATATCCAACACTTTTGTCTGGTTCATGAATCACAACGATGCAAGAGTATTTTGGGTTTTCAGCAGGAAAATAACCAGAGAATGAAGAGATGTAATTCAACTGATCTTTGTTCGCATAATCTTTTTGACAAGTCCCCGTTTTACCTGCCATAGAAAATTTATCTGAGTACAAGCGGTGCCCTGTTCCATGTTTTTTTTCTACTACATTCTTAAGTAATTGCTGTAGTTTTGAAACGGTTTCTTTTGAACAAATTCTAGGGTTGATAATCTCTGTGTCAAATGTTTCAACTGAGGACTCAATTTCTTTGATTTCTCGTAAAAATTTTGGACGCACCATCACTCCGTCATTTGCGATTGCATTATAAAACGTTAAAGTTTGGAGCGGCGTAAAAGATACTCCATAGCCGTAAGCCATCCACTGCAGTGCAATTCCACTCCAACGTCCATTTTTAATTCGCGGATCTGGAATGATTGATTTCCCTTCGCCAATAAGTGGCAACATTAAAGAATCTTGAAGATTCATCCTATACAATCCATCTACAAATTTTTCAGGGTTTTTCTTGTAAGCATTATGAATCACTTTTACAATTCCCGTATTTGAGGACACTTCAAAAGCTTTTGCAACAGAAATATTTCCGTAGCCCCCTTTTTTGGAGTCTTTGACTTTTTTACCATAAAAAGACAATACGCCTTTTTCAGTATCTACCATTGTAGTAGTATCTATCACCTTATCCTCCAAAGCAACTGCCAAGGCCATCAACTTAAAAGTAGAACCTGGTTCATGGGTTTCTCCAACTGCATAATTCAGACGTTCATAATAAAGACCTTTTTTATTTCGACCTAAGTTAGAAATGGCACGAATTTCACCTGTTTTCGTCTCCATCACCACGACAGTTCCATGATCTGCCTTATATTTTTCCAATTGCTCCAGAAGTGCATGATGAGCAATATCCTGAATATTAACATCAATAGTCGTATAGACATCATAGCCATCTTGTGGATCAACTTGGTTGAAATCCTCAATAGGTTTCCACTGTCCTTTACCTATTTTTTGTTTACGTCTCTGTCCGTCCTCACCTCTCAAATATTTTTCACCAAAAGCTCCATCAATCCCAACTCGCGTCACATTTCCATAGTCGTCAAAACGTTCATACCCAATCAACCTTTGCGCTATGACTCCCATTGGATAATCTCGTTTTGTAGATTGCTCCACAATTAGACCTCCCTTAAAAGCGCCTAAATTCAACAATGGAAAATCTCTGAATCGTAAATATTCAGAGTAGTCTAAATTACGAGCCAATAAAAAATAACGGTTTTTGTTTTCGCGAGCCAAACGTAATTTGCGCTTGTACTCTTCAGACGATTTATTATTAAAACTAGCTAGCGAATCGCATAAAGGTTCTACAAATGCTTCGTAATTTTGATTGGATGGTGCTACTAAATCAATACGAATATCATATTTAGGGACAGAAGTTGCCAACAAACTTCCTCCTACAGAATAAACATTTCCACGATTTGCCGGAATGACATCATCTTTTATTGTGCGATCATCAGCAAGACTACGATAATGTTCTCCTTGCACAAATTGAATAGCTACCAATTTATACACCACCAAAAGCGCAAAAACGAACATCACTCCAGAAGTGAAGTACAGCTTGTTCATTATAGACTTTTCAGTTGATTGCATTGAATTAATTAGATTTAGATTTAATGATGATTTTAAAAGGAGGATTCGATGACGGTTTGATACCTTGCTCCGATAAGCGTGTTCGGATGACTGACTCCATTTTGAGTTCCATTAATTGTGAACGCGTAGCCACATATGTAGAACGGTAGGCTTTGACCTGTTCATTGAGTCTTGCTATTTTATATACTTTACTGTCTGCATTATGAGAACTGGCGATCATTATAAGTGCAAGTGCTAAAAAAAAGAAAATTAGACGCCAATTTTTAAAAGCTCCATCGCTAACGAGAAAGGTTCCTTTTAAAATATTGTACATCTTGTTTTTCATCAATTAATCTGAGTTTAACTTTTCGGCAATTCTTAGTTTGGCACTGCGTGCTCTGTTATTTAGTTTTATTTCTTTTGCATCTGGAACAATCAAACCACCTACTTTTTTTAGAGGCACATCAAAATTTCCAAATACATCTTTTTCTGGTTCACCTTCAAATAATCCATTTCTTATAAACCTCTTTACCAAACGATCCTCTAACGAATGATAGGATATCACACTCAACCGTCCACCGTTATTTAATAGCTCCGGCATTTGCAATAAAAACGCTTTCAAAACTTCAATTTCCTGGTTCACTTCTATTCTAATCGCTTGATATATTTGTGCTAAAATCTTATTTTCTCTTCCTTGAGGTAAATATTTGTTCAAAACAGCCTTCAACTCAAAGGTTGTTTCAATTGCTTTTTCAGCTCTCGCCGCTACTATGGTTTTTGCCAAGGCCGGAGATGTTCTTAACTCTCCATACTGCCAAAACACACGTTTTAATTCTTCTTCTTCATACGTATTGACCAACGAATAGGCAGAAAGCACATCTTGTTGGTTCATACGCATATCTAATTGCGCATCAAAACGAATCGAAAATCCCCTATCAGCTTCATCAAATTGATGGGAAGAAACGCCAAAATCAGCTAAGACTCCATCAACAGATTTAATACCGTGAAATCTCAAAAAGCGCTTGACATGCCTAAAGTTTTCATTGATTAATAAAAATCGAGGATCATCTATAGTATTTAAAAGAGCGTCTTTATCTTGATCAAAGGCGATCAACCTACCTTTTGGACCTAAAGATTCGAGTATTTTTCTACTGTGACCTCCACCTCCAAATGTCACATCCACATAAACACCATCCTCTTTTATATTTAAACCTTCAACAGTGTCGTTGAGTAATACAGGGTTATGATAATCCATCGGCATCGTCTTGTCCCATTACATCTTCAGCTAAGTCTGCAAAATCATTTGCAGCATCGTCAATGGCTTTTTCATACTTATCTTTATCCCAAATCTCAATGATGTTTACGGCCGATGTCACTACAATTTCTTTAGAGATCCCCGCAAAGCCTACAAGGTCTTTTGGAATCAATAAACGTCCCGAAACATCTAAGTCTATTGATTTTACTCCAGCTGTAAATCGTCTGATAAAATCATTGTTTTTCTTTTTGAAACGGTTGAGTTTGTTAACATTTTGCATCATAGATTCCCACTCTTGCATTGGATACAATTCCAAACATGGCTGAAAAACGGCACGCTTCAAGACAAACCCTTTTTCCGTAACGGAAGCCAACTGTTTTTTAAACGCAATAGGCAGCATAAGCCTTCCTTTTGCATCTACTTTACATTCATATGTTCCAATTAGCGTGTTCACTTGTAGTATTATGATTTACTATATTATTGAATTCAAAGCTAAAAAATATTTACCACATTTTACCACAATTTACCACAATGTTAATAAATTTCTATAAACGGTAAATTATACCGACAAACTGCATAAAATTTTAATGTATATTTAAGAAAATCAACGACTTATAAAGTGGTAAGAGCTATTAACAAAAGATTGTTAATAGCTTATTTTGGTGTTATACTAGATTTTAATAGGGGTTGAAAACGTTCAAATCAATTGATGGATCCCTTTAAAAATTCAAAATTTTCTAAATTAAATTGTGTAGATTTGCCAGAGACCAATTTTTTATGTGAATATGAATTATAGTTTAAAACAAGAAGGTAAATTCAACTATGTTGAAATCGGTGAAGGACAGCCAATTATAATTCTTCATGGACTGATGGGTGGCTTGAGTAATTTTGATGGCGTTGCAGAATTTTTTAGCAAAAACGGCTACATGGTTGTACTTCCTGAACTTCCTTTATATTCATTGTCTTTACTGAAAACAAATGTTAAAAGTTTTTCAAATTACCTAAACGACTTTATTGAGTTTAAGGGCTATAAGGATGTGATCCTTATTGGAAATTCATTAGGAGGCCACATTGGGCTGTATTACACAAAATTATACCCTAAAGAAATGAAAGCTCTTATAATCACAGGCAGCTCTGGGCTCTACGAAAGTGCAATGGGCAGTGGTTATACAAAAAGAAGTGACTACGAAGTAATGAAAGCGAAGGCACAAGAAGTGTTTTACGACCCTGAAGTGGCTACCAAAACCATCGTTGACGAAGTTTATGACACTGTAAATGACCGTGGTAAACTTGTCAAAATACTTGCCATCGCCAAGAGCGCCATACGTCACAATATGGCTAAGGATCTCCCTGAAATCACGGTACCAACTTGTATCGTATGGGGTAAGAATGATATAGTAACCCCTCCAAATGTTGGTGAGGAGTTTAAAAAACTACTCCCAGATTCAGAATTATTTTGGATTGACAAATGTGGTCATGCAGCGATGATGGAGCATCCCGACCAATTTAATAAAATCGTATTTGAGTGGCTTACAAAAAGAGGTCTCTAAAATCAAATTGCTATGCAAATTAAATCTGCTGAGTTTGTGATTAGCAACCAAGAGGTTGCCAAATGTCCCACAAATAAATTACCCGAATATGCTTTTATAGGACGCAGTAATGTTGGTAAGTCATCGCTTATAAACATGCTAACCAATCAAAAAAGCTTGGCAAAAACATCTGGAAGACCTGGCAAAACACAACTGATAAATCATTTTTTAATAAATAAAAACTGGTTTTTAGTAGACCTGCCTGGCTATGGTTATGCACGCGTTTCAAAATCAGCTAAAAAAACATTTCAAAAATTTATTACAGCTTATTTTAGAGAGCGTAAACAACTGATCTCGGCATTTGTTTTGGTTGATATTCGCCATGCACCCCAAACAGTTGATTTGGCCTTCATGCAATGGCTGGGAGAACATAACATCCCATTCTCGATCATTTTCACGAAAGCAGACAAACTTCGCCCAAAAGCGATAGAAGACCATATTACCAAATACAAAAATATTCTTTTAGAGTCTTGGGAAGAGTTTCCTAATTATTTTATTACCTCATCTACAAATTACTCTGGAAAAGATGCATTATTAAATTATATAGACACGATAAACGAAGAGCTTGTCAATTCCTCTAGTAAATTACCTTTTCAATAACAGATCCTGTAGCACCACTTGGAAAAGCAATTCCTAAAAGTGCCGAAATTGTAGGAGCAATATCTGTTACACTCGTGCGGTCATAGGTTTTACCTGGCTGAATTCCGTTGCCATAAAACAACAACGGCACATGTGTATCATAGTTATATCCAGATCCATGCGTTGTTCCTTTTGGCCCATATGAAATCACACCCGATTCGAGGGTATACAAGACGTCTCCAGAAAGTTTTTGATGATAGCCGTTCTGAAGCATTTTTTCCATACCATCTTTGAAGTAATGTGTTTGCATAGTTGTAGCTGTATAAGCCTTTTTTATGTGGGGATACCCTATGATTTGATTGACAACAAATTTTTGCACATCTTCTAAATTGATTTTTAATGCTGCAATCCGTTCCTGATTTAAAAAAACTTGATTATTACTGATTTTTTTTACAAGGTCTGAAACACCATATTTCTTTTTAAGGCTTAAAAACAAGGAAGCAAAACTATTTTTTGGAACATACCCGCTAGGCATATGAATATCGGTTAGAAAAGAAGGTACATCTGCAGCTCCGTGATCCGAAGTTAAAAACAAAGTGTAGTTTCCTGCCCCCACCTTGACATCTAAATAGTTAAGCAAACGCTCTAGCTCTAAGTCTAAACGCAAATAAGCATCTTGCAACTCTACCGAATTGACACCAAAATCATGTCCAATATAATCTGTAGAAGAATAGCTTACGGTTAGAAAATCAGTAAAATTGTCAGTACCTAAATTTTCGCCGTCAACGGCAGCCATTGCAAAATCTGTAATCATTGTATTTCCAAAAGGCGTACTTTTAATAATGTCGTAGCCCCCATTTAATTCCTTCAATGCATTTAAATCATAAGGAAACTCCGCCGTTGCTTTTCCTACAAAACCTTTTTCATAATCCGATGCATCAGGGCCACTTTCGTTATATAGGTTAATATCATAAAGTGTATTCCATGTCTTTAAATAAGATGTTATTTTGGAAGTGGCATTAAAATTCTGAACCCATTGTGGAAGTGTGTCCATATAATAGGAACTTGTCATCCATTTACCTTCATTTAATCCCTCAAACCAATAGGCTCCATTGGCAGTGTGTCCAGATGGAAATACCGCTCCGCGGTCTTTTATAGAGATGCCTATTGTTTTACCTTTCATTTGTGTAAACAATCTGTTTTGATCGGCAAGCGTTGTTACTTTCATATTGTGAGGAGACACTTGTCCATATTTTGCAGCTGCACCAACAGGCGTATACGCTTTATCCGTTGTACAATAAACGGTTGAACCTGTCTCTTTATCATACCAACTATTCCCAATGATTCCGTGCACACTTGGCGTGGCACCTGTAAAAATTGAAGCATGGCCTGGACCTGTATAAGTAGGAATGAAATTGTAGTGGTGATTGTTACAACTATACCCTTGATCTATTAGCCTTAAAAAACCGTTAGAAGTATATTTGTTTTTAAAACGATTCAAATAATCAAAACGCATTTGATCAACAACCACACCTATTACCAGTTTTGGCTGCGAAGTGCTTTGACCCAAACTAATGGAAGTTGAATGATCCGAATTATTTTTACAAGAAAAAACTCCTAAGAATAAAAAAAAGTAAATACTATTTTGAAGCTTCATAATAAGATTTGTTGAGCATCAAAAATACATTTTTTTAATGATTCCATTTTAATAAGGATAAATTAATGGTTAGATTTTTTTACTTTAGCAGCAATTATAATTGTATGAACTACCTTCACAATATTGGGTCTTATTTTTTAATGATTGGCGAAATGTTTCGCAAACCGACTAAATGGTCTGTTATGAAACAATTGATCCTCAAGGATGTTGAAGATTTAATTGTTGGCTCTATTGGTATTGTAGCTTTTATATCTTTTTTTGTTGGAGGCGTTGTTACCATACAAACGGCTCTTAACATTAACAACCCACTGATCCCAAAATACCTTGTAGGTTTTGCGACACGACAATCTGTTATTTTAGAATTTGCGCCTACTTTCATTTCTGTTATTATGGCAGGAAAAATGGGGTCTTTTATTACATCTAGCATCGGAACCATGCGCGTTACAGAGCAAATTGATGCCTTGGAAGTGATGGGGATCAACTCTGTAAATTACCTAGTATTTCCAAAAGTTATTGCTCTTTTTTTGTACCCCTTTGTGATTTCGATCGCTATGTTTTTAGGGATTATTGGAGGTATGGCTGCCTGTGTTTATGGCGGATTTTCAAGTTTTGAAGATTATGTAAGCGGAGTACAAATGGACTTTATTCCATTTCATATGGCCTATGCATTTATTAAAACATTTGTTTTTGCATTTTTACTAGCCACGATTCCTTCTTTTCACGGCTATTACATGAAAGGTGGCGCATTGGAAGTTGGCAAAGCAAGTACGACGGCCTTTGTTTGGACGAGTGTGTCTATCATCCTCTTAAATTATATTTTAACTCAAATGTTACTAAGCTAATGATTGAAGTCAAAAATTTACATAAATCATTTGAAGGTACTAAGGTACTGAAAGGAATCTCTACCGTATTTGAAGCTGGAAAAACAAACCTCATCATTGGGCAAAGTGGTTCTGGAAAAACAGTTCTACTAAAGTGTTTGCTTGGACTCTTTGACTATGAAGAAGGCAGTATTGCTTATGATGAAAAAATATTTTTAAGCCTTTCAGATAATGAAAAAAGAACCTTACGCTCGCAAATAGGCATGGTATTTCAAGGAGGAGCTCTTTTTGACTCATTAACAATTGCTGAAAATGTCATGTTTCCTTTAAGAATGTTCACAAAGCAATCGCGAAGTGAAATGGAAGACCGTGTAAACTCTGCTTTAAAACGTGTAAATCTAGAAGATGCACACAATAAAATGCCGAGTGAGGCATCTGGCGGAATGCAGAAACGAGTTGCAATTGCAAGAGCCGTGGTTAATAATCCTAAATATTTATTTTGTGATGAGCCTAACTCTGGTTTAGATCCCAAAACAGCCATTGTGATTGATAATTTAATTCAAGAAATTACCCAAGAAAATAATATTGTAACAGTCATTAACACTCATGACATGAATTCTGTTATGGAAATTGGTCAGAATATTGTCTTTCTAAAAGACGGACTTAAAGCTTGGGAAGGCAGCAAGGATACCATTTTCAAAACAGATAACGAAGTTGTTACCGATTTTGTTTACTCTTCTAACTTATTTAAAAAAGTTCGTAAAATGTATTTAGAAGACCACTAATTACTTATTACCTCAATATTATTCATCTGAAGTTCTTGTTCAATCCAAGTTTTTAAGGCCTGGTCTCTAATTACTACAAGACTATCCGATAAGGCAGAATTCCATTGTATTTTAACCAATTTAATAGTATCTGTATTCCTAAAATCTGAAGAGGCTAACATTTTTGCATATCCAAAAAATTCTAAGTCAGAGAACTGAATTTTAGCATCTTTAGAAAGATTTAAAAACACATCTACATCCATTTCACTTTTCTGAGAACTGAGCGCAAGTTTCAGACTGTCAATAGTCATTTCTTTGGACGCAATGATACTATCTCGTTTTTCAATCTTATCAATGGAGATATCATAGAGTTCCAGAATTTTATCGGTACTTCTATTTTTATTTCCGTTAATAACCAAGTTGAAATCTTGAAGATACTCATAACCTTTCAGCTCGTTGATTAAATCTGATTTGGTGGCCTCCGTAATTTCACCATTAAAATTTAGTGTTATTTTTTTGGCATTCGTATCCATTTTTTCACGTTGAAGCCAAAGATTATCGTTCTGATTGATTTCGGATTCTAAATATATTTTATAATCCAGTTCATATCGTGTTTCTTGCAATACATCATAAAAAGTCCATCCAGCTGGAAGCATAGCGGCCACAGCTAATATGGTCACGATACGAGCAATATTTTTTCGACGTTGTGAATTGGCATACTTTAACATTGGAAATCTCAATATCTTTAAAACTATGAAAGTAGCTAAAGCAATAAAAATCGTATTAATTGTAAACAAATACATGGCACCAAAAAAGTAATCAAAATTTCCTTGAGACAAACCATAACCTGCTGTACATAACGGAGGCATTAAGGCTGTGGCAATTGCCACACCGAAAATCACACTTGCAACCGTCCCTTTTTTAGTTCTTGCAATGATGAGTGCTAGTCCACCGAAAAATGCGATAAGTACATCTCTAATATCTGGTTTTACACGCCCTAATAGTTCAGAATTATCTTGGCTTAGAGGGAATAGGTAAAAAAACAAAAAAGCGGTTAGCAAACTCAAGACGAGCATAGTAGCTAAATTGATCAAAGACTTTCTTAGGGTGTCAATATCATTAATAGCAATGGATAATCCAATTCCAAGTATTGGCCCCATAAGCGGAGATATTAACATCGCTCCAATAACCACTGCAGTCGAATTGGCATTTAACCCTACAGAGGCTACAAAAATAGAACAAATCAATATCCAAGCAGTAGCGCCTTTAAAAGAAATGTCCGATTTTATAGCGGCTATTGTAGCTTCTCTATCCGTATCATGTCTAAAATCCAAGAGTTCAATTAAAAAGGTTTTCAACGAGGTCCAAAGCCCTTTAGCGTCTTCTTTAACCGCAGCTTTTGATTGCTCCGTTTTCACGTTTTCTAACTCTTGATTTAGATTATTATCCATAATTAAATGTGTTGATCTCCAAATTTATCCTTCACGCGTTTGCGTAATTCTTTAATGTCTTGGTCTTTACTCTTCGGAAAGATAAGTAAAATTTCTTTTTCTTCCACAACAATAAAATCATCTAAACTGTCAAGAACTACTATTTTATTCGTGTCGGTTTTGATCAGGTTTCCAGAAGCATTTTCAGCTAATAAACGGGCATTAACAATCGCATTTTCGGTGGGCTGATCAGTTATTTTATCATACAAACTTCCCCATGTCCCTAAATCATTCCAATCAAAATTAGCGGGGATTACGTATACATTTTCACTGGGTTCCATAATAGCATAATCGACAGAAATATTTTCTGCTTTTTTATAATTATCAGATACAAAAGCAGCTTCTGTTTCTGTATTATAATCGTTCAATCCATTTGCAAAAAGCGAGTGTAATTTTGGTTGATGTGTTTCAAAAGCTTTCAGCACACTGGCAGTAGACCAAATAAAAATACCACCATTCCAAAGAAAATTTCCCTGTTGCAAAAACTTTTTGGCAGTTTCGTAATTTGGTTTTTCACGAAACTGCAGTACTTTCTTTTCAGAGTTCTGACTGGCTTTGTCATATTCAATATATCCGTAACCTGTATTTGCAAATGTTGGTTGGATTCCTAAGGTCATCAATACATCTGAATTTTCAGAAAAATCAAATGCACTTTGAAGGTTCGAAATAAATGCCGATTCATCCTCAATCCAATGATCACTAGGTGCGACGACCATAACAGCATCTGGATTTTGTTTATGGATTTTTAGGGATGTCATTAAAATACATGGGGCGGTATTTCGCATAGCGGGCTCTGAAATGATTTGGTTTTTTTTAATTTGAGGTAATTGTTCAAGAACCAAATCGCAATAGAGTTCGTTGGTTAAAATAAATATATTTTCTTTTGGAATCAAACTCTCTAAACGTGAAGTTGTCTTCTGTAAAAGTGTCTGACCTGTACCCAACATATCGTGAAATTGCTTTGGAAACAATTCCTTACTCACCGGCCAAAACCGAGAACCAACCCCACCGGCCATTACAATTGCATAATAATTTTTATTCATATTTATTTATTAATATACTGGTTTAAACTTTTTCTATAAGATCAACTTCGGCATTGGGGTTAAAAACATATAACCGTCCTGAAGATAGTTCTGTGCATTCAAACCGTGTTCGTCTTTTGGGACCTTTTCGGAACAATTTCCCATTATACAATTGAAACGTAGATCCTTGAGGGACTTCAAAGATAAATGTTTTTCCGTTAGGAGTATCGTATTGCTTGAGCTTCAAAGCTAAAACAGGGTCTGAGTCGCTACTTGCTTTTGGATTTTTGAAATGCATCGCTAATAACGGTAATACATCATTTGGGAATACTTCTGGGCGTATAAAGGGCAGCATTAAATGCTGAAAAACCGATTTCCACTCAAGTCCGTGCGGCTTGATCATTTTTCCGTAGGTTTTATAGGCTTCAAAGTGGGCGATTTCATGGATGAGGGTAATTAAAAATCGATAAATATTTAAATTGGAGTTGATGGTGATTTGATGGTTTCCATTTGGCAAACGTCGGTAATCTCCATGACGTGTTTTACGTTCTTTCTTGATTTTAACCACTAAATTATCATGGATCAATAACTGTGTTACTTGATCAAAAGAAGCTGGTGGAATAAAATCTTGTAAGGCATCAACCATAAATCTAAAAATTACATCCGCTCAGGCACCTGAATTCCTAACAGACTGAACGCATTTTTGATGGTCGTAGCAACGGCTTGCGATAGTTGTACTCTGAATCTAATTTCGGAGGTGCTTTCTGCACCCAAAATAGAAACATTTTGATAAAAAGAATTAAATTCCTTTACCAAATCATAGGAGAAATTTGCCACTAAAGCAGGACTGTAATTAGCGGCTGCCTGTTGGATCACTTCAGGAAATAAATGTAATTGTTTCAAAAGTGATTTTTCTTTATCATGCAACGCATACTCTAAAAAAGTATCGCCCTTTGTTTCTACGGATGATTTTCTTAAAATAGCTTGAATTCGTGCATAAGTATATTGTATAAATGGCCCAGTATTTCCTTGAAAATCGACAGAGGCTTGAGGGTCAAATAAAATTCGTTTTTTAGGATCGACTTTCAGAATAAAATATTTCAATGCGCCTAAGCCAATTGTTTTGTAGGTTTCAGATTTTTCACTGTCTGAATAGCCTTCTAGTTTTCCTAATTCTTGGGAAATATCTTTTGCAGTAGAAGCCATTTCCACAATTAAATCGTCTGCATCTACCACAGTTCCTTCACGGCTTTTCATCTTTCCACTCGGTAAGTCAACCATACCGTAGCTTAGATGTGTCAAGTTTTTAGCCCAATCAAATCCAAGTTTTTTCAAAATCAGAAACAAGACTTTAAAATGATAATCTTGCTCATTTCCTACGGTGTAAACCATCCCTCCTACATCCGGAAAATCTTTTAAGCGTTGGATAGCTGTCCCAATATCTTGGGTCATATAAACCGCGGTTCCATCAGCTCTTAAAACAATTTTTTCATCCAATCCATCGGAGGTTAAATCACACCAGACTGACCCGTCTTCTTTTTTAATAAAAACGCCGCTTTGAAGTCCTTCTTGAATAAATGACTTTCCTAATAAATAGGTTTGACTTTCATAATAGTAGCTGTCAAAATTGACTCCTAGTGCCTTATAAGTTACTTCAAATCCAGCATAAACCCATGCGTTCATTTGTTCCCAAAGAGAAACCACAGCAGCATCACCTGCTTCCCATTTTACAAGCATTTCCTGTGCTTCTAATAAAATAGGTGCTTGTGCTTTGGCCTCGTCAATAGAAAGTCCTTTTGATTCTAAGTCTCTAATTTCTTCTTTATAAACTTGATCAAATTTCACATAGTAGTTTCCAACTAGCTTATCTCCTTTCAGCCCTGTAGATTCTGGAGTTTCATTATTTCCATAACGCTGCCAAGCCAACATACTTTTACAAATATGAATCCCACGATCATTAATGATTTGAGTTTTATAAACCTTTTTTCCAGAGGCTTTCAAAATTTCCGACACACTGAATCCTAAAAGATTATTTCTTACATGCCCTAAATGGAGGGGCTTATTGGTGTTTGGAGAGGAGTATTCAACCATCATTGCGTCATCCAAGGATGGGGTAACAAAACCAAATGTAGGGTTTGCACATACTGTTTGAAATAACGTCATGAAGTAGGCATCAGAAAGTACCAAGTTCAAAAAGCCTTTGACAACGTTGTAACCAACAACTTCGTCGACATGATCTGATAAATAGCTCCCTAAATCTTCTCCTAATTGAGCTGGGTTCATTTTTATGGTTCGTAGCATTGAAAAGGTGACCACTGTAATGTCACCCTCAAAATCTTTACGAGTTGCCTGAAATTCAACCGTTTCTAAAGGGGTATTGTAAAGCGTCTCAAACGCTTGTTTTATATGTTGTGATAAGGATTCCTGAAGTGTCATTTTGTATCTGATTTCAGCTGCAAAGATACATTTTTTTTAATCCTAATTTGAGGGGGTTTTTGGCAAAAATACTTCAGCCATCATACAACGTGCACTACCTCCTCCACAAGTTTCGATTGTATCTAATGAACTTGATAGGAGGGTCGCATGTGCTTCTAACAACTGTACTTGAGCTGGTCTTAAGGAATCAAAAGCAGATTGACTCATTACCAAATAACTATGGTCGTCGGCACCTTTAAGTTGTAACATATTTCCTGCAAAGTTATTGACTTGATCTTCTGATATTTCAATCACTTTTTTTCCATCTTCGTGAAGGTGTTTAAGTAGATTTTTTCGTTCTTTTTTATCGTCAATACTTGCCAAACAAACCACTGCAAACGTAGTGCCTAAACACATCATTACGTTTGTATGATAAATAAGTTCGCGCTTACCATTGACTGTTTGATACGCAGAAAAAACCACTGGAGTGTATTCAAAATCTTCACAAAACTCGATAAATAATTCTTCATCAGCTCTAGCAGAGAGTGCACAATACGCTTTTTGGTTGTCGCGATCTAATAAAATACTACCTGTTCCTTCCAAATAAAAACCATCAGCTTCTGCTTCCGTATAATCGATAACTGTTTCAATTTTGAAACCTTCCGCCTCTACAGCTTCTAAAATCGAATCCTTACGTTCTAGGCGTCGATTTTCAGCAAACATAGGATACAATCCAATCGTACCATTTTCGTGGAATGATATCCAGTTATTTGGGAAAATTGAATCAGGGGTGTCAAATTCTTTAGTGTCTTCTACTACAATTACTTGCACACCCACTTTTTTAAGTTTTGAAACCATGGTGTCAAATTCTTTAGCAGCCATTACATTTACTGTGTCAGGAAGAGTGTCGTCTGATGTTTTTTGATAAAAATTATTCACAGCTGTTTGTTCGTTCATACGAAATTGAACAGGACGAATCATTAGAACTGTATTGGTAGTTTGTGACATTTTAGTTTCTGTTTAAAGGAAGGGTTGAACAACGAAGCAAACCTCCTTGTTTAGATATTTCGGCATAAGGCACTTTTTCAACTGTAAACCCCTGAGCTGTAAGCCAAGTATTTAAGCGTATGAAATTTTGTTCTGAGATTACAACATCTTTTGAGATAGAAAATACATTGCAATTCATTTGAGTCATTTCTTCTGGGGTTGCTATAAAAACGTTGTCTTTTCCGAAAAAGTGAAGCAACCATTCAAAATCGGATTTATCTAAAAACCCTCGATCATGGATCAAAGCTTTTCCATTTCCTAAAGGTTGAAAACAACAATCTAAATGCAGTGCATTTTCAAGTGAATTTGAATTTGATTTACGGAGTTCAAACGTTTTAACTGTTTTTAATGGGAATAGTTTTTGAATTGCTTCCGCTGCCTGAAGGTTGGTTCGGGCTGTTATATAATCCGCGTAATCACTACCTGAGTAGACACCAATAAAAATATAATCATCACATAAAATAACATCACCGCCTTCGGCATGACAGTCTTCGGGTAGCTCAATGAGATTTTCTGGATTGATATCCTTTAAGAGACCTTCTAATGCTTCGTACTCTTCGGCACGATCTGGAAGAATATTGGACTTAATAAACTTGTTATCAATCACAAAGGCAATATCTCGCGCGAATATTTGATTGCAATTTTCGATGATGCTTGGTCGAAAAACTTCGACTTCATATTTTTGAAATACAGCCATTACGGCAGACATTTCATGTTGCATATCAGCTTCAGTCGGATAGGTACCCGCTAAAACGTGTGATAAACTGTTGGGATCGTAACAACTTTCTTCGGAGGGAACGGGTCCATTGCTTTGCGCCGTTCCAAAAAGAACCGCTTTTAAACGTGCATACTCATTATTGACATGAAGTTTCAGCATTTTTTACAGTCCTTTAGAAAATTTAGGTTTATTTGGCTACAGATTTAAATGAACGAAAGGTACTTCCTGTGTAAATTTGACGTGGTCGACCAATGGGTTCTTTACGCAAACGCATTTCACGCCACTGCCCAATCCAACCCGGAAGACGGCCTAAGGCAAACATTACTGTAAACATTTCTACGGGAATGCCCATCGCACGATAGATAATTCCTGAATAAAAATCGACATTAGGATATAATTTTCTATCTACAAAATAGGGGTCAGTTAATGCCTCTTGCTCTAGTCCCTTAGCGATGTCCAAAATTGGGTCTACAACTCCTAAATCATTTAAAACTTCGTCTGCAGTTACTTTGATAATTTTTGCCCGCGGATCGAAATTTTTATAAACTCTATGTCCAAAGCCCATCAATCTGAAAGGATCGCTTTTATCTTTGGCTTTGGCCATGTATTTTTTAGTATCTCCACCATCTGCTTTGATCGCCTCTAGCATTTCTAGAACGGCTTGATTAGCACCGCCATGAAGAGGTCCCCAAAGCGCCGAAATTCCTGCTGAAATAGAGGCAAACAAACCTGCATGCGAGGATCCTACGATTCGAACCGTAGAGGTCGAACAATTCTGCTCATGATCGGCATGAAGGATGAGTAGTTTATTTAAAGCCTTTACTAATACTTCATTTTGAATATATTCTTCATTGGGTTGCTTGAACATCATTTTCAGGACGTTTTCTACATATCCCAAAGAGTTGTCCCCATAATCTAATGGCAGTCCTTGCTTTTTTCGCATGGCCCAAGCCACCAACACAGGAAATTTTCCTAAAATACGTACCACTGAATTGTACATGTCTTCAGAAGAATCAACATTAACTGAACTAGGGTTAAAAGCCGTTAGCGCGCTAGTCAATGACGACAATACACCCATTGGATGCGCCGATTTTGGAAACGCATCTATAATTTTTCTAATATCGTCATCTACAATCGATTCCGATTTGATATCTGCATGAAATTTATTTAAAGCTTCTTTAGTGGGCAATTCGCCAAAAATCAATAAATAAGCGACTTCTAAGAAATCCGCTTTTTCTGCCAATTCTTCGATAGAATACCCTCTATATCTAAGGATTCCCTTTTCTCCATCTAAAAATGTAATTTCACTTACACAAGAACCCGTGTTTTTAAAACCGGGATCAATAGTCGTCACCCCACCAGTAGTCGCTCTTAACTTACTGATATCAATAGCGACTTCATTTTCTGAGCCTCTAAATGTTGGAAATTCATGTTTTTGACCGTTGACTTCTAAAATTGCTTTGTTTGACATTTGTGGGGATTTATTATTTATGCTATTTTAATGAGTAGCGAATTTACAAAAAAAAAATGTTTTAATAGAAAGCCTACTATAGAATCTCTGAGCAGATAATTGTTTTTAATTCGATTGAAAAAATCTAAAACTAATAACACAAAGCTAAAGTCATATTCAAAAAAAAAGGACACCTTAATTAAGGTGTCCTTTTTTTATAAACTAAATTGAATTACTTAATTTTAAACGCTTTTTCTTGTGGAAAATAAGCTGTTTCACCCAATTCTTCTTCAATTCGAAGTAGTTGGTTGTATTTTGCCATACGGTCACTACGTGAAGCAGAACCTGTTTTAATTTGACCTGTATTTAAAGCTACTGCAAGATCGGCAATGGTATTGTCTTCGGTTTCACCAGAACGGTGTGACATTACAGACGTAAACCCAGCATTATGTGCCATATTAACGGCTGCAATTGTTTCGGTAAGTGTTCCAATTTGATTGACTTTAATCAGGATTGAATTGGCTATGTTATTCTCAATTCCTCTAGACAAACGTTCTACATTGGTTACAAATAAATCGTCTCCTACTAACTGAACTTTATCGCCTATTTTGTCGGTAAGGTATTTCCATCCTTCCCAGTCATTTTCATCCATTCCATCTTCAATTGAAATGATTGGGTATTTGGCAGCTAATTCTGCTAAGTAATCTGCTTGTTGTTGACTTGTACGTACTTGTCCTTTGGCACCTTCAAATTTTGTGTAGTCATAATGACCATCTACATAAAACTCTGCAGCAGCACAATCTAAAGCGATCATCACGTCATCTCCTAAATTATAGCCTGCATTCTTAACTGCTTTTGCAATGGTTTCCAAAGCATCTTCTGTTCCTCCTTCTAAGTTAGGAGCAAAACCACCTTCATCACCAACAGCAGTACTCAGACCTCTGTCGTGTAATACTTTTTTAAGATTATGAAAAATTTCTGTACCCATTTGCATGGCATGGGTGAAGTTTTTAGCTTTTACAGGCATGACCATAAATTCTTGAAATGCAATCGGTGCGTCACTGTGCGAACCTCCATTGATGATATTCATCATTGGCACTGGTAACGTATTTGCACTTACGCCGCCAACATAGCGATATAATGGCATTCCTAATTCGGCAGCAGCGGCTTTAGCAGCGGCTAAAGACACCCCTAAGATTGCGTTGGCACCAAGTTTTGATTTGTTAGGAGTTCCATCTAAATCAATCATAATTTGATCCATTAAGTTTTGTTCAAATACTGAAACACCCAACAATTCTTGAGCTATAATAGCATTCACATTTTCTACCGCTTTTAAAACGCCTTTTCCCATATAAGTTGATCCGCCATCGCGTAACTCAACTGCTTCATGTTCTCCAGTAGATGCTCCAGAAGGTACTGCCGCTCTTCCAATAAATCCGTTTTCAGTGGTGACGTCAACTTCAACAGTGGGATTACCCCTGGAGTCTAGGATTTGACGTGCATGAATGTTAATTATGATACTCATAGTATTGTGTTTAAGTTATTTATAGATTACAAATTTACGAAAATGAAATTTTTTAGAATTATTCTCGGGTAGATTTATGTGAATTATTAGCTAAAACGTTATAGTAGATTAAAAAAGGCATCAAGTTGAGTGTTTGATGCCTTTTTTAAATGTTTTTATTTTAAATTCTGAATGAATTGATCAAATAAGTAAGATGAATCGTGAGGTCCTGGACTCGCTTCCGGATGGTATTGTACAGAAAAACAGTTTTTGGATTTCATTGCAATTCCTGCAACGGTATCGTCATTCAAATGTAAATGCGTCACTTCTAAATCCGGATGTGCTTCAGCAGCAGCTCTATTGACTGCAAACCCATGGTTTTGGGACGTTATTTCTCCTTTACCAGTCACTACGTTTTTTACAGGGTGATTGATGCCTCTGTGTCCATTATGCATTTTGTAAGTAGAAACGCCATTTGCTAAAGCAATGACTTGGTGTCCTAAACAAATTCCAAATAATGGTAGGTTTTTTTCAATGATTGTTTTTGCCAAAGCTTGTGCTTCTACTAAAGGTTCTGGATCTCCAGGACCATTAGATAAAAAATAACCATCGGGGTTCCATGCGCTCAATTCCTCAAAAGTAGAGTTGAATGGAAATACTTTTATATAGACATCGCGCTGAGCAAAATTACGAAGTATATTTTTTTTCACCCCAATGTCAAGAGCAGCAATTTTATAGGTTGCATTTTCATCTCCAAAATAGTAAGGTTCTTTCGTGGATACTTTGGATGCTAATTCTAAGCCTTCCATTTGTGGAATTTCAGCGAGTTGTTTTTTAAGACCAATAATATCATCTACATCAGTAGATATAACAGCGTTCATGGCACCATTTTCGCGAATGTAACTTACAAGTGCTCTAGTATCCACATCCGAAATTGCAAATAGATTGTTTGCATCGAGATAGTCAACAAGAGAACCGCTAGCGTCTACACGAGAATAGTTGTAACTAAAGTTTTTACATATCAAACCTGATATTTTGATGGCATCAGATTCCGATTCTGAGTCATTGACTCCGTAGTTTCCAATGTGAGGGTTGGTAGTGACCATCAGTTGACCAAAATAAGAGGGGTCTGTGAAAATTTCTTGATATCCAGTCATTCCAGTATTAAAGCAAACTTCTCCAAAAGCAGTGCCTTCTTTACCTATTGCTTTTCCGTAAAAAATGGTTCCATCTGCAAGAAGTAAGATGGCTTTTTTTCGTGTTGTGTATTTCATTATTTTTTGAAGTGTTGTAAAGTTTTACAAAATTGCATAAAAAAAAGGATAAACTAAAAAAGTTTATCCTTAAATTTTTAAATGCTTATTAACATTTATTCTTCTTCTTCTGAAGTTGTAGTTGTTTCGACAGCAGCTACAGGTTTTGCAGTGCCACCTCTACGACTTCTACGAGTGGTCTTTTTCTTAGGTTGTTTGTCAGCATTATAAATTTCGTTGAAATCTACTAGCTCGATCATTGCCATGTCCGCATTATCACCAAGTCGATTTCCTAGTTTGATAATTCGGGTATAACCTCCTGGACGGTCGCCTACTTTAGTGGCTACACCACCAAATAATTCAGAGATCGCTTCCTTTTGTCTTAGGCGACTAAATACAATACGTCTGTTATGAGTTGTATCCTCTTTAGACTTTGTAATTAATGGCTCAACGAACTGCTTTAAAGCTTTTGCTTTAGCAACAGTTGTATTGATACGCTTGTGTTCGATTAAAGAACACGCCATGTTTGCTAACATTGACTTTCTGTGCGCAGTTTTTCTACCTAAGTGATTTATTTTTTTTCCGTGTCTCATGACATTTTATTTAAACTTTATCTTGCATCAACTCAATTACGAGGCGCAAATTATAAAGTAATTAATCTTTATCTAATTTGTATTTACTCAAGTCCATTCCGAAACTAAGGCCTTTTACATTGACTAACTCTTCAAGTTCAGTTAATGATTTTTTACCAAAGTTTCTAAACTTCATTAAATCGTTTTTGTTGAAGGACACTAAGTCACCTAGTGTATCAACTTCTGCAGCTTTTAAACAATTAAGTGCACGAACTGAAAGGTCCATGTCAATTAATTTAGTTTTAAGCAACTGACGCATGTGAAGAGATTCTTCATCATAAGTTTCAGTTTGTGCAATCTCATCGGCCTCTAAAGTGATACGCTCATCAGAGAATAACATGAAGTGGTGAATTAAGATTTTGGCTGCTTGTGTTAATGCATCTTGAGGGCTGATAGATCCATCTGTCTGAATTTCGAAAACTAATTTTTCGTAATCTGTTTTTTGTTCTACACGAAAATTCTCAACGCTGTATTTAACATTTTTGATTGGAGTGTATATAGAATCTGTAAAAATTGTTCCTACAGCAGCGGCTGCTTTTTTATTTTCTTCAGCAGGCACGTAACCACGTCCTTTTTCTAAAGTCAATTCCATATTGATGGTCACTTTAGGATCTAAATTACAGATGACTAAATCTGAATTTAAAACTTGGAATCCAGAAATAAATTTCTGAAAATCTCCAGCAGTGATTTGATCTTGTCCAGAAATTGATATGGACACAGACTCATTGTCTACTTCATCAATTTGTCGCTTGAAACGTACTTGTTTCAAATTAAGAATAATTTCAGTAACATCTTCAACAACTCCAGGGATCGTAGAGAACTCATGTTCTACACTGTCCATTTTGACTGAAGTAATTGCAAAACCTTCTAATGAAGATAATAACACTCTACGTAAAGCATTTCCAACTGTTAATCCGTATCCTGGTTCTAAAGGTCTGAATTCGAATTTACCTTCGAAATCAGTAGAATCAATCATGATTACTTTGTCGGGCTTCTGAAAATTTAATATTGCCATA
>Ga0233438_10000775_pt1 | contig 38775 bp, 35 predicted proteins | sample SI_123_September_FD_182720 | JGI IMG/M metagenome (GOLD analysis project Ga0233438, IMG submission 182720) | Seawater microbial communities from Saanich Inlet, British Columbia, Canada - SI_123_September2016_10_MG | ecosystem: Environmental > Aquatic > Marine > Inlet | place: Canada: British...
ATATCATGTTTATCAATATTCATTTGATGCTTTTCCTGATTATCCGCATTATAGTATATGGCCTGATGCCTATTACCTAACAGCTAACAAAGGTGGTGCAAATAAAGTTTATGCGATTGAAAGAGATGTTATATTGGCTGGAGATCCCGATCCACAAATTATTGGATTTCCATTGCCAGGAAATTCATCAAATCCAAATACTGTTTTAAGTCCTGAACCAGCAAACCTAACAGGAGTTGATTACCCGGATGATCTTCCGGGTTATATTGTCTATTTACAAGATGATGGTTGGAGTGGTATTACCTATGATCATCTAAAAATTTGGGAGATTGATGTCGATTTTGATAATCCAACTAGCTCAACAATTTCTTCTCCATTAGAAATCCCTACGGATCCATTTAATGCCTATTTTGCTCCTTTTGGAGCTGGTGATGTTGCCCAACCAGGAACCGGTCAGAAAATAGATATGATCACAGGAGTGATATCTTATGCCGCTAACTATAGAAGTTTTGGTACTCACAACTCATGGGTCATTACATTTAATGATAATGTAGATGGATCAAATGCCGGAGTAAGATGGATAGAACTTAGAAACGACGCTACCAATCCTTGGGAAATTTTTCAAGAAGGAACGTATGCACCTGCAGACGATAACAGTAGATTTATGGGAAGTGCTGCCATGGATGCAGCAGGAAATATTGGATTGGCATTTAACATAGCAAGCGCTACGTTACCTGCGGGAATTAGATATACGGGAAGGTACGATGGTGATGCTTTAGGTGAAATGACCATAGCTGAAACAACGATTGTTGATGGAGTTGGAGTACAAACAACCACCAATAGGTTTGGTGACTATTCGCATTTAACCATGGATCCAAATAATTTTACATTTTGGCATACTGCGGAATATTTTTCTGCTAATAACCAATGGAGAACTCAAGTTGCTTCATTTTCCCTAAGCAGTGGTTTTGCTCAAGATGTAGGTGTTAATAACATTATTAACCCAATGAATGGTATTTTAACTACCACGGAGACTGTAGAAGTAAGTATCAGGAACTATGGATTGGATCCTCAGTCTGATATACCTTTAGAATTGTTTGTAGATGGTAATTTAGTTGCAACAGAGACCTTTAGTGGAACTATTTTATCCAACGAAGTAGAAAATTATATTTTTAGCCAAACCCTAGATTTATCAACTGCAGGACAAACTTACACCATAGAAGTTAAATCTAATTTAACAGGTGACGAATTTGAATCGAATGACCCTTATATAAAAGAAGTTACTCACTTATTAGCAAATGATGTGGGTGCTCAAGAAATCACAGCCCCTGAAACAGGATCTGGCTTAGGATTAGAGACTATATCGGTGACTATTAAAAACTATGGTGCTGATGAACAATCTAATTTTGATGTTTCATATAATGTAAACGGAGGCGATCCTGTTATAGAAACATTTGCTGGCCCCATTGGTTCTGAAGAAATTGCATCTTATAGCTTTACAGAACAAGCAGATTTTTCCGAGCTTGGAATTTATGATGTCGTAGTAAAAACGTCATTGAGTGGTGATGGTAACGAAACGAATGATGAAACTTCAATTCAAGTTGAAAATGTTCTTTGTCAGCCTCAAGCTGATTGTAGTTTTGGAGATGGTCTACAATTGTTTAATGTTGGAGAAATTAACAATCCATCTGCATGCGAAGGCTATGGAGATTTTACTGATCAAGTAGCTTATCTTGACGAAAATTCTACTTATAGTTTAACGGTAACCACAGGATATGGTGATCAGCATGTAAAGGTTTGGATTGATTTTAACGATGATTCAAATTTTACAAGTGATGAGGTTGTGGTTCCTGAATTTATAATAGCTCCAGGAGCTGGTGCAGGTTCTTATACAGAAACTGTAGAATTAGTAGTTCCTGAAGGAGCTCCAATGGGAATGCATCGAATGAGAGCGAAAACAAATTGGCAAGCAGAAGTTCCTAATGATGCTTGTGAAGAGACACAGTACGGAGAAACAGAGGATTATTCAGCAAATATTGGTGCTTTAGGAGTACTCGATATGGAGATTACCAATTCTGAATTAATCATTACCTCACAGGATAATAATCAGTTTGAAGTTACCTTAAACACCGAATATGATGGTAAAGTTTATGTTGCAATCTATAATATGTTAGGACAACAACTAGGTTTTAAATTAGCGCAGAATGATGGAGGTATTTATAGAATGAATTTAAACCTATCTAGCGCAGCCGCTGGAGTTTATGTAGTAAAAGTAGGTGGGCAAAATACAACTACTTACAAAACGGGAAGAGTAATTGTGAAATAATAATACTGTTCAGTTAACAAAAAAAGCGTTTTCAAATGAATGAAAACGCTTTTTTTAGTTTTATCATAAGAGTATTAATTGATAATAATTTTTTTAATGGTTTCAGCATTAGTTGAAATAACTTTCAATAAGTAAACTCCTCTAGAAAATAAGCTGGTATTTATTTCTTTTTTATCCCTTGTAAAAGGCTCTTTATAGATCTCTTTTCCAAGTAAATCATATATGATGACAGCTCCATTGTCAAGAATTGTTGAATTTTGAACCCATAGAACTTTATTAGCAGGATTTGGATAAATTGTAAGGTCTTCAAATACATTCGTATCTAAAGATAATATTCCCCAGCGATCTTCTGCAGGTTCTCCGCCCCAAATAAGTGTAGCTAGGTATGGATTATCTATAAAAGGATTCCTGTTGCCATACTCGGTCTCTAAATAGGGGTTGCGTTGATCTTCAAATTCAGTAACTGGATCTTCTGCGTTCCATTGTAAATATACTTGAAGCATTTCGTTATCGGGTTGGGTAGCTCCAGATCCATTTAAGGTTGGTAAACATCGAGTGCCATACCTGGTATACATATACATCATCATTCTAGCTATATCTCCTTTCCATTCGTCTCCTGGATACCAAGTTCCGCCAGTATTTCCGGCATCTCCACTACCAGCACCAAATTTAGTATTTCCTCTGTTCCCATTCATTTGTTGATCGCTTGGTCTTAGGTTATGTGGGTCGGCGATGATACCTGTTGAACTATTGCTCGCACTACCCATTTCTGGATTAGAATTGGATCTTGCAAAAACATGTTCCCTGTTATATTCACAATTAGTTCCTCCAAAATCGTCTTTATCTCTTGATCTGTCAGTAGTACAACTTCCAGAATTATCGTAACCATATACCAACAAAACTTCTGTATTGTTAGCTGGGTTTTCATCGGTAATCTTTGCAGTATCTCTAACATCACCATAGGTGAAGGTAGGGTTGTTAATTGCAATTTTAGATTGTAATTCTAAATAGAGGTCTTGTCCTGTTAAAGTTAGGTTAACATCATTATAGTAGGGTTGTTGTGCAAATAAAATTTGAACAAAAAACAATAAGACCAGTGTAATTTTTTTCATATTAATTAGTTTAAGTTACGTTTTTTTGTAGTAGTGCCATGTAGAATCCATCAAATCCACTTTCGCTGGGGAAAATTTTTTCTTCTTTCACAAATTTAAATTCTTTTCCAGACTTTCTTTCCAAAAAATCTTGAATTTGTTTTTCGTTTTCAGAAGGTAATATAGAACAGGTGGCATAGACCATTTGACCACCTGGTTTTACCATCCTTGAGTACGAATCCAATATTTCTATTTGAGTTTTTTTTATAGATTCAAGAAATTCTGGTTGTAGTTTCCATTTTGAATCTGGATTTCTTTTTAAAACACCAATTCCTGAACAAGGAGCATCGATTAATATTTTATCGGCTTTGTGGATTAATTTTTTAATGACCTTACTAGAGTCTATTGTTCGGGTTTCTATATTATGGGCACCATTTCTTTTTGCTCTTCTTTTTAGTTCTTTAAGCTTGTTTTCGTAAATGTCTAGTGCGATAACCTGTCCTTTATTTTCCATTAAAGAAGCGATATGCAAACTTTTCCCTCCAGCTCCAGCACAGGTATCAACAACTCTTGTTCCAGGTTTTGGATTTAGAAATTTAGCCACTTTTTGAGAAGAAGCATCTTGTACCTCAAACCAGCCATTCTTGAAAGCCTCCGTAATAAACACATTGGTTCTTTTTACTAGTTTTAGCGCTTGTGGATACCCTTTTATACTCTCTGTTTCAATTTCAAGTTCTTGTAAATTATTTTGTAATTTTTCTTTAGTTGTTTTTAACGTATTTACTCTAAGAATCACATCGGCTAATTGGTTTAAGGCGTGAATTTCTTTGTCCCATTTTTTCCCTAATTCGATCTCTCCTAAATTATCCAACCAATCTGGAACCGATTCTTTATATTTTCTAATGTTGGATAGTTCATCGAATTTTCCCTTAATTTTTCTTGTTGGAGTATTTTCAAATTGTGGCCAATCTGGAATTTGAATACCCTTCAAAGTAGCCCAAACAGTAAAAAGTCTAAATAAATTTGCTCTATTAAAAGGTTCTTTTACGTCAGCAATTTTTGAGTAGAGGCGCTTCCATCGAACAATGTCATAAGTAGTTTCAGCAATGAAACCTCTATCTCTTGCTCCCCATCGTTTATCTCGTTTTAGCGTATTCTTTAATACTTTATCTGCCTGCTTATTTTCATTAAAGATTAAATGAAGTGAATCAATAGTAGCAAATACTAAGTTACGGTGTAGTTTCATAATTCTATTATAGTTTGCAAAGGTATTGTTTTAAGCTGTATAGATTTGTTACTTTTGAAAAAAAAATAACGATGCGAGTTTACCTAATGACCCTATTTTTAATTCTGTTAATCAGTTGTAATTCTAATAATTCAAAAGGATTTAGTTCGGTCACTATTACAGAGGTGTTTTCAGACAGTTTAAGCATTCGAGCTATAGCACCTATTACTAAAGATAAGATTTGGTTTGCAGCGAACAATGGTAGAATAGGTTTTATCGATAATAAATCTCCAAAAATAACCAGTATTAAATATGAAGATACGTTATTAAGTTTTAGAGCTATTTCTGCCACAAAAGATGCGGTGTTTGTTTTGAGCATTGGAAATCCGGCAGTTTTGTACAAAATCGGATTTAATGGAAATGAGGCCACCAACATTGAAGAAGTATATGTAGAAAATGGAGCGCATGTTTTTTATGATGCCATCAAGTTTTGGGACGATCAGGAAGGTATTGCGATGGGAGACCCAACAGATGAATGTTTATCTATAATTACAACAAACGATGGAGGTAATACTTGGAAAAAATTATCATGTGAGAATTTACCAAAAACAGTCGTTGGTGAAGCTGCTTTTGCCGCAAGTAACTCTAATATTTCTATTTATAAGAATAATGTATGGATCGTAACAGGTGGGAAAAAAGCAAGAGTGTTTCATTCTTTTGACAGAGGTAATACCTGGAAAGTTTATGAAACTCCTATCATTCAAGGCGCGAGTATGACAGGTATTTATAGTGTTGATTTTTACGACGACCAAACAGGAATAATTTTTGGCGGAAATTGGGATCATAAAGAATTTAATGAAGGAAATAAGGCCATTACCAATGATGGTGGAAAAACTTGGAGACTATTAAGTAATGGGAGAGGACCTGGGTACCGTTCCTCGGTTAAGTTTATTCCTGGAACTAATGGTAACGATATTGTTGCCGTTGGGTCTCCAGGTATTTCATACAGTAATGATGGCGGTAATTCATGGTTAGAATTATCTACAGAAGGTTTTTATGCCATTGAATTTGTTAATGATACTTTAGCATTTGCCTCTGGTAAAAATAAAATTTCAAAATTGATTTTTAAATAAAAAAGAGATCGAAACGTCCTCTGCTTGAATCATTTTCTTTTTTCTGGCCTACGGTCTCTTAATTCTTTGATTAACATTTCCCTGAAGGTTCTCTCTGCGTGTTCAAGTTTTAGAATTTTTATTGGAGGAATAACACCCTTTAAATTTGAGATTAATTCCTTCTGAAAAGTTAATTCCGCTGTTTTCATTGAAAGTATGTTTTCAATCAGTTTGTTTGCTTCTTCGTCAGAGAGTTTTTCAGTACTGTCAGGTCTAAATTTACTTTTACTCCTTAATTCACGTCTTATTTTCATCATTGAACGTTCGTGTTCATTGTAAATTGGCCAAAATTTCTCCGCTTCTTCTGTTGTTAAATTTAACTCGTTGCTTATGTGGGCAATTTTTAATGTTTTAATTTTTTCATATTTTTTTCCGCGTTCGTCAAGTAATTTTTGGTGCGGATTTTGGGCATAAACAGTTGCACTGATAGAACAAAAAGCTATTGCAATTAATAGGATGTTTTTCATTAGTTATTTTTTAAATTAATATTCTAATAAGGGGTTTGAATCATTTATACTTTCTAGAAGATAATCTTCTAATTGATTTTCAGGTAATAGAGTCACATCACTTGTCATATTATTTAATTTTTCTTCTGTAAACAAATAAGCTAACTCATATTGATTTAATTGGATGTTTTCTTCATTAATAAAATTTTCGATATTGCTAATTTCAATTTCTTTTATGTTGTGTTCAGGATTTGACGTTTCTAAAATAGAGAAAAACAAGATAGCGACGGCTGCTATTGAGGCTGCATAACTGAATGTTTTAAATGAAATTACAGGTGCTATTTTCTTTTTTGTTGATGCTTTACTATGTTCTCTTTTTAGCTTGATGTCTAAATTAAAAAAATATGTTTCAGGTGTTTTAAAACCAGTTTTTTTAGGAAGCATTTCTTCATGTAATTTGTTGAACAAACGATGTTCAAATTCATCGAAATACCTAATAGGTACCCTAAATTTTTCTATTTCTTTTTTGCTTTTCACTTTGATTCGACTTAATTTTTGCTAAATAGTTTCATTTGATTTTATGTAATCAGTAATTTTTTTTACGGCAATGTGATAACTGCTTTTTAGACCTCCAACAGACGTTTCTAATATTTCTGATAAATTTTCATACGTATGATCTCCAAAATATTTCATGTTAAAAACCAATTGTTGTTTCTGTGGCAACGTATTGATTGCTTTTTGAAGTATAATTTGAATTTGATTTCCCTCAAAATAAATATCACTTTCTAAATTTTCAATCAACTGATTTTTTACTTCTTCGATAGTAATGTTTCTCTGTTTAGCTCTTTTATTTAAAAAAGTAATAGCTTCATTGGTTGCTATTCTATACATCCATGTGTACAATTTACTGTTTCCCTCAAATTTGTGGATGTTTTTATAGATTTTAATAAATGTATTTTGAAGTATATCGTCTGTGTCCTCATGATTTAAAACTATTTTCCTAATATGCCAATACAGACGTTCCTTATATTGATCAATCAATATTTGGAATGCCTTTTCACTTTTTTTAAGAGATTTTAAGGCTGATATTAATTGTTTTTCATCAATCATCTAATGAATTTGTTTTATTGTATGACTTATCATTATTCAAATAGTTTAAAAGACAAACTACTATTATTAAAACAAAAGAATGAAAATTTTTATTTTTAAATCTTGAGTTGCATGAATGATTAAGAAAGAGATTGCATTTTAACAAGATTGTAATAAACCCCCTTTTTCTCAAGTAATTCATTATGTTTTCCTTGTTCAACGATTTCACCTTTGGCTAGTACCACTATATTGTCGGCTTTTTGAATGGTTGACAATCGATGTGCAATTACGATAGAAGTTCTGTTTTTCATCATGTTTTCTAGCGCTTTTTGGACCAGCTGTTCACTTTCTGTATCCAGTGCTGAAGTAGCCTCATCTAGGATCATGATTGGAGGGTTTTTAAGAACAGCCCTTGCAATACTTAAACGTTGCTTTTGTCCTCCACTAAGCTTATTGCCTGAATCTCCAATATTGGTATTGATACCCTTTGGTAAGCTTTCAACAAATTCCCAAGCATTGGCAACTTTTAGTGCATCGATAATCTCAGAATCTGTTGCATTTTCGTTAGCTACCAATAAATTACCCTTAATGGTATCATTAAATAAAATGGAATCTTGAGTAACTAAGCCTAATAATTTTCGAAGCGATTTTTGTTTGATTTTTTTAATATCTAAATTATCGATGTTAATAGAGCCCTTATTTACATCATAAAACCTGGTAATTAAATTAGCAATGGTACTTTTACCACTACCGCTTTGGCCCACAAGAGCAACCGTATGTCCTTTAGGAACTTTTAGCGAAAAGTCACTTAAAACAAAATCATCTTGGTATTTAAATGAGATATTTTTGATTTCAATCTCAGTTTCAAATTTTGTTATATTTTGAGCATTAGCTATGTCTGTAATAGTTGATTTTGTCTCTAAAATTTCTAAAACACGTTCTGCTGCTGCATTTCCTTTTTTTACAGAGTAACTTGCTTTACTAATCGCTTTGGCAGGAGTTAATATGTTGTATGCTAGCCCCATATAAGCTATAAATGAACTACTGTCTAATGTACCATCTATCAATACCATTTTTCCTCCATACCATAATAAAACAGCAATCACAGAAATGCCTAAAAACTCACTGGTAGGAGAGGCAAGGTTTTGCCTATTCAATAAAGTATTAGAAAATTTATAAAATTTTAAGGTTGATTTTTCAAACTTCTTCCCAAAAAGTTTTTCCGCAGTAAAACCCTTAATAATTTTTAATCCACCCAACGTTTCTTCCAAAACTGATAAAAATATACCTTGCTCTTTTTGGACCTGATCAGATTTTCTTTTTAAGGTTTTTCCAATACGAGATATAATAAAGCCAGAAATTGGAATAAAAATAAAAACAAAGAGTGTAAGTTTTGGGCTAATTACTAACATCATTATGATAGTAAAAATGATAGTTAAAGGTTCCCTAAATAAGAGTTCTAATACCGATAAAAATGAGTGCTGTATTTCCAAGACATCGGTTCCGGTTCTCGCTAGGATATCTCCTTTTCTTTTTTCTGAGAAAAAGGAGATGGGAAGGTTTACAGTTTTTTTGTACAATTCATTTCGGATATCTTTCAAAACACCATTCCTTAAAAATGTAATAGCATACATAGCGAGATATCTAAATATATTTTTTAATAAAAATAAGACAATAACTAAGGAAATTACTAATATCAAGGCCCTTGACGCATCGTCTTGGGCAAATTCATGAACCTTGAACGATAAGAAATCCTTGTAATAATCTTTTATACCTAAGATGCCCGTATAGGTAGGTTCTTTGATCACTTTAATTTTATCTTGTTCAAAAAGAACATCTAGCATAGGAATCAATGCAATGAATGACAAAGCACTAAATAACGCGTAAAAAACATTAAAAAAAATGTTTAAAAATGCAAACCTTTTGTAGGGTAAAGCAAATTGAATTATTTTTTTAAAATACGTCATTAATTATTTTTTAAAATTGAAATGATTGCCTCCAATTTTTCTTGATTTAGCTTCATAGCAATATTGCCATCTTTAGATTTTGAGTGTACGCTAATATAAAACTTTATTTTGGGCTCTGTTCCACTTGGTCTCATTGCTATCTTACTTCCGTCTTCTGTATAAAATATAAGTACATTCGATTTGGGAACGTCTATTTCAACAATTGAATTGTTAACAAGATCTTTAGATTCGCTTTTTTGGTAGTCCTCTATTCGAATTACTTTTTGATCCGCTATAGTCGTGTAAGGATTTTCTCTGAAGTTTTTCATCATTTGTGAAATTTCTTCAGCTCCTTTTTTTCCTTTTTTTACAATCGAGATGAGATGCTCTTGGTAATGTCCATAAGTTAAGAACAATTCCTCTAGATAGGAGAGTAAATTACCTCCATGTTGTTTTGTTTGTGCAGCAATTTCGCAAATTAGTAGTGTTGCAGTAACCGCATCTTTATCCCTAACAAAGTCACCAACTAAATAGCCAAAACTTTCCTCTCCACCACCTATGTGCTCGAGGTTAGGGAAGTCTTTGATCATTTTTGCAATCCACTTAAAGCCGGTCAATCCTTCTTTGTAGATGACCTTATAGTTTTCTGCAATTTTTCGAATCATGGGAGTAGAAACTATTGTAGAGGCTACAAATTGTTTACCATTCAACTTATTTTCTTTTTTCCATTGTTCCAATAAAAAATGGGTTTTTATAAGCATCGCTTGGTTGCCATTGAGTAAAGTATATTCTCCAGTAGAATTCTTTACAGCAATTCCTAATCGGTCACAATCAGGATCTGTACCTACAACAATATCGGCATTTTCTTTTTTGGCAAGGTCTATCGCCATTTTTAATGCTTCGGGTTCCTCTGGATTGGGAGATACTACAGTTGGAAAATTTCCGTCAGGTAACGCTTGTTCCTCAACTACCGTAACATTTTTGTATCCGGCTTGCTGTAATACTTTTGGAATCATGGTAATTGAGGTGCCGTGAAGAGATGTAAAAACAATGTTTAAATTATTTTTGTCATTTTGGGTGGTTCCAAAACTTCCGTTTTCAATAGAAGCCTTCGCAAAAGCTTCATCTACTTCTTTATCTATGTAAATGATTAAATCGTTATTAACCTCAAATTTAATTTCTGAATATTTTAAACGATTAATTTCAGCAATAATTTCTTTGTCCTGCGGAGGTACTAATTGGCCACCATCTTCCCAATAAACTTTATAGCCATTATATTCTGGAGGGTTATGAGAGGCTGTTAATACGATTCCGCATTGACAACCTAAATGTTTTACTGCAAATGATAATTCAGGAGTAGGTCTTAAATCTGAAAATAAATAAACCTGGATATTGTTAGCAGAAAATACATCGGCTACTAATTTTGCTAAGGTTTTACTGTTATTTCTACAATCAAAAGCAATAGCGACTTTTATCTTTTGATTTCGAAATTGTTTTTTTAAATAATTAGAGAGTCCTTGTGTGTTTTTACCTAAGGTATATTTATTAATTCGATTATCACCCACACCCATAATTCCTCGCATTCCACCAGTTCCAAATTCAAGATTTTTATAAAAACTTTCTTCCAGCGTTTCAGGCTCTCGAGCAATCAAATCTTTGATAGTTTTCTGAGTTTCAGTATCGAAGGTAGGAGTGAGCCAAACATTTACTCGCTCAAGTACTTCAGGATCAATGTACATTTTAATTAATTTTTATTTATGCAAAATTAGTAGTTTTAAGCAATTCACAAAGATTTCAACCTTTCTTTTTATAACGATTTTAGCAGTTAAATATTTTCTTTGATGATGTAGTTTTTTGTGTCTTTTTTACTCTGTAAAATTAATTCTCCTAAGAAACCTGCCACAAAGAATTGTGAACCCAATATCATAGAGGTTAGTGCTATATAAAATTGGGGTCTTTCTGTTATTAACCTTCCTGAGGGATCTAAGAATAGTTTGTCGACACCCAGGTATAATGCAAAAAGAAAACCTACTACCAGCATAAGAGCTCCAATGGCTCCAAAAAAATGCATTGGCCGTTTCCCAAATCTTGAAATAAAAGAAATGGTAATTAAATCTAAAAATCCTCTTATAAATCGTTCCATACCAAATTTTGTTTCACCATATTTTCTGGCTTGATGTTTTACAATTTTTTCTCCAATATTACTAAATCCAGCATTTTTTGCAAGAACAGGTATATATCGATGCATTTCACCGGTAACCTCGATATTTTTTATCACTTTATGCTTGTAGGCTTTTAGGCCACAATTAAAGTCATGCAGTTGTAGCCCAGAAGTTTTTCTAGCCGCAAAATTAAAAAGTTTAGACGGTAAGTTTTTAGCTATTTTGGAATCGTATCTTATCTTTTTCCATCCGGAAACTAAATCGTAACCATCCTCATCAATCATTTGATACAAAGCTGGTATTTCTTCAGGATTGTCTTGTAGATCCGCATCCATCGTAATGATTACATCTCCTTGTGCTTTTACAAAACCTGCGTGTAAGGCTTGTGATTTTCCAAAATTTTCTAAAAATCGAATTCCTCTAACTGTAAAATCATCTTTTGCTAATTTAGTGATGATGTTCCAAGATTGATCTTTACTTCCATCATCAATAAATATAAGTTCATACGAATAACCATTAGATTGCATAACTTTTGTAATCCATTGGTACAACTCGTTTATAGACTCTTCTTCATTGAGAAGAGGAATGATGATGGATAGATTCATTCGAACGATTGACTAGTGCTCAGGACGATTTTCTTTCATAAATAAGCCTGATATCAAGGAAACTATAAAACCTAAGAATAAGGTGAATATAATACCCATTGCAGCCATTATAGTTGGTGTCATCATTTTTTCTGTAATTCCCATTGCCATATCCATTTGCTCTTGAGTCATATCCGGATTTTGGGTCATCATTTGTTCTCTAGCTATTTCTATAGATTGATTTACAAAGTCAGGTTCGATAAAAGCCATGAAAATATAGTTATAAATTGTTCCTATAATTGCAGCAATTAATGAAATCGCTAAACCGGTTTTCAAGGATTCAGAAATAGAAAGAAAACCTTCATTTTCTAACTTAAAAGCTTTTAAACCATAAACAATCACTCCAAGCATGATTGCTGATCCTGATATGGTGAGCCACATGGGTCTTTCCAAATAATTATCTGTAACGTAAGCAATAACGGATAGTGCAATAGTTAATACTCCCCAAACACCGCCATAATTAAGTGCGATTTTTTTAATTGAGACTTTTTGATTTTCCATGAGATTTTAGTTTTATATTTTTTAAAATTAAGATTAATTTATCAGGAAGTTAGTTAACAAATATATGAAAACGTTACAAATAAATTATTAAATATTTTACTATTATCACCAATCAACAGTTATGAATTAAGGGGTTTAAGGGTTTTTGGATCTTGCACAAAAAAAATTATAATTTTATTGTAGATTGTCTATAATTAATTAAATTTGCAAACTGAAATCTTAAGAGGTTTCATTTATTAATGTTTAATAAAAAGATTTCCAAATTTTAGGAAAAAGATTATGAGAAAAGGAATTCACCCAGAGAATTATAGATTAGTTGCTTTTAAAGATATGTCTAATGAGGATGTGTTTTTAACGAAATCTACTGCAGAAACTAAAGAAACACTTGAAGTTGACGGTGTTGAATATCCTCTAGTTAAGATGGAAATTTCAAGAACATCACATCCTTTTTACACTGGAAAGAAAAAACTAATCGACACCGCAGGACGTATTGATAAGTTTAAAACTAAATATGCTAAGTTTAAGCAATAAAAGCTTTATAAATAATATTTTTATAAGCCTTTGAGAAATCAAAGGCTTTTTTATTTAGCTTTGGTTTTTATAATCAGAGGTTTTATTAGAGTCTCTATTTTTTTATTTTTTTATGAATTACATACTTTTTGATGGAAGCGCTCGAAGTCAATTATTACCATTTACCTATACCCGTCCTGTTGCAGACTTAAGGGTGGGCATATTAACTATTCGTGAAAAATGGGAAAAAATGCTCGGATACACTACGTCTTCAGTAACTGAAGATTACTTAGTTGATAAATTTCCTATGGTAGAATTTAATGATAATATTTTTATCAATGCTTCAATTATTCCTTCAGAGAATATCGTTAAAATGATTAAAAGTTTGACTGAAAATAACGCTATTTTTTTAGATAATGAGCCTCTTGCTTTTTTTGCAAAAAAAGACCAGGAAGTAAATTTTGATACTTACAATGTAACAGATTATAGCTTTAAGGATATCATTAAAATTGAAAATACCTGGGATATTTTTAAATTAAACGGAGAAGCTATCGATAGAGATTTTCAATTACTAACCTCTGGTAGAGATTCTCAACCGATTCCTGATTCTGTCGTTGTATTTAATGAACAACAAATTTTTATCGAAGAGGGTGCCGTTTTACCATTATGCTCATTGAATGCTACAGAGGGGCCTATTTACATAGGAAAAGATTCAGAAATTATGGAAGGAGCTTTGATTCGTGGACCATTTGCTTTATGTAATAATGCCACAGTTAAAATGGGTGCCAAAATATATGGTCCTACTACGATAGGTCCTCACTCTAAAATAGGTGGAGAGATTAATAATTGTGTGATTTTTGGCTACAGTAACAAAGGACATGATGGATTTTTAGGCAACTCAGTATTGGGAGAATGGTGTAATTTAGGAGCAGATACCAATAACTCTAATCTTAAAAATAATTATGCAGAAGTGCGTCTTTGGGATTATGAAACGGAACGTTTTGCAAAAACTGGATTGCAGTTTTGTGGCTTAATGATGGGTGATCACAGTAAGTGTGGAATTAATACCATGTTTAATACGGGAACTGTAATAGGAGTAAGTGCCAATGTTTTTGGCAGTGGTTTTCCTCGAAATTTTATACCAAGTTATAGTTGGGGAGGCTACTCAGGGATGATGACTTATAAAACGAATAAGGCCTTTGAAGTCGCTAAGGTTGTAATGGAAAGAAGAAACGAATCATTTACAGCGGTAGATCGCCAAATATTAGAACATATTTTTGAGGAAACAAAGCGCTTCCGTAAAGACTAATTGGTTTTTTTGACTCGTTTGAGCACCAGAAAATTTTGGGGATTAATTCCCAGCCCCGAAACGTTTTTATTTACAAAGCGCACTGCCATATCATAGTAGAGTGGAACTACTGGTGCTTCATTAATGATGATTGAATCCATTTGCTCATAAACTAACTTGCGGCGTTCTATATCCAAAATAGATAAAGATTTTACATACAAACTATCATAAAATTTATTTTTGAAATGGGTGTAATTTGGACCGTTTGGTGTAAAGTTTTTTCCATAAAATAATGATAAATAATTTTCCGCATCTGGATAATCTGCTATCCAACTAGCTCTAAAAACATCCAATTCACCCGATGATTTTAGCTGTCGAAGTGTAGAAGGAGGTACCACATCAATGATTACTTTAATGCCGACGTTCTCTAATTCTCTCTGTATATATTCACATAAATCTAAATATTGGCTATTGGTTCCAATGACAATAGAAGGGTTTTTATTTCCCGATTCTTCGATATATTGATTGACCAATTTTTTTGCTTTTATTGGCTGGTATGTAAATCCTTCTATCTTATTAAACCCTGGTAATCCTTTTGGGATAAAACCGTGCATTGCAGGAATTCCAATTCCATTTCTTAAATAAGTTATCATTTCGTCACGATTAAATCCGTAATTAACTGCTTGACGTATTTTCTTTGACTGAATTTCAGAAGAGTTGGATCCCATAAAGAACCCTAAATATTCGGTATTTAAATACGGGCTTTTTAACATGTTAAATTGATGCTCATATTTCTTTTGAAGTTTTCCTTTACGGGTTATAAGATCATCTTTATATGAATTGTCTAACCCAGAAATAAAATCTAATTTTCCCTGAACGAATTGTAAAAATTCACTTTGCTTATCCGGTAAAAAAGTAATTGCGACCGCCTCTAAATAGGGGAGTTGTTCTCCTTTTTCATCTTTTTCAAAATAAAGCGGATTTTTTCTTAAAACCAATTTTACATTTTCTTCCCAAAGCTTCATAGCAAAAGGGCCCGTACCTATGGGATTCGATCTAAAATTATTCCCATAATAGTCTATTGCTTCTCTGGGAACTACAGAACAGAAACGCATGGATAACAAACCAAGAAAAGCAGGGAATGGTCTTTTAAGTTGTATCACAAATGTTGAATTATTTTTAGCATAAAATCGTTCAACATTATTTAACACCCATCTTCCTCTTGCAGCGACTTTTTCGTCCAACAATCTTTTAAAACTATATTCAAAATCATAAGCTGTCACCCTTCTTGTAGAATCTTTATAGATTTTTGCAAACACGTTACTCTTATGAAAAAAAACATCCTCTCTTAAATTGAAAGTGTAGGTCAAGGTACTGTCATTATATTGCCAACTCTCTGCTATATCAGGTTTAATGGCTAACTGATCATCTAATTGGACCAAACTGTTAAAGATTTGATTGGTGGGCCAAATTAACTGAGGACTACTGGCAAATGCTGGATCTAAAGTAGCAATATTACTATGCTCGTTATACCTAAAAATAAGATGGTCCTTTTTAGATTGATCATTATGATGACACGAAAATGAAACAACTAAGCAACTAATCACTGAAATTAAATAAAATCGTTTGTTGTTTTTGTTTTTCATCTGCTTTTTTGAAATGGATAATAGTTCGTATTTTTGCAGTCCAAAAATATAAAGGCCATTTGTCAAAAGTACAAGAATGAATCCTAGAAAAAAAGTCGCATTTTACACTTTAGGTTGTAAATTAAATTTTAGTGAAACCTCAACGATCGCAAGAAGTTTTAAAGAGGAAGGTTTTGAACGAACAGATTTTTCCCAAAAAGCAGACATGTATGTCATCAACACTTGTACGGTTACAGAAAATGCTGATAAAAAGTTTAAGGATATTGTCAAGCTGGCTCAAAAGTCCAATCCGGATGCATTTGTTGCCGCTGTTGGGTGTTACGCACAACTAAAGCCAGAAGAATTAGCGAACGTGAATGGTGTTGACTTAGTTCTAGGAGCCACTGAAAAATTTAAAATTACAGATTACATAAATGATTTATCTAAAAATGATTTTGGCGAAGTCCACTCATGTGACATTGAAGAGGCGAATTTTTATGTAGGATCCTATTCAATTGGCGATAGAACAAGAGCTTTTTTAAAGGTCCAAGATGGATGTGACTATGTCTGTACATTTTGTACAATACCGCTCGCTCGCGGGATATCTCGTAGTGACAAATTAGAAAAGGTATTAGCCAATGCCAAGGAAATATCCGATCAGGGAATAAAAGAAATTGTTTTAACAGGAGTTAATATCGGTGATTATGGTAAGGGTGAATTTGGAAATAAAAAGCATGAACATACTTTTTTGGAACTAATTCAGTCATTAGATAGATTGGTGGGTATTGAACGTATTCGAATTTCTTCGATTGAGCCTAATTTATTAAAAAATGAAACTATAAAATTTGTCTCCGAATCCAACGCATTTGTTCCACACTTTCATATCCCTTTACAAAGCGGTAGCAATACATTATTACGCTTAATGAAGCGGAGGTATCAACGTGAATTATATCAAGAAAGAGTCCATGAGATTAAAAAATACATGCCAAATGCTTGTATTGGAGTAGACGTTATTGTAGGGTTTCCTGGAGAAACAGACGAATTGTTTTTGGAGACCTATCATTTTTTAAATGAATTAAATATTTCCTATTTACATGTTTTTACCTATTCAGAAAGAGTAAATACACCAGCTGCCAAAATGGAATTAGTTGTTCCTCAAAATGTACGTAAAAAAAGAAGTAAAATGTTACGAAGCCTATCTGTTAAAAAAAGACGTTTATTTTACGAAAGTCAGTTAGATTCTTCACATTCTGTGTTATTTGAGGCTGAAAATAAAAAAGGATATATTCATGGATTTACTGAGAACTATGTAAAAGTAAAGGCACCTTGGAATCCTGTTTTAGTGAATACTAAAAAAGAGGTAATACTTACAGAGATTGATGATGATGGGCTTGTTCGTTTTAAATTTGAGTAAAAAAACTTACTAGATATTAATTCCTACGGGTAATAGTTTTTTATATTTTCTACGATTTTTTCTTAAAAAAGAAGCAATTTCAGGACTTGTAGGAACCAAATGAATTCCACGGTCTTCAACAATTTTAAATACGGCTTTGATAAAAATTTCTCTAAACCCTTGATCCTCCAAATCACTTGGCATTACGAACTTAGTGAGGAAAATTTTACGGTCCTGAAGGGCATATTCAATTCGAGCCATGTGATCTTCAATTTCTAGTTCAAATTGCCGTAAAAACTCGTTGTCGTTAATTTCTACATCTTCAATCATAAAATTTGATTTTTTAGATTATTAAATTATTCCTAGCAAGTATGCGCTATCATTTTTGGAGTCGTAGATATTGATTTCTAATTTAAAACTCTTAGGTTGGTAATCCTATAAAATGTAAATTTACAAATAATTATTGAGCTAAACCCTATACTATTGGCAATCAACCCAAAAACAGCTGTTTATTTTGTGCCAGGATTGGCTGCTGGAAAAGAGATCTTTGAATACATTTCTTTGCCAAATCATCTTTATGATATCCATATTTTAGAGTGGATTACACCCCATACCAATGAATCTATAAAACACTATGCAAAAAGAATGACTGATTTGATAGTTGAACCAAACGTAATTTTGATAGGTGTTTCCTTTGGTGGGGTTGTTGCTCAAGAAATGAGTTGTTTTTTAAAATTAAAAAAACTGATAATTATTTCTAGTGTTAAGTCAGCAAATGAAATTCCTTTTAAGTTAAAAATTTTAAAAAGAATTCCTGTCTATAGACTAATTCCTCGTCGATTCCTTGAAAGTACTAAAACTATTGTACGATACGGTTTAGGAGTAAAATCCACAAATAAATTAAATTTATATCAAAAATATCTTTCTATTAATGACACTCAATATCTTAAGTGGGCCATTAAGCAAATGGTTGGATGGGAAAGAGAGAACGAAATAGATAACGTTATTCATATACATGGAGATAAAGATCCGATATTTCCAATTCGAAGAATAAAGAATTGTATTGTAGTGCCTGGAGGTACTCATATCATGTTGATTACTAAATTTAAATGGTTAAATACTAATTTGCCAATTATTTTTGATGGAAATTTTAATAAAAATACGTTATAAATTATTTTTTTCTTTTTAGAAAAAACGTTTTAAAATAATATTTACGGTTAAAAAGTTTTTTATAATTTCAAATATTATTTTCATTTTAAAAAAATATTTCCTCTTACCTTTATTTTTTAATCTAGATTTTAAATTATTTTCATGAATATACTGCCAAAATATTTAGTATTAATTTTTTTGTTAGGAGTAGGAGTACTTTTCATTCAGGCTGTATACGAACCGCCTACGAATGCTGTTATTGAAAGAAAGGTAATAAACGATTATAAGATTTATGCAATACCTATTCCAGAAAAAATGGATTTTGCAGGTGAAAAGGTCCCTTTAAGCAATCCTGATATTAAAGAGCGAATGGACAGAGAACTGTTGGTAAATACTTATTGGCAATCCAACGGATTATTATTAATAAAAAGAGCCAATAAATATTTTCCAATTATCGAGCCATTACTAAAAAAATATGGTATTCCAGATGATTTTAAATATTTAGCAGTTGCCGAAAGTGGTCTGCAAAATAATGTTTCACACGCAGGAGCTGCAGGATTTTGGCATTTTATGAAAGCAACCGGGAAAGAATATGGTTTGGAAATTAATTCCTACGTTGATGAGCGTTATCACATTGAAATTGCAACTCGTGTTGCTGCTGAATACTTGATAAAAGCTAAAGAGCGTTTTGGAAGTTGGACCTTAGCTGCTGCATCCTATAACGCAGGTATTTCGGGAATTAGCAAACAGCAAGATCGGCAACTTGTTACTGACAGTTACTATGATTTATTACTGAATGATGAAACAAGTCGTTATTTATTTAGAATTTTAGCCTTTAAAGAAATTTTATCCAATCCTTATAAATATGGATTTAATTATAGAGAAAGCGACTTGTATAAGCCTATTCCAACCTATAAGGTAAAAGTTGATACTGCAGTTACTGATTTTGCGGTTTTTGCTAAAAAATTTAAGATTAATTATAAAATATTAAAAATTCATAATCCTTGGTTACGCGACAATTTTTTAAAGAATAGTTCTGGAAAACAGTATTTTATAGATATACCAGAAGAAGGATATTATAAACTTACACGATGAAAATGGAACCAACAATTATAATCTCGTTATTAATCATTGGTGTTTTAGCTGGTATTTTGAGTGGATTAATTGGAGTAGGAGGGGGAGTTATCATGATTCCTTTACTCGTATTTGTATTGGGTTATTCTCAACATGCTGCTCAGGGTACAAGCTTAGCAGTTTTAGCTATCCCCGTTACATTTATAGCGGCATATAATTATTATGCTGAAGGATATGTTAGTTGGAAATTTGCCCTAATTATAGCGATTGGTTTTGTTATTGGAGGTTATTTTGGTTCGAAACTAGCTATTTCAATAGATCAATCCCTGTTAAAAAAAATATTTGGAGTTATTCTTTTAATTGCTGCTATTAAAATGTTTTTTGGAAAATAATGTTTATTGAAATTTTTAAAAAGAGTATTTAATCAAACACTTTTATTAAATAATATACCCCAAGCAATAAAGCGCCAATAATTAGTAAAATAGTTGCGCCAGACCAAGACATAAGTTTAAATAAACATGCAAAAATCGCTACTGAAAGTCCTAAGTTTTTTAGTTTATTCATTTTTTGTTTTTTTATTTTGTTATTATTTTTTGTAAAATAAATTTAAAAGTTTGTTGTAAATTAAAAGAATTTTTTTTTATTTTCAAGATATATAGGTCAAAGAAATAACAGAAATAATAAGACTCTTGTTACCAACCTAAATAATAATCTGACGGTATCCAATCTGGCCGTTTTAACCCAAAGAAATCTTCTAACATTTTTTCTGCCACACAAAAAGCACCCTCAACCCATCCTTGTTGCCCTGAGTAAGATTCACCGCAAATATAAATATTCTCTTGTGGATTAGGGTTTCTCATATAAGCCATGGTTTTTGCGATATCATATTTTGCTTTCCATGCATGATAACCTGCACCATATGGATCCTGGCTCCAGTCTTTGTACCATGTAACGTATGGACTCGGAATATCTTCACGGTTGTGTAATTCTCTTATTTGATTCATAGCCTCATCTACCATTACCTGTGGAGCTTGGTTTTCAAATAATCGAGGATTTAAATCATCTTTTTTTACTCTTTTTGTGGTACGTGGTATGAATAAGCTAGGTTTTGACTCTTCGTCACTTTTTGGTTTTGCTAGTGCTTGCCAAAAGGAAACGGTTACCATATCGTTATAGCTACCTAAAAATAGTGAATGACTGTCGGTTTTTTTATCAACTCCAAAGTAATAACTTTGTCGTATTGGAAGGTCTGTAATTGAATGGCCTGAATAGGTTTTAAAATCCTTTATCCACCATGGGTTCTCAAATCCCATTAATATTTTTAACGAAGGCTCTTTTATTACAGAAGCTATGTTTTTTTGAAATACTTTTTGAGTATCTTCATTAAAAAAAAAATTATTCTGATCCAATAATTCAAGAGATCTTCTAGGTATTGCTAGCACAATATTATTTGTTTTAAGAGTCCAATAAGTTTTTGACTTTTCATGAAAAAACTTTAAACTATATTTATAATTACTTGTTTTTTGTCTATCAAATGTGACCAATCGGTTTCCCATCCAAATATTGGCTCCTTTTTCTTTTAAATAAGCATCTGCCAAAGCATAAGCAATTAAATCATAACCACCTTCAATTGTTCGGTAAGTGACTACCGAATTAGAAAAATCTCCTGTCATATAGGGGAATGCTTCAGCAGCATTCCAATTAATGGTATTTGAATAATAACCTCCTGTGTCCGATAAAAATTGGTACCCTTCTTGAGACACTTGATCTTTAATTAAATTCCAAAATCCAATGTCATTTACTTTCATACCAAAATAAGGACCCTGAAAATTATAAGTGAGTTTAGGTTTAATGACATTCCATTGCTCTCTTGTAATTTTAAATGAATAATCATAGTTGGAGGTCTTTTTGATGTATTGACCAAAATGCATCAAAAACCAAGGATCTGCGATCAATACATCATAGATTATTTTATTAAATAATTGATTAGGACTAAATCCTTTATCTTTTTCATTCAAATAATAGTGAGTCTCTAATCTTCCCCCTTTTTCTTGTGCTACTTCCCATGCATTCATTTTAATGCGCTGTTTCCTGAAATACCCAAAAAGATCTGCATTATTTCCCATAGGAAAATCAACATGTTCTAATTCCTCTTTAAAAACATTTTGAACTAGTGATGTTATAATTTTTTGAGAAGTTAAATAACGCATCCCTCCTAATTCTCCAGTAATTGTCATTCCTGGCAATTGAACAGATTCAAGACGCCCTCCAATACGATCACTCATTTCAAATATTTGAACTTGATCGGGAGGTAAAGCAGCCTGGGCGTCTTTTGTAAGACGATATGCACTATACAATCCGGAAACGCCAGCTCCAATGATGGCTACTTCAACTGCTTTATCTGAAGGGATGTCATATTCTAGTTTTATATCTCTTAAATCTGTAATAGATTTTTTAAATGGAGTTGTTTTTTCTCTATTTTGAGCAGTTATTTTATTTGTATTTATAACTAGTAATAGGAGTATATAGGCGATTATACTTAAACTAATTGACCATGAAGTTATTTTTTTTGTTTTCTTAATGTGAGGCGCAGATATCATTATTTTTAAGTTAATTAGTTCGTTATTAAACAAACTTAATAAAATAATGTTCTAAACATTATATCTTTTTTGAGATATTATTTTTTTGAATAGAGTATTTTATTTAACCTGAGACTTTTATTCAAGAAATCATGTGTGGTAAAAATTAAACTTGTTTTGTTTTTTTAAAACCTTCTGCCACCACGCCCGCTTCGTCCAAATTGCTGTTGAGGTTGTCCAGCTTTCTTCATTTGATTTTTCATCATTTTGATTTGGTTGTCCAGCATATTGTGCTTGTCTAATTTTTTAGCATCGGCTAAAAGTGTTTGCGCTTCTCTTTTTCTGTTTTTTGACATAGCAATCCCTGCTAAATTTAATTTAGCCATCGCTAAATCAGTATCCATGGATAAACCCAAACTAATTGCTTTTTTAAAGTATTTTTCAGCATCATTCATATTGGTTTGTGAAACCATTAAACCATTGAGGTAATTGTAATATCCTTGTTGTTTTTTTACCAGTGATGATTCCGGATTCCCTATTTTATCCAACCATTTTTTTGCCCCTGGAAAATCCTCTTTTCTTAATCTCAAGAAGGCTAACAGTATAATTTCATTTTTAAAGTATAGAAAAATAAATATGGAAGAAAGTAAAATATACATAATACCATTACCTATATTTCCTTCAGAGAACTGCCAAACAGCTACTGCTACTATTAAAACAGCTAAAACTAATTTAAATTTTTTATTAAACATATTGTTTTTTTATGGGATACAAAGGTATAAAAACAATTCTAAATATTTTAATATTATGGTTTGTGTAAGTAAAAAATGATTGTATATTTGCGGTCAGTTTTGCGGTAGGTAGCTTCAGGACTTATTAATAGATTAATATTCAGATTTTAAAGATATATTGTAATGAGTAAAAGAACATTTCAGCCTTCGAAAAGAAAAAGAAGAAATAAGCATGGTTTTAGAGAACGTATGGCTTCTGTAAGTGGAAGAAAAGTGTTAGCTGCAAGAAGAGCTAAAGGTAGAAAGAAGATTTCTGTATCCTCTGAAACTCGTCATAAAAAATAATGTTAATAAATATATAAAAAAAAGGTGTTGTTCTAAGAGCAACACCTTTTTTTTATACCCTATAGTATGTAATTTTACACCGCTAAAAAAAACCGGATTATGCCTAAAAATAAAAATCTCTCATCAATATTAATTATAGGTTCTGGTCCTATAGTTATTGGCCAAGCATGTGAATTTGATTATTCAGGTTCACAATCGTTACGATCTCTTAGAGAAGATGGTATTGAAACAATTTTAATTAATTCTAATCCCGCAACAATCATGACCGATCCTTCAATGGCAGATCATGTGTACTTGTTGCCTCTTACCACAAAATCAATAATTCAAATTTTAAAAGAACATCCACAAATTGATGCAGTATTGCCAACAATGGGAGGTCAAACGGCTTTAAATTTATGTATTGAAGCTGATGAAAAAGGAATATGGAAAGATTTTGATGTAAACTTAATTGGAGTAGATATCAATGCCATAAATATTACCGAAGATAGAGAACAATTTAGAGAGCTTATGGGTAGAATAGGAGTTGATATGGCTCCACAAGCAACGGCTACCTCTTTTTTAAGAGGAAAAGAAATCGCACAAGATTTTGGTTTTCCTTTATGTATTCGATCTTCATTCACGTTAGGTGGAGCAGGAGCGGCCATAGTATATGAAGAAAAAGACTTTGATAAATTACTTCGTCGAGGATTAGAAATATCTCCAATTCATGAGGTAATGATTGACAAAGCAATGATGGGTTGGAAGGAATACGAATTAGAATTGTTGCGCGATAAAAATGATAATGTTGTGATTATTTGTTCCATCGAAAATATGGATCCAATGGGGATTCATACCGGTGATTCTATTACCGTTGCTCCTGCAATGACACTTAGCGATAGTACTTTTCAAAAGATGCGAAACATGGCCATTAAAATGATGCGCAGTATCGGAGATTTTGAGGGGGGATGTAATGTTCAGTTTGCTGTAAGTCCTGATGAAAAAGAGGATATTATTGCCATAGAAATTAATCCTAGAGTTTCCAGGTCTTCTGCGTTGGCAAGTAAAGCTACAGGGTACCCGATTGCAAAAATAGCCACTAAATTAGCTATAGGTTACACATTGGATGAGTTAGACAATCAAATCACTAAATCAACTTCAGCACTGTTTGAACCTACGTTAGATTATGTTATTGTAAAAATACCGAGGTGGAATTTTGATAAATTTGAAGGCTCCGATAGAACCCTAGGATTGCAAATGAAAGCTGTTGGAGAAGTAATGGGAATTGGTCGATCTTTTCAAGAAGCTTTACATAAAGCTACACAATCACTAGAAATTAAACGAAATGGTTTAGGGGCAGACGGTAAAGGCTATAAGGACTACAATACAATAATTGACAAATTAACCAATGCATCTTGGGATCGAGTTTTTGTTATTTATGATGCCATCGCGATGGGAATTCCCTTAAGTCAAATTTACGATATTACAAAAATCGACATGTGGTATCTAAAACAATATGAAGAATTATTTCAATTGGAAAAAGAAATTTCAACTTACGATATTAGTTCTGTTAACAGTGATTTATTATTAGAGGCTAAACAAAAAGGGTATGGTGATAGGCAAATTGCACATATGTTAGGATGTTTAGAAAGTGAAGTTTATAAAAAAAGAGACGAGTTAGACATTAATAGAGTTTACAAATTAGTGGATACTTGTGCAGCTGAATTTAAGGCACAAACACCTTATTACTATTCTACATTTGAGAATAAGATGCAAAATAAAGATGGGAAAAGTTATGCAGATAACGATAGTGTCGTCTCTGAAAAAAAGAAGATTGTTGTCTTAGGTTCAGGTCCAAACAGAATTGGGCAAGGTATTGAATTTGACTATTGTTGTGTTCATGGAGTATTAGCTGCTGCGGAATGCGGTTATGAAACGATTATGATAAATTGCAATCCTGAAACGGTTTCTACTGATTTTGATACCGCCGATAAATTGTATTTTGAGCCTGTTTTTTGGGAACATATATACGATATCATTCGACACGAAAAGCCCGAAGGAGTTATTGTTCAATTAGGGGGGCAAACTGCTTTGAAACTGGCTGAAAAATTAACGAAGTATGGGGTGAAAATTATTGGTACTAGTTTTGAATCTTTGGATTTAGCTGAGGATAGAGGTAGTTTTTCAAAACTTTTAAAAGAAAATAATATTCCTTACCCAGAATTTGGTGTTGCTGAAAATGCCGATCAAGCACTTGTGTTAGCAGATCAATTAGATTTTCCAATATTGGTGAGACCTTCCTATGTTTTAGGAGGGCAAGGCATGAAAATCGTTATTAATAAAGAGGAATTAGTTGAGCACGTAGTCGATTTAATAAGAAAAATACCCAATAATAAGCTACTCCTCGATCATTATTTAGATGGAGCTATCGAGGCCGAGGCAGATGCAATATGTGATGCTGAAGGAAATGTTTATATTATTGGTATTATGGAACATATCGAACCCTGCGGAATTCATTCAGGCGACTCAAATGCAACGTTACCCGCATTTAATTTAGGAGATTTAGTGATGCAACAAATTATTGATCATACGCATACGATTGCTAGAGCACTAAATACCATCGGATTAATTAATATTCAGTTTGCAATTAAAGAGGAGATGGTATATATCATAGAAGCAAATCCAAGAGCTTCAAGAACAGTTCCCTTTATAGCGAAAGCATACAAAGAACCCTATGTGAACTATGCTACTAAAGTCATGCTAGGAGAAAAGATGGTTACAGATTTTAACTTTAATCCTCAACTTCAAGGATATGCTATTAAACAACCTGTTTTTTCATTTAATAAGTTTCCTAATGTTGATAAACGACTAGGTCCTGAAATGAAAAGTACAGGTGAAAGTATTTTGTTTATTGATAGTCTAAAAGATGATCAGTTTTACGACTTGTATTCTAGAAGAAAGATGTATTTAAGTAAATAAATTTAGGGTTAAGTCTATTTAGATTGTTATATTTATATCTAAATAGATATAAAAAAAATTAGATTAATTTTCCTAAAATTATTTAAATGAAATATTTAAGCTCCTTTTTACTTTATTTTTTTATTTTGATATTATCAAGTTGTTCAGATTCAACATATGATGATATACAAACAAGTGAAGATTCGAATTCAGACCTTATAACCTATCAAGATGTAAAACCAATTATAGATAATAATTGTCTTAATTGCCACAGCAATCCTCCTATAAATAATGCCCCTACATCTCTTACTACATACAATGAAGTGAAAAACGCTGTCTTAGAGGGCGATTTAATTGGTAGGATTAGTCGTAATGATGGAGCAAACGGTTTAATGCCACAGGGTGGGCCAAGACTGTCTCAAGACCTTATCGATACAATTGTTCAATGGGAGCAAGATGCTCTTTTAGAAAATTAAATACTATGAAAAAAAATACATTACTATTTCTATTAGTTTTCCTTGCCATAAATTTTATTTATTCACAGGAAAGATATGGTACTAAAACAGGTGTTGTCAATTTTGAAGCATCCGTACCCTCTTTTGAAGAAGTTAAGGCGACCCATAATTTGGTGAGCGCCCTATTAAAATCCAATGGTGATTTTGCCAGTATTGCTCTTGTCAGGGGATTTCGTTTTAAAGTTGCTTTGATGGAAGAACATTTTAATGAAAACTATGCGGAATCTAATAAGTATCCTAAAGTGACATTTAAAGGTAAAATTCAAAATTTTAATAGTTCAAAATTGTCTGATGTGGAAAAAGAATATATAATTTCAGGAACTATTTCAATGCATGGAAAAGAAAAAGAAATAGAAACTAAAGCATATTTAAAGGAAATAGACAATTTGATAGGTTTTCAAACAACTTTTACAATAAAACCGGAAGATTTTAATATTGAAATCCCAAGTTTAGTCAGTAATAAAATAGCCGAAGAAATCAATATTTCGGCCCATTTTAAATTTAGAGAGATTTTAAATGAGTAGTAAAAAAAGATCAAAAATAATTGTTGGCTGTCTTTTATTAACGATTGGTGTTTTTTATTTATACAACTACCTATACCAAGACCACAGAAACATACAACAAGAAGTGGTAGAAATATCTATTTCTGCCCCCGATTTGGTTACCTTTTTTAAGGAAAATAAATCCGAAAAAATACTCAATAAAACCATAGAAGTTACAGGGCTAATCACCGATATTAATCCTAAAAGTTTAACCATAGATAATAAAGTACAATGTAGCTTTGAATTTGAAGTTAATAATTTTAAATTAAATCAAAGCATACGAATTAAAGGTCGATGTATCGGTTTTGATGAACTTTTTGAAATCGTCAAAATGGATCAGTCATTGATTATAAAATAACTACCTATGAAAAAAATTATATTCTATCTTCTATTATTCCCTCTTTTTGTTTTCTCACAAGATGATTTACTAGGCGAATTAAATGAAGGGATTGAAGAGGACAATAGAGTGATTTCTGTTTTTAAATCATTAAAGGTTGTTAATTTTGAATCTACTAAACTGGCCAATAAAAAAGAATTTTATCTAGTGATTTCACATCGATTTGGTACCGTAAAAAACGGCATTGACGATCTTTTTGGATTGGACCAAGCAGTCACCCAATTTAAATTTATATATGGAGTCAATGAATGGTTAAATTTAGGATTAGCTAGATCATCCAATCAGAAAAAATATGGAGTGCATGCCAAATACCGACTGAAGTTTCAAGAGAAAAATGGTTTTCCTGTTTCCATTGTTGGTTACAATTTAATTACTGCTAACACGGCATTAAAAGATAATGTTTATCCAAATATTAATTTTGAAGATAGACTTTCTTTTACATCACAATTATTAATCTCCCGAAAAATTAATGATAATTTATCACTATTGTTAGCGCCAAGTTTTCTCCACGAAAATTTAGCTACGAGAAGTTTTGGAGAAGAAAACGGAATCACTGAATTCTATGATGAAGAAAACAATCAATTTGCGCTTGGTTTTGGTGGACGTTATAAAGTTTCAAAACGAATCAGTATCAATGTTGATTATGGCCTCCATTTAAACAGAAATGAAAACTCAGTATATAATAATCCATTGTCTATAGGAGCTGATATAGAAACAGGGGGCCATGTTTTTCAGGTGCACTTTACGAACGCACAGGCCATGTTCGAAGAAGGTTTCATAACCCAAGCTCAAGGTGACTGGTTAGATGGAGACTTCTTTTTTGGTTTTAATCTTGTACGAGTATTTTAATCAATCTTTATTAAAATGAGGCGATGTTTCTTTTTGTACGTCAACTATAAAATACTTAGTGTCTCCCCAAAAAATAAATGACGTATATCGCTCTACATAGGTAACTTTGACATAGTTTCCTTGTAAATCCTGTAGTTTCTCTATCACACTTTTATCTTTATCCAAAACAGAAAAAGAAAATATTTGGGCTCCACTTATACCTTGACTGATTTCACCTTCCCAGGTTTTAAAAATTACACCCTTGTTGCTTACTTTAATTAATTCACCAGAACGAGTTCCTTTACTGTAGGGAACATAATAAATAAAGGAAAACCAAGCAATTGTTATTAAAAGGATTACCGCCAGTATTTTGTATAGTACTTTTTTCATAATTTTAGGTATTTTTAGATCTTTTTATAATTGATTCGGGTAATGATTTTTTCGTTTTAATTCCAAGTTTTTTTATTTTTTCAACACTATTTATAAGATTTCCTCTTCCCTCTACTAGTTTATTCATGGCTGAAGAATAATCTGTTTTAGCGGCATCTAATTTTTTTCCAACTCCCATTAAATCGCTCACAAAACCTTCAAACTTATCATACAATGCACCAGCTTGTCTTGCAATTTCCATCACATTTTTTTTCTGTTCTTCCTGTTTCCAGATCGATGATATGGTACTTAACGTCGCTAGTAATGTTGACGTAGAAACTAACACCACATTTTTATCAAAGGCATCTAGGTATAATTTTTTATGTTTATTAAGTGCGATTAATAAGGCAGCTTCAATTGGAACAAACATCAAAACATAGTCAGGCGTATTAATTCCATAAAGTTCGGTATATTGCTTTTCACTTAATTCTTTAATGTGTTTTTTAATGCTCAGAATGTGCTTTTTTAATTTTTCATCTTTTATCTCATCTTTTTCTGAACTATAATATTCTTCGTAGGCCGTTAAAGATACTTTAGAATCAACGATTAGGTGTTTGCTTTCAGGGAGGTTGATAATAAAATCCGGTTTTTTTAAATTTCCATTTTCATCTCTGTAGCCACCTTGAGTGCTATAATGAATACCGTTAGACAACCCTGCTTTTTCTAGGATAATTTCTAATTGAACCTCTCCCCAATCACCTTGAACTTTACTATCTCCTTTAAGTGCATTGGTAAGATTCGTTGCTTCTTTACTCATTTGTTGATTAAGTTTCTCGAGACCTTCTATTTGTTGTTTCAAAGCAGAGTGCATTCCAAAACTTTCTTTTTGTGAGAGTTCAACTTTTTTCTCAAAAGACGCTATTTTTTCTTGGAGCGGGTTTAGCAATAGATCTAAATTTTTTCTATTCTGCTTCGTAAATTTTTCTGACTTTTCATCCAAAATTTTATTAGCAAGATTTTCAAACTCTTTGCTAAATTTATTTTGAAGCTGAGTCACTTCTTTCTTCTGCTCTAAAAGTTTTTCTTCTAAATTTAATTTTCCAATTGTTAATTCAGTAAGTTTTTGTTTGTGTTCATCTTTTTCAGTTCTCATTAATTCTAAGTCACTTAAAAGAGCTCTAATTTTATTTTCTAACTTAAGATTTTCATCATTTTTATTTTCTATATCGGTTTCTAATTTTATAGATTTTGATTTACTTTTTAGTAAACTAAAACGATTTCCTAGGTACATACCAATTGCGCCTCCAACAAATAGTAGAAAAAGAGATGTTAAGTTATCATTCATGTGTTAATCAATTAATTTTTTGAATTAAAACTAAAGTAGTTATTTTTTTAATATAAATTGTTTTAATTCATGATCAAATCGAATTGTTTCGGAGGGAAATAAATTTTCAAAACACCCTGATTTGATTAATTTATCCGGTTTATCAAAATATATTTTTTCTTTTGTCATAACTATCATTTTATGGGATACCTGAATGGCTAAATCGATTTCATGGGTTGAGAATATGATCGTTTTTTTCTTTTTAATCGCTAAGTCTTTCAATAACTTTAGGATATAAGCTCTATGGTAAATATCCAAATGTGTAGTTGGTTCATCTAATAATATAATAGAAGTATTTTGGACCAATGCTCTTGCAATCATTACTCTTTGAAGCTGTCCGTCACTTAATTCTGAACATTTTTTTTCCGCCAGATTAATGGTGTCGGTATCCAATAGAGATTCTTTTATTATTTCCTCATCCACTTCAGTAAGTATTCCGATCCAATTCGTGTAGGGATGTCTGCCCAAAGACACCAACTCTTTGACTGTTATGTTTTTTGATGAAGGAGGCTCTGTTAGTACAACACTTAGTTGAGTTGCAAAATCCAATGTTGAGTATTCCTTAAACGCTTTATTTTTTAATAACATTTCACCCTGAAGCTGAGGTTGAATTCTTGCAAGGGTTTTAAGCAGCGTTGATTTACCGATACCATTGGTGCCAACAATACTAATTAATTCTCCTTTTTCACTTGAAAAACTAATATCTTCAAGGACAATTTGTGAGTGTTTTTTTTTATTGTATCCAATCGATACATTTTTTACTTCAATTGTATTTTTTAGAGGCTTAGTAGACATTGATTTAGACGTTTAAAAAAATAATTTTCGTTTTCTTACCAGCAACCAAATGACTACAGGAGCACCTATTAAAGAGGTGATTGCATTAATTGGTAGCGTTAACTCACTAAAAGGTAGTTGTGCTACGGTATCACAAATGAGCATCAAAACTGCACCACTCATAAAAACAGCCGGCAACAGAACCATATGATTCGAAGAGTTAATGTATTGTCTTGTTAAATGAGGTACCGCCAGACCTACAAAGGCTATAGGGCCAGTAAAAGCAGTGATACTACCGGCTAAAAGACTGGTTGCAATAATGATCCAAAAAGTTGCTAATTTTAAATTGATACCCATACTCTTTGCGTAATTTTCACCCAGTAACAAGGCATTTAGTGCTTTTATGGTAAACATACTTATCAATAAACCAATTGTAATACAGGAAACTAATATTAAAATTCCATCCCAAGATACATTTCCTAAAGTGCCAAAACTCCAGAATACAAATTGTTGTAATTGTTCAGCATTACTAAAATAGGATAGAACAGAAACAACTGCGGCCGTTACACTTCCAAACATAAGTCCGATGATGAGAATGGTCATGGTATCTTTCACCTTAAAAGTTACTGATAAAACAGCAAGTAAAACTAAAAAACTTCCAAACGCAGAGGCGATAACCAGACTCCAAGAACCCAATAAAAAACCTCCAAAACTGGCTCCAAATATTCCTGCACCAAGAATTAATAATGCTACACCTAAACTCGCACCACTACTGAGTCCTAGAACAAAAGGACCTGCTAGCGGGTTTCTAAAAAGTGTTTGCATCAACAATCCAGAAACTGCCAATCCACCACCGGATAGCATTGCAGTTATCGCTTTAGGCAACCGATACTCCAATACAATAAATTTCCAAGCCGATTTTATAGGTTCTCCACCAAATAAACTAATGATAACATCTTTCAAAGGGATAGGTACCGTTCCCAAGCTAATGCTCGCTAAAAAAGTGATTAAAAGTATTGAAGTCAATAGTAAAAAAAAGTAACGATATGTTTGTTGGTTTTCCACTTATTTTAGTTGATCAAAAAAATATAATGTATGTTCAGGTAATAGTTCAGGATGTAAAATTTTTATGATATCTTTTAACACAAGATCCGGTCGGTTTGGTCCTAATTCAAAATAAATTAAGCCTCCTGTTTCTCCAACTTTATTGGTAAAACTGTACACATTATTAGTTTTATAAGCATCGAAAAATTGATACACTGCATGTGCCTCCTTTAATTGAATCAAATTTGTGTAATAACTGGGACCTATCCAAATTTCAGCATCTTCTGCTTTATCTAAAACAGATTCCAAACTCAGGGAATGACTCCCCGTTCCTTTAGTTTCCTTCCAGAGATAATCTCCATTAGCATCCGCAATAAATTGAGCAGCCCAACTTTTTCCTTGTGGTAAATACCATACATCTTTATACATGGCACCACTTAATACCGTCGGTTTCGATTTTGCGTTGAAGGCGATTTTTTTAGCATTTAAATAGTCACTTTCAATAACTGAAAACAATTCATTGGCTAAAGAATCCTTATTGTAAAATGCACCAAAAAATTTAATCCATTCTGCTTTTGCAAGAGGAGAACTCTCTGTCCAATCTCCATTATAAACTAGTGGGATCCCCGTTTTTTTGATCGTTTTTAAAGTTTTGTCATGGTTATCGATAGCAAAACCTATGATAACATCTGGATTTAAATCTAGCAACGATTCAGTATTTAAATCTTCATTTTTACCTAATTCTTTAATAAGTCCTTGATTGATCCGCGCTCTTGTTTTCTGTGATGAGATGTAATCTAAACTTGGAAAACCAACAAGAGTGGTGTCAACAGCTAACATTTCAAGTGAGGGGATATGCGTAGTTGATGTTACTACAATTTCTTCTATAGGGATGCTTATTACTTCATCGAAAGATGCTGGCGCATTAAGTAGATGACCTTTTTGAACCAGTGCATATCTGAACTCTTTTTTACTTCCAGGCCAACTATTATTTATAGTAAGGACTTTGTATCCATCATAGTAATCGATATGAAATCCTTGCGCATATTTTATATTCCCGAGTGACGGGTCAATAGATACCTGTTTTTTGTTTTTTTCTTGTTTGTGACAAGAAATAAAAACTAAAAAAAGCGATGCGATAAAAAGTATTTTTTGCATTTTCAAAAATAATAGTATTTGTTTTGATTGTAACAATTTTTAAAATCTTATTTTCGCAATGAATTAGGTGAGGAAGTTTTTATGTACAAAACGACCTCTTAAAAGGGAATTCGGTGTCAATCCGAAGCTGTTCCCGCAACTGTAAGTCTTTTTTGAATTCTGTATTCAAAAATGTATCTCTTAAAACCACTGCTCACGCGGGAAGGTTATACATCAGACAAGCCAGGAGACCTGCCTTATTTCAATTAAAATGATCGGACTTTCGGGATAAAAGTTAGAGAATATGAAAGGAATATATCTATTAATAGTATCATTAATGTATTCGGCATCACTGTATGCGCAGCTTGACTCTATTCAATATTTAAATGAAGTTGTACTCGTTGATACAAAGCTAGAAGAATTTTCGGAAGGCTTCGTGCTCACGAAAATTTCGGATACTATAATTTCTAGAAACCCACGGTCACTTTCTGATTTGTTAAACTTTAATTCTAATATTTACCTTAAAGAAAATGGTTACGGTATGGTAGCCTCTCCATCATTTAGGGGGACTACTGCATCACAAACGGCTGTTATATGGAACGGTATTCCAATCAATTCAAATCTTAATGGACAAACCGATTTTAATACCATCGCTACAAGTTCCCTGGATAACATCATACTTAGAAGTGGTGGAGGAAGCTCTCAGTATGGTAGCGGTGCCATCGGTGGTAGCGTTCATTTAAATAACACCATTAATTTTATAGAGAATTCCAGCAACGAACTCCAAATTTATGCGGGTAGTTTTTCTTCGGTTGGCGGAATTTTTAAAAGAAAAATGGCTACCGAAAAAAAATATTTAGATATGGGAGTTGATTTTACTTCCTCTGATAACGATTACCAATACATTGATTTAAACCGTAAAAATGAAAATGGTGAATTTAATAAATTAAATATTTCTTTGAATGGAGGGCTTCTATTGGGTAATAACAAACTCATTTGGAATTCTAATTATTTTAGCGGAACAAGAAACTTTTCTGGAACTCTCACTGCTCCTAGCAGAGATAGTTATAAAGATGTGACCTCAAGAAATTTACTGACTTGGAATTTAACTTCAAAAAAATGGAAAAATACCATAAAAGCAGCACATGTTTTCGAGCGCTATCAATATTATCCAAATCGAGAAAATACCTTGTTTTTTGAGGGTAACTCCAATACGCTTATCGGTGACTACCAATTGGAATTTAACGTTAGCGAAAAAGTAACGATGAGTTCTATTTTAAATTACACCCATATAAAAGCAGAGGGTACAAACATCGTTAAGGAGAGTCGTTCTACCTTGGCTGCAATATTCTTATGGAAACATTTAATATCCACACAACTAAGTTATAATATCAATATTCGTCAAGAATTTCTAAACGATTTTGAGAATCCTTTGATAATATCTATCGATAGTAAATATATTATTAAAGAATGGTATGCCTTGAAAGCAAACGCTTCTAAGAACTATCGCGTTCCCACGTTTAATGATTTATACTGGACTTCTGGAGGTAATATTGACCTAAAACCTGAAATATCGTATCAAGGTGAACTAGGTAATGAATTTTCTTTCAAGTATTTTCTTCTAAACATGAATGTATTTTATATATACTCAAAAGATTTAATAAGTTGGCAGCCAGGAACAGATGGTGTATTTACCCCTCTAAATATTTCTGAAGCTGAAAACATTGGGTTTGAAATTGCTGGAAAATTTTCAAAATCAATCCAAAAAAATCATTTCAACTTGGGTTTGAATTATGCCTACACCTCTGCAAAAAATTTAGAAAAAAACAAACAATTGATCTATGTGCCTTTCCATAAAATAACGGGGATGATCGATTACAGATTTCAACAATTCAATGCTTATTACCAGCAATTGTTCAATGGGAAAGTGTTCACGACTACAGACAACAATAGTGTATTAGATTCTTATTTTGTAGCTAATATAGGCTTAGAGCACCTTTTCTTATATAAAACAATGCCCATAAAAATAGGATTTAAACTCAATAATATTTTCAATAGATATTACGAAAATGTTGCCTATCGACCCATGCCAAATAGAAATATACAAACCACTATAACCTTTAAATTTTAAACAAAATGAAAACACTAAAAAACTTAATTTATTTATTGATCGTATTTATATTGATTAGCTCATGTTCATCAGACGAGGTAACACTACCAGCTCCACTAGGAGATTATGAAAACGGAATACTTATTACCAATGAGGGACCCTTCCAAAACGGTACCGGTACCATTTCGTATATCTCTGAGGACTACGAAATCGTGGAACAACAAATTTTTAATCAAGTCAATTCCGAAGATCTTGGAAGTATCGTTCAATCCATAGGTTTTAATAATGATGTTGCTTACATCGTTGTTAATAATTCTAATAAAATTGAAATTGTAAATAGATACAGTTTTGAATCGATAAGTTCTATTACTGACGGGTTAATGAATCCTCGATATTTCATCTCTACAGAAACTAACGGTTATGTAACCAATTGGGGAGATCCTTTTGATAATACCGATGATTACATAGCCGTAATAGATCTATTCTCACAAACAATTACTTCAACAATCCCAGTAGCGTTTGGTCCAGAAAAACTAATCCTTATGAATGATGTTCTATATGTAGCTCATCAGGGAGGATATGGTCAAAATAATATCTTGTCCGTTATAGATACCAGTAATAATACCCTAGCTTCTACTATTGAAGTTGGTGATGTACCCAATTCAATGATAGTTCTTGATAATAATCTTTGGGTACTTTGTGGTGGTAATCCTGATTATACCGGTAACGAAACCAACGGAAAACTCGTAAAAATTAATATGTCAGATAATTCTGTGGATCAGGTGTTCGATTTTTTAATAAGCGATCATCCAAAACATTTATCAGTAGATGGATCTCGTTTAATTTATAATTTAAATGGAGTAGTTTATAGTAAAGATGAAACTGATATTTCCTTACCTCAAGAGAGTATTATTTCGGGAACTTTTTATGCCATGACCACAAAAGATGGTAAACTTTATGCCACTGATGCCGGAGATTTTGCAAGTAATGGAGTTCTGAAAATAGTTGATTTATCAACCAATTCAGAAATACAAAATATTCCAACTGGAATTATTCCAGGTGGCGTTTATTTTAATGATTAATTAAAATGACTTTATTCTTTTATTTCTAATAATAAAAATTGGTTGAGTTGTTTTCCAAACAATTGAAAATTATCATCGGAAATCAGGATTATGGACTGATTTCCGTTTTCTAAGATAGGTCCAAGTGTAATTCCTTCGATATTATCAATTATTCCCTCTGTTAATTTATTTTTAACAGTATCGAAACTAAAAACCAATTCTTTTTTTAATGGGATAAAGTCAGTTTGTTTTAAGGAATTTATGGCTAAAGTATTGGTGGAAGTCTTTTCTATCCATGCATGAAATAAATTGATGGTGTTACCCTGTGTTCCTTTTTCACTCTGATAGGTTCTCTCGATTACAATGAAATGATTTGGTTTAAACTCCAAAATATCAGTGAGCCCGTTTAAATTATAATCTCCAACATAGGGCTTTGTTATGGGATCTAGTTGATATGCAAATTCTTTGGTTGCTTTTCTAGTTTTTTTATCAAAATAAGTAATTCGAATAGGCGAATTTGCCTTTTGATACGATGGCTCATCTCCGTCCTGAATAAGGGGTAGTTCAAAGGCTGTCCAGAATCCATCGTTGTCATAACTATTGCTGAGCCCTTCAAGTGTTTTATTATGAACAGGCTTAGGTTCATGGCTAACTAGAAAATTGGTAGGTAGTTCAAAATCAAATAAAAATTCACCATTATAATTGGTTGAAAATAATAAGGGGTTTTTATTTTTATTTATGGCTCCCTCACTTACTAAAGTGATCTTGTTATTGTTTACTACAATAGCTTCTAAATCCAACGTATGATTTTCATAATACGGATGGTCTTTAAAAAAAACTACTTCCACAAAATCGATATGAATGATGGCTTTTTTTTTAATTTCTATGATTGCTTTATAATATCTAGGCAATTTTGAATCGTCGACAACTAAGTAATAATTTCCATCATAATAGTCTATTCCTGATAGTCCGCCAATTTTGGTGTTGTTAAAAATTTGATTTGCTGGTAAAACATATTCATCTAAAAATACCAATTCAATCTTTTGAGATTTTTTATGTGTTTGAACACAACTTATAAAGTTTGTCAACATAAAAAACAATAAAAATAGTCTTGTCATAGATAGGTAATGAGTTTTATTTAACCATTTTTTCATAAATAGGAGATACTATTTTACTATTTGATAACTCTTTAAATTCAAAGTTATTCCTTTGTTGTGGTTGCTTGAATGAATAAAGTTCGTTTATTGCAGCGGCTAACAGGGGCTCATTAATATCGCCAAGAATTCCTAGGTTCGTATAATCTTCGTTTAATAGTATATCAGGAAAAAGACCATCGTCATAATCGGTATTGCCATCCCTGTTTGAGGTTTTAAATGCTAAGGGTAACATTGCGTAGTTATGATCTGGATTGGCTTGACTCTTACTGAAGTTTGGAGCTGGCGCATCGTACAGCAAAAAAGAGGCTTGATATTTACCTCTAGTAGGACCCCCTAGTTGTTTCACCTCAATGTAAGGTTTTAAACAATTAATTACCAATTCACTGGCAGAGGCCGAACTGTTGGTTGTTAGTATGTATACTTTATTTAAATTAAGACTATTTATTAATTCACCTGTAACGATTTTATCGTTAAACAAAATTGGGTTGGCATATACATTTTGACGGTCATCATTCCAAAATTCATTTGCAAACAATTGATTGTTAAATTGTCCGGTAATCATACTGGATAAATCTACAGCGGTCTCAACAGAACCTCCTCCGTTGTATCTTAGATCCAAAATTAAATCAGCAATACCCTCCGCTTTAAATTGTGCGAATACTGAATTTAAGGAAGTATCAAAATCTCTTGTAAATGCATTGTACATTAGATAACCAATTTTTTGACCTTCAATTTCTAGTGTTTCAGCAATGAATATAGGGTCTTCAGTATACTCTTGTTTAACTAATTCTATGCGATCGCCAGTTGCCATTATGGTCTCGTCATTAAGAGTAGCCAGGCCAATTTCGTAACTATCTAACGAAATTAATGACAAGTAATTCGTATCGGTTAATTGCTGCCCGTTTATGGTATTAAATAGCATTCCCCTTTGTATTCCTTTGGCTGCCGCATCTGTATTTGGTAATACATAACGTACATAGCCAAATACATTCGTACTTCCATTAGGATAATCAACCAATCCAAACTCCATACCATTGTTTAATGTAATTCCATTAAGTGCGTTTTCTATATCATTATAGTCATTTACGAGTACACTAAAACGATCTGTAGGTGCTATTAAAAAGTCAAATGTTTCTCTGGGGTTTTCAAAAGAATCTAAAAAAGAATTTAATTCATTTTGATCTGTAAAGTAATCATCAGCGAGTTCAGGAGTAGCAGACTTATACA
>Ga0233438_10000780_pt1 | contig 38572 bp, 35 predicted proteins | sample SI_123_September_FD_182720 | JGI IMG/M metagenome (GOLD analysis project Ga0233438, IMG submission 182720) | Seawater microbial communities from Saanich Inlet, British Columbia, Canada - SI_123_September2016_10_MG | ecosystem: Environmental > Aquatic > Marine > Inlet | place: Canada: British...
AAGCCGGCCGCCGGGCAATCTCGCACGGAGCCGGCCTGACCACCGATGGACCAACCGATGCCGACGGATGGCAGACGGCCGAACTCTCGTATGCCGAGTTGCAGCCATCGGTGTTCGGCCAACCCCTCGACGCTCCGCCGTTCGAGCCCAACCTCGCGATCGAGATCGGCATCATCATCTCTGACGGCATTGACGGCCCGTTCGCCCTCGAGGTCGACTGGATCGATGCCTGCAGAGGCCAGTAGACGCACAGCGGACAATCACCGCGATCTCGCCCCGCATCGTTGTGGAAGGAGATGCAACACTGGCGGCCATGGCCGAGATCGAGCTTCGTTCAGACAATGCTGCCGCAGTCGCACCCGAGATCCTCGAGGCGGTTGCTGCCGCTAATGCCGGCTCGGCGCTGGCGTACGGCGACGACGCCGTGACGGCCCGGCTCGAGGAGGTCGTGCGTGACGTGTTCGAGCAGCCCGCAGCACGGGTCTTTCCCGTCACGAGCGGAACTGCCGCTAACGCCTTGGCGCTGACATCGATCTGCCCGCCGTGGGGCGCCGTGTTGTGCCACGAATCAGCGCACATTTTGAACAGCGAGGGTGGCGCCACCTCGATGCTTGGTGGCGGTGCAGTGATGCGCGGCGTGTCCGGCCACAGCCACCGGGTGCACCCCGACGGCCTCGAAACGGCACTCGGCGCGGTCCGCTGGGGCGACCCACATCACTCACAACCCGCGGTGCTTTCGCTCACACAACCCACCGACATGGGCACGATCTACACGGTCGACGAGGTCAGCGCCTTGGCCGACATCGCGCACGGTCGCGGGTTGCGGGTCCACATCGACGGAGCGCGCATCGCCAATGCAATGGCGCGACTGGGTTGCTCCCCCGCCGAGATCACCTGGCAGGCCGGTGTTGACGTCGTCTCACTCGGAGCCACGAAGAACGGAGCGCTCTCGGCCGAGGCAATCGTCGTCTTCGACGAGGACGCAGCCGACCAACTCGTTTACCGCACGAAACGCTCCGGCCATGTGACGTCGAAGATGCGATTCCAGTCGGCCCAGCTCATTGCGTACCTCACCGACGATCTGTGGTTGCGGCTGGCCGGTCATTCGAATCGACAAATGGAGCGGTTGGCCACCGGCCTGCTCGACGCTGGCGTGGAGTTCCTCAACCCACCCGACGTCAACATGTTGTTCGCCCGCGTCCCGGACGGGGCAGCCACACGGTTGGAGGCGGCTGGTCTGCTCTTCTACCGGATCGGCCCCGGCGTCATCCGCCTTGTCACGAGCTGGCAGACCACCGATGACGACATCGACCAGACATTGGAGTGCTTCGCCAGCGTGCTGGGCCATTCCGCCTGACAACGCGCGACCTAACGTGGCGACACCATGACCGAGATCTCCCGCCTTCACACCAGCCCGCGCGCCAGCATGATCGTCCGGCACGGTGACGTGATCTATCTGTCAGGTCAGGTCGCGCAAGATGCTGACGCGGACGTACAAGAACAGACCCGGTCGACGCTGTCACGCGTCGAGGAGCTGCTTTCCGAGGCTGGAAGCAGTCCGTCGCACATCCTCTCCGCCACGATCTACCTCCGCGACATCGCCAACGATTTCGCCCCGATGAACGAAGTTTGGAATGCCTGGGTTCCTGACGGACAGGCTCCCGCTCGAGCCTGCGTGCAAGCCCACATGGCGCGCTCTGCGCTGCTCGTGGAGATCAGCGTCATCGCCGCGGTCATCACCGACTGAACCCTGGTGTTATCGAACACTTTGGCCTCGGCCAGCCGACAGGCGTCGAGCGTCTGAGGGTCCAATCAGCTGGAGCGGTGTCAGCCTGGCGGTGCTGACGGCGGCCGCGGGACGTTTCCGGGCGAGCTCGGCGGTACGGGCATCGCTGATGGGATGGCAGTCGTGGTCGACGTCGTGGCAGTGGGTGTGGTTCGCGTGACCGTGGTGGTCGCGGCCATTCCTGATTGCAGCATTTCCTGGCGAATGCGCTCGGCCTCATATGCGGCTTCTTCGTTGTACTGCTGACGTTCGATCTTCTTGACCTTGTGGTCGAGCCACTGAATCGCGGCGTGGACGAGCAGGCCGATAATTCCGTAGATGATCATGGCGAACAACACAGAAGTATCAAAGACCGACTCAACCTGGTTGCCGTTTGTCGTTCCCAACTCGATCGGGGTGAAGATGCCGCGGAACGGCTTCATGGCGCGGTCGAGGTTCCGGTACGCCCACTCGACAAAGCCAGACGACGGGTTGGCGCCGAGCAGCAACAAGAAGAAGCCGATCGCCAAGATGACCTCGACGAACAAGATGTAGACATACACGACATACCCGATGAAACGAGCAATCATCGCTGTGACACGGCCGGTCGATCGCATCACGTGCGGCTCCGGTTCGGTCGGCGGATTTCCGTACTGGCTAGCGGGTGGAATGTTGCTCATCTTGGAGGCTCCTTGTTCCGTGTCGAATATTTCGCCCGGTGCCCGAGCAGACACGCATCAACCGCTGAGCGGCCAATGTGATTGTATGCCGCGCCAGATGCGCGGATCATGGATGTACTTGTCGAGACATCGGCACAATCCCCCACCAACTTGAGAATCGATTCGCGGTCACCAGTGTCGAAGGTCGACGGCCCAGCGATCAACCACGCTGTCACCGTCGACGAGCCACATCTGTTCGTGCTTGGCGATCGTGGGGTCGACATGCGCGGGCTGGAGACGAACACGGTCCCCGACTTTCCATTCGTTGATGTTGGTCGGCGACAGCGTGATGTGTTCGTCAGAGAGGAAGAAGACGTCACCGTGTTCCCATGTCGGGTTGCCGTGGTCCATCGCCATCGACTTGATGCCTGCGTCAGCGATGATCCATCCCTTCGTGTTCACGGAGATGACGGTCGCGACGACGTTGAGCGCCAGCTCGAAGGGCAGGTCGAGCTTGCCGTAATCAGTGTCCATCAGCGTGTAGCTCCCTGCCTGGATCTCCGTGCACCAGGTATTGGTCAGGCAGGTGCCCGTGCCTCCACCCGACACGATGTCGCCACCGACGTCCGCCGAGGCCCGGAGCAGCAGTTCCATCGAGGCACCAACCTTGTCAGCCTTCTCCTTGGGGTCCCTGACCATCATGAGGTGGCCCTCGTACCCCATGACACCGCGCACCTCGAGTCCGGCGCCGCGCGCACGATCAGCGAGTCGGCCCGCGTCTGCCGGATCGATGCCACAGCGCGGCAACCCGACATTGACGTCGACGAGTACCGAGCGGACACGCCCAGCGATCGCAGCGTCGAGCGTTGCCTCGGAGTCAACCGCGACGGTGATGTTCGCTCGGTCCGCCAGCGCGCCAAGGCGAGCAACGTCAAGCGACTCGTTCGCCAGCAGCAAGTCGTCGCCAAGTCCGGCAGCGACCATCCCTTCGACCTCGCGGGGTGTTGCACAGCAGAATCCCCGATGACCGTCGTCGGCAAGCAATTGCGCAAGCGCCGTGGTCTTGAATGCTTTCACGTGCGGGCGGAGCTTGTCCCCTGGCAGCAACGCATCCATCGCAGCGCGATTCGCGTTGAACGTCGGGCGGTCGATCACCAAGGCTGGGGTCGGCAGGTCGCCGATCGTGGCTGGTTCGTTCTCGGTCATCTGGAGGAATCCCTATCTGCAAAGTTCGTCCGCGATGACGCCAACGGACGCGATCCGCTCGAAGTCGGCTCCGGCATGGTCGTCGTACGGGTCGATCAAGATCGGGTGGAGGCCTGCTCCCGTGGACGACCGAATATCCATGGCCACACTGTCGCCGATGTAGGCAATGCGGCTTCGGTCGAACTCAGCGAAATACGGCAGTGCGTGGTCGAAGATGGTCGGGTCGGGTTTCGTGACCCCGACCACGTGGCTGTCGACGATGCAGCGCATCGACACGAATGGGCCATCGCCGACCTGGCAGACCGACCTGTTGAGGGACCCTTCCACTTGGCCACTCGCATTCGACACCACACCCATTGGCACGCCAGCATCCGCGAGGCGGCGCAGAGCCACCAGCGTTTCAGGAATCGGCCACCGCCACAGATCCGGCGTACGCGTGCGATTCAGTACATCGGCTGCTTCGTCCCGCTCGGCGCTCCGCACACCGACGGCCGCGACGTACGCCTCGTCGTAAACGAGCCACTCGTCTTCCGACGACCCTTCGTGCGATTTGTCACGCATACCGGCATAGTGCGCACGACGATGCGCCTCGATCGAGGTGTCACCGCCATAGAAGTCGAGCAACGGCACCAAGACCGTGGGATCAGGCAAGACGAGCACGCCGCCGGCATCAAACAGCACGGCGTCAAATCGTTGGGCGTTCGCAGTCATCAATGTTCGTCCGTTTCGAGGGGCACAGGGCGGCCGCCTGTCAGCTGCCGAGTTCGGCGAGTCGATCCAGGCCGATGCCACACTCCCCGAACACGTCAAGCATTGCAGCGACATCGCCGCTCTGGACGGCCGGATCCGAGAAGTCGAGGTTGGCTGCAATGCAGCTTGACTCCTCGTTGGTCAGACCAATCGATTCGAATTGTGCGATGAGTTGGTCGCGCAAGGTGCCACCCGCCGGGTCGAAATCACTGTCGCTGCCGCCATCTTCGCTCGGGTCAGGGTCACTGCCAGCTGAGTCATCCTCGCCGAACGGGCGCCCGCACTCGCTCTGCGTATAGACATCAATTCGCTCGCCAGCGGCATCGAGATTCGCCTCCAACTCGGAGTCAGACATGAAGGACAGGTCAGCATCGGCGATGTCGAAGTCGGCGGAGGCAAATGCGTCAATCAACAGTTGCGCTCCGTCTGCGATCGTCGTGGCATCCTCGGCGATCTCTGGTGGCGCCTCGTTCGGTAGCCGTTTCACGAACTCTTCGACCCTTTTCAATCCGCTCTCGGTCTCGGCAGGGTCGACACCGAGCGAATCGAAGATCTCATCGACGACATCGGACTCGGTGACGAAATCGCACCACGACGCCGCTGTACCTCCGCCACTGCTATCGCCACCGCACGCGCTCGCAACGAGCGCGATGGCTGCGGCGCCAGCGGCGAGACGCGATCGTGCAGAAGTGTGACGTCTGATGATCATGGGATCAACGGTAGTGGGCAGCCGCAGAGGCGTGCCGTCAATCAGCCGTCAATCAGCCGTCAATCAGCCAAGGTGCTCGTGCAGAAAGGCCGTTGCCCCCGGCCAGATCTTCGCCGAGAGTTCGGCGTCCTGCGTGCCCAGGGCATTGTGCGGAGCCATGAACGCGTGGCCTGAGCCTTCGTGCACCGTGATCGAGGCGTTCTTGCCGAGTGCTTGGAGCTCATCGTGAAGATGCATCGCGGCGGAAGGCGGGAAGAAGTCGTCGTTTTCTGCCATGTGACCTTGGATGGCAGCTTCGATCTTGGAATAGTCCGGCTGGTCATCACCTTGCGGAAAGCCGTAGAACGGCACCGCTGCTTTGATCTTGTCGGGCCGGAGCGCAGCGAGTACGAACGTGAGCAATCCACCCATACAGAACCCCATGACACCGATGCCATCGCCAGTGGTGGACTCGTGATCGGCGAGATAGTCGACCGCACCGCTCATGTCGCGCGCCGCACGATCCGCGGGAAGCGAGTTCATCAGCTCGGCGGCTTTGTCCATCTCCGTGTGCTCAGCAAGCTCGCCATGGTACAAATCGGGAGCGAGGGCGACGAAGCCAGCCGTCGCCAGCCGGTCGGCCATTTCCTTGATGCCCGAGTCCAGACCCCACCACTCCTGCACCACGATGATGCCGGGGCCGCTGCCCGATTCGGGCACCGCGAGGTACCCGCGTGCATTGTTACCGTTGCTTGCGAATTCGACGATTTCAGCCATGCCCCAACCGTAGACCAACTGCGGTCAGTCTGCGCCGGGCACAGACTGACCGCGTCGCGTCAGTTGCCTCCGGCGTTCAGCGTCACCTCGGTCGGCGCATAGTCCGGTCCGAACAGGTCCAGATCCATACCTCCGAGCAATGCCCATGCCGCCTCGACGATCTCGTTGGTGAACGCTCCGTCGGTCGGCGGTGCGGTGAGCACCGTCGAACCTTCGAGGTTTGGTGTGCTCAGGCTGGTCTCCACGGTCTGATCCCAGGCCACCTGGTCGATGAAGCCGACGCCGTTCGGCGACGGCCAGATCAGCTTGTTGACTTCGTTCATCTGCCACAGCTGATGGCTCGCGCCGAGCGTGGAACCCTGTGCGAGCACAATGTCGCGGCACGCCTCGATGTTGTCGCGGCAGAACGTCCAGCCTTCCAACGACGCGGCGACGAAGCGAGTGGCCTGGTCCTTGTAGGCGGGGTCGTTGGCAAGCCTGTCGCCGTCAGCCCAAATCGCGTCCTGGAGCATGCCGACGCCGACTTCTTCGTAGCTGATCACGTTGAAGTCGTCCGGCGTGTACAGCTCGCCGGTGTCCGGATTCTCCGCTTCGAGGACTTGTGCATACTCGTTGTACGTCATCGCCTCGGCCGCGTCGATCTCGCCTTCGAGCAATGCGACCATGTCGAACTGCTGCCCGATGAGTTCCACATCGGTCGCAGGGTCCAGGCCTTCCTTGCCGAGCGCCGCGAAGATCTCGAACTCGTTGCCGAATCCCCAGTTGCCGATCTTCTTGCCCGCGAAATCAGCGGGTGAGGTGATGCCTGAGTCGGCGAAGCTCACTTGCAGCGTGCCCGAACGTTGAAACACCTGAGCGATGTTGACAATGTTCGCGCCCGCTTCGCGTGTCGCGAGCGACTTCGACACCCATGCCGTTGCAAAGTCGACATCGCCGTTGGCCAGCTGCACCTGTGGCGTGATGTCGAATCCACCCTCGACGATGGTGACGTTGAGGCACATGTCCTCGTAGTACCCCATGTCCTGAGCGGCGTAGTAGCCCGCGAACTGAGCCTGGGTGAACCACTGCAGCTGCATGCTGACGTCATCGGTCGTCTCACACGCGGCCGGGTCGGCCGTTGCAGGTTCCGTGGCAGCGGGTTCCGGTGCGGCCGTGTCAGCGGCGGGTTCGTCGTCGCTGCCGCAGGACGCGGCGACGAGCGCGAGGCCGACGACGCAGGCCGTCAACAGTTTGGCTGGATGTTTCTTCATGGTGTTCTCCCCCTAGGAGTAGTTGGTCTTCATCATGTCATGGCTGGATTTCGGCGGTGTTGCCTTGTCGTTGCCTTTTCCAACCAGATCGATGCCACGTAGAACGACAACCCGAGCAGGCAGGCGCCCAAAACGTAAGCCCACATCACGTCGTTCTTCGATGTTGACGCATTCGACGTGATCGCGGAACCCAATCCCGTCTGGGTCCCGCCAAAGTACTCGGCAACAAACGCGGTGATCACCGAGAGAGGCGCAGCGATCTTCATGGCCGTAAAGAGATACGGGATCGCGTTCGGGATGCGCGTCTTGACGAGGATCTCGCGCGGAGATGCCGCATATGACCGCATGAGTTCCATATGCGTGCCGCTCACTTGGCGCAGCCCCTTCGCGACGTTGACGAGGACGACGAAGAAGACGATCAGGACGACCATGACCCTGCGCGGAACCTGCGACCCGGCCGGATACATGTTGTTGAGGACCGGAACGATGATCACGATCGGTACCGCGTTGATCGCGACTGCGAGCGGGGTGGTGAGTTCGTTCAACACGCTGAAGCGCATGAGCACGAAGCTGACGGCGATCCCGAGCAACACACCGAGTACGAACCCGACGAGCGCGTTGGCGCCGGTGACAAGTACCGCTTCCCAGACATTCTCGAGATTGTCCGCGAACGCCGATGCGATCGCTGTGGGGGCAGGGAGCAGGAACTTCTTGATGTCGTACACCGCGACGATCGTTTCCCACACGGCGAGGAAGACCACCCCGAACACGAGTGGTGGCCAGATCGCCAGGAGTGAAGGCGCACGCCTCATCGGTCGTCGACCCCCCGGGCGGTGTCGCCGAGCTCGGCGCCACGCAGGGCCTCACGTACTTCGGTGATCTTCTTGTAGAACGTCTCGTCCTCGCGCGTGTCGTCGTCTCGTGCCGCACCGAGATCCACGTCGATCACGTCGGTGATCTGGCCTGGGCGTGGCGACATCACCACCACACGATTCGACAAGTACACCGCCTCGGGTATCGAGTGAGTCACGAACACCACCGTCGTGTCGGCAGCGGCACAGATTCTGAGCAGTTCAGACTGCATGTGCTCACGGGTCATCTCGTCGAGTGCACCGAACGGCTCGTCCATCAGCAGCAGCGGTGGATGCGAGGCGAGTGCTCGGGCGATCGCAATCCTCTGTTGCATGCCTCCGGACAATTCCCACGGCCGATGGTCACCGAACTCGGAGAGCTGCACCAATTCCAACATTTCGGCGGACCGTTCCGCTCGACGCTTCTTGTCCCAGCCCTTCAGTTCCAGCGGCAGTTCGATGTTCTTGCGAACCGAGCGCCAGTCGAATAATCCAGACTGCTGGAACGCCATGCCGTAGTCCTGATCGACCCTGGCCTGTGCCGCTGATTTGCCGTTCACCAACACATCGCCCGCAGTCGGCGACAGCAGGTTGGCAATCAGCCGGAGCAACGTCGACTTCCCACAACCGGACGGACCAATGAGAGACACGAAGTCGCCTGCCGCGATGTCGAGATCGATGTCGCGCAGCGCCTCCAACTGGCCGACGCTCCCCGGATTGAACACCATCGACGCTCCGTTGATTGCCACCGCATGCTCAGTCATCCTGTGGCCTCCTGTGGTCGGTTCCGCATGAGCGCGAATTCCATGGCAACGACGAATCCATACAGCAAAAGGCCGAGCGCGCCTGCGCCGATGAGCGCTGTGTACACCTGTGCCGGTTCACTGGTCGCCTTTGCCGCATACTGCAACGTCGCCCTGCCGATTCCACCGGCGAGGCCCGTCGAAATCTCGGACACGATCACACCGATCACCGATGCCGTCGCTGCCAGCTTCATGCCGGGCACGAGATAGCCCATCGATGCCGGGAGCCGCAGCTTGACCAATGTCGTCCACCAACTCGCGGCGTAACTGTCCATCAACTCGACTGAGGCGGCAGGGGCCGAACTCAGGCCCTTGAGCATCGCGATGCTGATGGGGAAGAACGCGAGAAACGCGCCGAGGATTGACACCCACGCCCATCGTGGGAGGCCCCAGTTACCGGCGATCGTGGCGATCTGCGGCGCGAGGGCGATCAACGGCACAGTCTGGGACGCGATGACATAGGGCAACAGACCGCGCTCCACGACCCGGAAGCGCGCCATGAGAATCGCCAGTCCGACACCGACGACCGTGCCAACGAAGAGACCGAACCACGCAAGCCGGAACGTGAACCATGCGTAACCGAGTACGGCCTGCCACACGAGCGGCGTGCCACGAGTCTCGGGATCGAAGAACTCGGCGATCATCTCCCATGTATGTGGCATCACCCGATCGTTCGACTTCGGCAGGATCGCCCAGCCGAAGACCTCGCCGCCCGTCTCGGGGCCGACAACCTTGTACAGCTCCCATGTCGCGGCGACTGCGGCGAGCGCAACGACGAACAGCGCCGATCGCCGCGCAGCCTGCCGGATCACTGACGAGCCACGGCCTGTTCACGCAGCGCTGGAATGACGTGCTCGCCGTACTGCTGCAGCGTGTGGTCCTTGCCATCGTGCTGGAGATAGACCGCGAACTGGTCGACGCCGAGCGCCTTCAAGGCGTTGAGCTTCTCCATCTGCGCCTCGATGGGTCCGAGGATGCAGAAGCGATCGACGATTTCATCGGGGACGAACGTGGTGTGGGTGTTGCCCGACTGGCCATGTTCGTTGTAGTCGTACTCCTGGCGACCCTTGATGTAGTCGGTCAATGCCTGTGGCACCGGGGCAGCATCGCCATAGCGAGTCACGATGTCGGCCACGTGGTTGCCGACCATCCCTCCGAACCATCGGCACTGATCGCGCATGTATGGCAGGTCTTCGGTCGGCCCGACGTAGGCGGGCGCAGCGATGCACATCGTGATGTCGTCCGGGTTCCGCCCCGCATCGCTCGCCGCAGTCCGGACGGCGTTGATCATCCACTCGGTGATCGACAGGTCCGCCAGCTGGAGAATGAAACCATCGCAGGTCTCGCCGATCATCTTCAGCGCTTTGGGCCCGTAGCCGGCACCCCACACTTCGAGCTCGCTCTTGGCCGCCCACGGCAGTGTGATCGTGGAGCCGTTGTAGTCGACGCTGCGACCGCAGCCGAGTTCGCGGATCACGTTGATCGAGTCACGCATTGTGGCCAGAGTCGTCGGCTTGCCGTTGGTGACACGGACCGCAGAATCGCCCCGACCGATGCCGCAGACCGTGCGATTGCCGTACATCTCATTGAGCGTCGCGTAGGTCGATGCCGTCACGGTCCAGTCGCGCGTCGCCGGGTTCGTGACCATCGGCCCGACAACGATATTGCGCGTCTCGTTGAGGATCTGGGAGTAGATGACGTACGGCTCCTCCCACAGGATGTGCGAGTCGAAGGTCCAGACATGGCTGAAGCCGTATGTCTCAGCACGTTTGGCTAAATCGATCACGCGCGCCGCTGGTGGTGTGGTCTGCAGTACGACTCCGATGTCCATGTTGTGATCCCGATTCAGTGGATGTTCAGTGGATGTACTGGTTGAGGCTGCGCTTGACAAACTGGCCGTGGCCCTTGGCTCCAAGGTAGGTGTCGTTCGCCACGACGACGCGGCCACGTGAAATCACCGTGTCGACCTTGCCGTCGACTTCGAAGCCCTCGTAGGACGAGTGATCCATCGCCATATGGTGTTTGTCGTTGATACCGATCTTGGTCTTGGTGTTCGGATCCCACACGAGAACGTCTGCGTCAGCGCCGGGCTCGAGCACACCCTTCTTCTCAAGGCCAAACATGCGCGCCGGGGTGGTGCAGCAGGTCTCGACCCAGCGTTCGAGGGTCATCTCCCCCATCACCACACCCTGGTAGATCATTTCCATCCGGTGCTCCACGCCGCCCATGCCGTTCGGGATCTTCGAGAAGTCCCCGAGACCGAGTTCCTTCTGATCCTTCATGCAGAACGGGCAGTGGTCGGTGGACACCACGGCCAACTCGTTCATCCGCAGGCCCTTCCACAGATCCTTCTGGTGGTGTTCATGCTTCGAGCGCAGCGGCGTCGAACACACCCATTTCGCCCCTTCGAACCCTGGCTGAGCGAGGTGGTCCTCGATCGACAAGTAGAGGTATTGCGGGCAGGTCTCAGCAAACACGTTGAGGCCCATGTGCTGAGCGCGCGACACCTCTTCGAGTGCCTCGGACGCCGACATGTGCACGATGTAGAGCGGAACGTTGCCGGCGACACGAGCGAGCTTGATCGCACGGTGGGTCGCCTCCGACTCGAGCTCCTCAGGCCGGGTATACGAGTGATATTTCGGGTCGCTGTCACCACGGGCGAGCGACTGGGCGACCAGCACGTCGATCGCAATCCCGTTCTCGGCGTGCATCATCATCAAAGCACCCGATTCCGATGCGTTCTGCATCGCCCGCAGGATCTTGCCATCGTCGGAGTAGAAGACACCCGGGTAGGCCATGAACATTTTGAAGCTCGTGACGCCTTCGTTCTCGACGAGGTGCGTCATTGCCTCGAGCGATTCCTCGTTCACGTCACCAATGATCTGGTGGAAGGCGTAGTCGACGTGGCATTCGCCAGCGGCTTCCACGTGTCGCGCCGCGAGGGCCTCGCGTACATCGAGCCCGACCGTCTGAGACGCGAAGTCGATGATCGTGGTGACACCGCCCCACGCCGCAGCTCGCGAGCCCGTATCGAAGTCGTCGGCGGACACCGTGCCACCGAACGGCAACGACATATGGACGTGGGCGTCGACGCCGCCAGGCACGACGTATTTCCCGGTTGCGTCGATCACAACGTCAGGTGTGATGCCGTATGCCGCAGCGTGCCCCGGAGCGAGTATCGCAGCGATCGATTCGCCGTCGATCAACACATCGGCTTCGCGCCGACCGATCGCCGAGACGACGGTGCCGCCAGAAATCAGTGTGGTCGCCACTGTCAGACCCCTCTCAGCCTTCCACCAATTCGCCATACGCCTCGGGACGACGGTCGCGGTAGAACTGCCAGCCGTCGCGGACCTCGCGGATGAGGTCCAGGTCGAATTCACGGACGATGAGTTCAGGATCGTGCGGGCTTCCCTTGTCGCCGACATACTCGCCGCGCGGCCCGATGAAATAGCTCTGTCCGTAGAAATCGTTCTCACCCAGCGGCTCAATGCCCACCCGGTTGATCGCTCCGACGTAGTACATGTTTGCCACGGCTGCTGCCGGCTGTTCGATCGACCAGAGGTACTCACTCAGACCACGGTGGGTCGCTGACGGGTTGAAGACGATTTCTGCGCCGTTCAGCCCGAGCGCTCTCCACCCCTCTGGGAAGTGGCGGTCGTAACAGATGTACACACCGACCTTGCCGACGGCGGTGTCGAAGATTGGGTACCCGCCGTTGCCTGGCTTGAAATAGAACTTCTCCCAGAAGCCCTTGACCTGCGGGATGTGCTGCTTGCGGTACTTGCCGAGGTAGGTGCCATCGGCATCAATCACCGCTGCGGTGTTGTAGTACACGCCGGGTTGTTCGATCTCATACATCGGCAGGACCATCACCATGTTGAGTTCCTTGGCGAGCGCCTGGAAGCGCTTGGTGGTCGGCCCGTCAGGGATGTACTCGGTGTACTCGTAGTACTCAGCGTCCTGCACTTGGCAGAAGTACGGGCCGTAGAAGAGCTCCTGGAAACAGATGATCTGGGCACCCTGCGCGGCTGCCTCGCGCGCCGCTTCCTCGTGCTTGACGATCATCGACTCCTTATCGCCGGTCCAGTCAGTCTGGAGGAGTGCGGCTTTCACGATATTTGCCATGTCCGGACACTAACGACATGTCAGGCACCGGGCAATGGTCAAGGGCGAGGCGCCGTGTGAAGTCTGTGTTGCGGGAGGAATCAGACGCCCTGAGTGGCGTCGTTGAGGATCCCCTCACAGGTCCGTACCAGCACTCGAGCAGCGATCGTCAGATCCGTTGAGCTCAGCGGACTCTCGGCCTTGCGCTGCCATTTGACCAACGCCTGCTGCGCTGCGGGAATGACCGTTGCCGGATCAGCATTCGCGAGATCGAGCCGGTCGGCGACGGCGGTGCCGTTGGTTCCGAGCAGCTGTGCGCCCGCATCGCGACCTCAGGTCACGCACTTAAGTCACTCGAGAGCGGCAATTGCTGGCCGGTCTCTCAGCTGTAGCGATCAGCGGCGTTCGATGCCGGTGAGCGCGATGACAAGTCGATCCTCCTCTCGCGAGGCCTCAAGATTGACGTCTCCGAGCACTCGCCACTCGTCGTGCCCCTCGGGGTCGTGAATGGTCTGACTGACCCTTCCCGCCGCCGCGTCGAAGTCGAAACGGCTCGAGTTCCGAGCATCGCCATCGATTTCGATCGCGTCGTACTCGTCCCAGTAGGGCGCCATCAATTCGCGAGCGTTCAGACCCTCGACTGACCCTCTCGGACGTTCGTGGCGCGCCAGTTGCTCGACCCAACGGAATGCTGCGTTGCGAACCAGCGTGCGGAACGCCCGAGCATCGGTAGTGATCGTGACCTCGCCGTGGGTCTCTTCTGACGGCGGACGCACCTCCCCGTCAACTTCTCCGTGCTCGTCGGGGTTCTGCAGTCGTTCCCACTCATCCAACAAGCTCGAGTCAACCTGGCGGACGAGCGTGCCAAGCCAGTGCGCTATCTCATCGAGCTCATCGTTCATCGCGTCGGCAGGAACGTTTTGGGTCATGCCCTTGTACACGTCCGACAGGTACCGCAAGAGCACACCTTCACTCTGTTTGAGCCCATAGTGGCCCGTGTATTCACCGAACGTCATCGACCGTTCAAACATGTCTCTGGCAATCGACTTTGGCTTCACGGTGTTCCCCCCGACCCAGGGGTGCCTGGTGCGGAACTCGTTGAAGTCCGAGTACATCCAGTCCTTCATCGGCCGCGGTGGCTCGACCTTGCCCAGACGTTCCATCCGCTCCTCATACTCGACGCCAGACGACTTCATCTCGGCCATCAACTCATCCTTGGCCTTGCGCAGCTGAGCGTTGATCACCACCCCCGGGCTCTCCTGCACGGCCTCGACGATGGTCAGTACTGCGATCGCCCGCTGCACCTCGCCCTTTGTCTCAGCCTCGACGAGGCGCATCGTCGACTCCTCCTCGACTGGTTCCACCTCGGTCAGTCCTGTCCGTTCCTCGACCGGTTCGAAACCGACAGACGCGTCGTTTTCGTCTGTCTCCGCCCCGTCCATCTCGTCAGTCCCGTCCGCCTCGGTGGCGACATCCAGGACCAGGCCGGACAGGGCTGCGAACGGATTGTCGTTTGCCGGCGTTTCCTGATCGACAACTTTCTCACGTTCTCGCTCGCGTCGCTCGTGGCGTTGCTCGTGTGACCGTTCTTCCACTTCGAACTCGCGGTCGAGATGTTCAATTGCATCGAGCGCCCACAGCGACAGCGGTTGATGCAACGCGAACTCGTCCTGCAGATCGAAGTCGACACGTACTCGTCGGCCGTACTCGTCGGGTTCATCGGGGAACTCGAGGAGACCGGCATCGACAAGCGAACGATAGATCGAGATGGACCGACGGATGTGGTGGCGCTGCTGCTTGCGCGATTCGTGGTTGTCGGTCATCAACGAGCGGACGGCGCGGCAGCCATCGCCCGGTCGATCGAGCAGGCTCATCACCATCTGGTGATTGACCGAGAAGCTCGACGTCAACGGCTCAGGGTCGCCTTCGACCAGCCTGGTGAACGTGCCTTCGTCCCAGTGGGCGTAGCCACGATCGGGCGCCTTCTTCTTGACGAGCTTCTTTTTCTTCTTCGCGTCCTCCGCTGCCTTTTGCAGCATCTGCTGATTCATCACGACGTGCTCGGGCGCTTGGGCCCACACATCACCGCTGTCGTCAAAGCCGCGTCTACCCGCCCGCCCGGCGATCTGCTGGAACTCGCGCACGCGCAGGAGCCGCGTGCTGGTGCCGTCGTACTTGCAGAGCTGGGTGAACAACACCGACCGAATCGGCACGTTGACGCCGACACCGAGTGTGTCAGTACCGCAGATGATCTTGAGGAGCCCCGCCTGCGCCAACCGCTCGACGAGGAGTCGATACTTCGGGAGAAGGCCGGCGTGGTGCACCCCCACTCCTCCGACGAGAAAACGTCGCAAGCCCTTGCCGAACGGCGAATCAAATCGGAATCCGCCGATCAACTCCTTGACCTGTTGCTTCTCATCCTTGCTCAGCGGGTCGAGGCTCAGGTAACTCTGCGCCGCCTCGGTTGCCTCGCGCTGCGTGAAGTGCACGAGATAGATCGGTGCTCTGCCGGACTCAAGGAGCGCTTCGATCGATTGATGCAGTGTCGACGTTCGATACTCGAAGTGCAGCGGCACCGGTCGCTGCGTCGACTTGACCAGCGCCGTATCTCGACCGGTTCGCCGGGATAATTCCTCTTCGAAGAATCGCGTGTTGCCGAGCGTCGCCGACATCAGCAGAAACTGACAGTGCGGAAGTTCGAGGATCGGTAACTGCCAGGCCCAGCCGCGTTGTGGGTCGGCGTAGAAGTGGAACTCGTCTGCGATCACGATGTCGACGTCCGTGCGGTCACCATCGCGCAACGCCCAGTTCGCGAGGATCTCAGCGGTACAGCAGATGATCGGTGCGTCGGGGTTGATCGATCCGTCGCCGGTGATCATCCCGACACGCTCCGGCCCGAACTGCCGGCACAGCTCAAAGAACTTCTCGCTGACCAATGCCTTGATGGGGGCGGTGTACACGCTGCGTTGATCGCGCCCAAGACCGACGAAGTGAGCAGCGACCGCGACGAGTGACTTACCCGACCCGGTCGGCGTATTGAGGATCACGTTGCTGCCTGCGATCAGTTCGAATGCGGCTTCCTCCTGCGCCGGGTACATCTCGATGCCCTGCTCGACTGTCCAATTGGTAAAGCCATCGAGCAACGCCGACTCGTCGGGCGCAGGCGGCAAATGCTGCAGGATGGGTGGTAGGTCACTCATGAGGTGCCCATAGTCTGCACACATGCCGACGTTTCGCAGCGCCTGGAACTGGGTGTTCGGGAAGCACCTACCCAAACCACCGAATCCCGACAAGACCGTCGAGGCCGGCTGGGTCCCGGTTTGGCAGGGCCCGATGCTCACCGAACTGCTGAAGGACGAGGGCGTCCCGGCGGTCTGGACCGAGGACTTCAATCTGAATATGGGCGTTTACAACCGCGAAGCGATGGCCCGGATCTTCGTCACCGAAGACCGCAAAGCCGAAGCCGAAGCAATCATCGAAGACTTCACCGGCACCTCGCCTCGCCACCGCAAGCTCTGACCGCGCTGCCTCGCCGTTTGTGTTGGGATTTCTGCGGACCGGTCCGCAGAAATCCCAACACAAACGTGATGTGGACGCGTTCGCTCCGGAAACGCGAGAAGACCGCCCACTGCACAGGCATGGACAGCACGCTCGAACGTCTCGCCGAAATACAACATGGATTGGTCACAAACCGACAGATCGATGATTGCTGCGCCACACCGTGGGAGCGCCGCCGCCTGATCGACGGAGGTCCACTCCTCAAGGCTGCACCTGGCGTCTATCGGGTCCGCGGCGCTCCCGTAACGCATGAACACCGCCTGGTGCTCGGTCTGCTGGCTCTCGGCAACGAGAGCGTGGTGAGCTACGAGGCCGCGGCAGCGCTTCATCGCCTCGACCGCTCCGATCGGACCGCTGTTGAGTTCACCGTGGTCCGCGGCGGGCGACAGCCGATGATTCCGTTTCAGGTCCACACGACCAAGTGGCTGCCACCGATCGATCGCGTGAGCAGCGACGGTTTTCGGGCCACCTCGGCGACGCGAACGATCATCGATCTTGCACATGCCCGACGAACACGCCCACGGATCGAGGCGGCGATCGACAGCGCTGTTCGTCTGGGACTGTCCTCACCAACCGTGTTGGCACACCGGCTGGAAACGCTTCGGGGCTCGGGCCGGTGGGGATGCCGGCTCATCGAGGACCTCGTTGTCGACAGCGGTGGGCACTCGCCGCTCGAGCGCCGCTTCTTGCAGATCGTCCGCGAAGCGGGCCTCCCGCGCCCCGCGACGCAGGTCATCCACCGTCACGGAAGTCGATTTGTCGCACGGGTCGACTTCTTGTTTGGCGCCGACGTCGTCGTCGAAGTCAGTGGTCAACACGGCCACTCGAGCCCCTCGGAACGCCGCAAGGACGCCCAGCGTCGAAGCGAGCTGATTGAAATGGGGCGGTTGGTGTACGAGCACACGTACGCCGATGTGTTCGAGACACCACAGACAGTGGTGCGAGACCTCCGCCGCCGCCTGACATCTCGTTTGTGTCCGACTTCTTGAGGACCAGTCCGCAATAATCCCGACGCAAACGAAGCTGGCTGGGGCTGGCGGATGTCAGATGAGGTGGGGTCAGGTGGGGTCGGGTGGCGTGCGGTGGGGTCTACATGGCGCTGTGGCGAAGGAGTTCCTGGGCCATGGGACACTCTGGCTGGATGGCCGGTGGGCCCATGGGCACGCGGCCGTGCGGGCCGATGACATCAGTGACCATCGAGGTGGGGAGGATCTCGACGTCCATCTCCCAGGGGTCAACGGGGTGCTCTCCATCGGGATCGGTGATCGCCTCGTATCGCTGAACCATGTGATCGATGAAACCGGAGGGCAACCGACGTCCAACACCTGCCACGAGCCACACCGGCGTGCCCCATGCGTGCGCGGCAGCGGCAATGGTCGACGAACCAATCGGGGCCACGATGCGGTGCGAGTCGCACGCCAACGCTTCGATCAACACAACGTCAGCGGCGCGGACGGCTGCTCCCGCAGCACCAGCGTCGACCGGGTCGTTGTCAACGTCGTAGCGTTCCAGCTTGCGGAAGAACTGGGTGGCCGTGTGCCCGGCATCGAGCACGAGCACCCGCACGTCACCTCGCCGGATGAGTCCATCGCCTGCGACATCGGGTGACCCAATCGTCACGATGGTGGCGTCATCGGGGAGCGCAGCTGCCAGCTCTGCTCCCGTGCGATCGCCGCGAATCTCCTCAGCCAACTCCCAGACGGCTTCGAACGGCTCAGATGACGTCGAGACATTTGCACAGAGCCACCAGAGCGCCCCTGTGAAAGGGTGACGTTCAACGATGCGCCGGCATGCGACCACGATGCCCGACGGGTCAAAATGAAGTGAACCGAGTGCGTGGGCGGTCTCCTCGACGAGCGAGGCCGGGTCTGCGCCTTGGGCCCGGGCGACGTAGCGAAGGTGCTCGATGGGGTGCATCGTCGCCGACGGTACCCGAGACCAGGCGGATGGTTGCGGTCCAGGCCCCCCAACTCGCTACGCTCTCGCCCGTGGCCGACCCCACTGTTCAGCAGCTCCCAACCGAATTGAACCTCACCCCGCTCGTGGCCGACGGACAGGGATGGGGGCTCGGCCAGTCCCGGCCAATCATGGACTGGTTGACCACGTTCCACCTCGCCTCCGTGGTGCTTGATCCGTACACCAACGAAAGCTCGTGGATCCTCCGCTCGGCGACTCGAATTCTCGAGCAGTTCCGCAGCTCACATGCCAGGATCAACTTCATCGTGACCGCCGGAGCCGAAGATGCCCGAGCGTTTCTCGGGCCGCTCACCGAGGAATACCTCGTGTTCTGCGACCCCGATCGCTCCGCTGTCAAGGCGATGGGCCTCACCGAACTTCCGGCGTTCGTCTTCACTCGCGTCGACGGCGCCGTCGCGGCAAAGACCGAAGGCTGGCAGCCAAAGGAGTGGGAAGCAGTCGCTGACGCCATCGCCGACGTGACGTCGTGGACCTCGCTCGACATTCCTGGCGCCGGCGATCCCGGGCCATTCAGCGGCTCGCCCGCTTTGGGCTGATCCGCTCCGTGCCACATGGCCGACCGACCGGCCGTCCCCGACCTGCCTGACCTTCCGGTCGTCGAGGCACTCGATGCACTGCGCGCTGCGCTGATCGACGGCACCAGCGCCGTCCTCGTCGCCCCGCCCGGCGCGGGAAAGACCACGGTGGTCCCCCTGGCACTACTCGACCAGCCGTGGCTCGGTGACCAACGCATCGTCATGCTTGAGCCGCGCCGCCTTGCGACGCGCGCCGCGGCGCGCCGCATGTCGACGACGACACGCACCCCAATCGGTGCACTGGTCGGCTATCAGACCCGCGACGAACGCGAGATCACATCGACCACCCGCATCGAGGTTGTGACCGAGGGAGTGCTCACGCGCCGTCTGCAGAATGACCCGGAACTCCCGGGCGTCGGAGCCGTGATCTTCGACGAGGTCCACGAAAGAAATCTCACCACCGACATCGGGCTTGCGCTCACGCTCGACAGCGCTGCACAGCTCCGCCCCGACCTCCGCATCATCGCAATGTCGGCAACCCCAGACACCGAAGGCCTCGCCCGCCTCCTCGACGGCCCGGTCATCAGCAGCGAAGGTCGCACCTACCCGATCGACGTGCGTTGGCTACCCCGCTCGCCAGGTCGAAGCAGCGGCGCGCCGAAGAAGGGCCGACCACGACCCAAGCAGCAGCGCGGCCCCGACCGCATCGAGCCAGACGTCGTGGCCGCCGTGCTCCAGGCGCTGAGCGACGATGAGGGCGATGTCTTGGTCTTCCTGCCCGGTATCGGGGAGATCCGACGGACTGAACGGATGCTGCAGGACACGCTCGGGCCCAACATCGACGTCTACCCACTCGCCGGCGCTCTCACGCTCGCTGAGCAAGATCAGGCACTGGCGCCGTCGCCGCCTGGCCGACGACGCGTGGTGCTGTCGACCGACATTGCCGAGACTTCACTCACCGTCGATGGCGTCCGCATCGTGATCGACAGCGGCCTTGCCCGCGAGCCACGATTCGACCCTCGATCAGGAATGACGCGGCTCACTACCGTGGCGACGAGCCGTGCCTCGGCCGAGCAACGAGCGGGACGGGCGGGGCGCACCGAACCCGGTACCGCCTATCGGCTCTGGGGCAAGCTCGAACACGGCACGCGAACCCGCCACCGGTCACCCGAGATACTGCAAGCCGACTTGGCTGGCTTCGCCCTTGAACTGGCCGCCTGGGGCGCCCCTGACGATCTGCAATTCATCGATCCCCCTCCCGCTGGGGCCCTTGCGCAGGCGCGTGACCTGCTGACCAACCTGTACGCGCTCGACCAAGACGATCAGACCATCACTCCGCTTGGGCGCAAGATGCTTGGTCTCCCCGTCCACCCGCGACTGGCCAGGATGATCGCCGTCGATCAGAGTCCACTCGCCTGTGCCATTGCCGCGCTGGTCGACGAACGCGACATCTTTCGGGGACGACCCGATGACGTGCCGACCGACCTTGCGCTGCGCGTTGGCGTGATCTCGGGGGCGCGCGGACACGACCTCGCTGACCGGGGTGCCGTGCACCGGCTCCGCGACCGTGCCGCCGATCTGGCCCGCCGGGCGCGCCTGCCGTTCGATCGTGGCGCCCTTCATCCGGACCGGGCTGGCGCCGTGCTCCTGCTCGCATACCCAGATCGCCTTGCCGCCCTCCGACGCGGCGCGCAGTACCAATTGCGCGGCGGCAGCACCGCCTTTCTCCCCGCCAAGGACTCCCTCGCCGACGAGCAGTTCATCGTTGCTGCTGATCTCGACGGAAAACGCGATAAGGCGCGTATTCGCCTGGCAGCTGCAGTCGATGCCGACGACGTGATCGCCAACTTCGGCCCCGACATCACCGAGCAACGCACGATCACGTGGAACACAGACCGCAACGACCTCAGCGAGACCATCGAGCGTCGCCTCGGATCGATCCGGCTCGGCAGCCGCACCGACCGCCCAGCCGCCGGGGAGGCCACAACAGCAGCGCTCCTCGATCGAGTCCGAACAACGGAACTGCGCGTGCTCGGCTGGACCCCAACAGCAATCAGCCTGCGCGAGCGCGTGACGTTTCTCAACGCCAACGTCGGTGATCCTTGGCCGGACTGGTCCGTTACCACCCTGCTCGGCTCGCTCGACACGTGGCTCGGGCCGTACCTACCTGGCGCACGGGGACGGTCCGATCTCGAACAACTCGACCTCACGACCGTGCTTCGATCCCAGCTGCCCTGGCCCGAGGGCGCACAACTCGACGACCTGGCGCCCGCCGCGCTCGCGCTGCCAACCGGCCGGACCGCACCGATCGATTATTCGGGCGAACAGCCAACCGCCTCGGTGCGCGTGCAGGACCTGTTCGGCAGCACCACCCACCCACATGCAGGAGGCCGGCCGATTCGCCTCGAACTGCTGTCGCCGGCGGACCGGCCCATTCAGGTCACCGCCGACCTTCCCGGTTTCTGGGCAGGTTCCTGGACTGAGGTCCGCAAGGAAATGGCCGGGCGTTACCCCAAGCATCGATGGCCAGACGACCCAGCCGGCGCAGCCCCGAAGCGGATGAAGGATCGTTGAGTGACCGTTGCCGGGCTCCCACTGCTCGTCGCCATCGCGTGCGCGCTCGTCGTGTATGTCGGCACCACGGTGCAAGCGTCGCTCGGGATCGGCTTGGGGATGCTGTCATCTCCGGTTCTGGCACTCGCCGACACCGACTTCATCCCCGTGGCCATCATCATCTCGGTCATTCCGCTGTCGAGCACGGTGGCCTGGTCCGAACGCGAGCACGTCGACCGACGCGGAGCTGCACTGCTCTTGATCGGCCGGATCCCCGGCGTGGTCATCGCCGTTCTCCTCGTGGCCAGCTTCAGCGATACCGCGCTGGGACTGATGGTCTCCGGCTCGGTCATCGCAGCCGTCGTCGTGTCGGCGGTCGGCCGCAAATTCGTGGCGGGGCCCGCCACGCTGCTCGTTGCCGGCGGCGCGTCAGGCTTCATGGCCACCACAACAGGCGTCGGCGGTCCACCGGTCGCGCTGACATATCAGCACGACACTCCCGAGACGATGCGCTCCACCATTTCGACATTCTTCGCCGTCGGCGCACTGATGTCTTTGGTCGGCCTCGTGCTGGCTGGCGAGGTGAGTCGCCGGTCTCTTGAGTTGACAGCGGTTCTGATTCCGTCGGTGGTGCTCGGCATCGTCACGGCAGCGCGCGTGAAGCATCGGCTCAACGCCGACCTGGTACGTCCGGCCATCCTCGCGCTCTGTCTGCTGAGCGCCACCGCGCTCTTGATCCGCACGCTCGCCTGAACGCTGTCCTGTCCGCGCACTCGCCCTGCGGTCGTGGCACAGTGTGGCGATGGGCTCCTCCCAACACACCTCCCACTCCTCCAGGCGAGTTTCAGTTGTCCTTGCCGGGCTCGCGATCGTGGCTGCCTCGTGCGCCGGATCCGACGGCGACACGGCCGCGACAACACCGGCAACCGACGCACCCGCGGCGACCGAAGCACCAGTTGTCACCGCAGCACCAGCCGACACCGCAGCCCCGGTCGCAACCGACGCACCAACTGACACGGCCGCCCCCGCCGCGACCGACCCGCCCGAGCCGGACCAAGACCCCGACCTTGATCTTGATCTCGCGTACGGCGACTACGAGGTGGGCGTGCAGACCATCACCATCACTGACACCTCAGGAGGCGATCGGGACCTGACCGTCGACGTGTGGTTTCCGCTCATCGACGGCGCCAGTGACGGCGCTGCGGCACATCAGTACACCCTGTTTCCTGACACGTACTACGAGTCGCCGTTCGCATTCGCGGTCGGGCCCGAGTCGATCGCATCGGATGGCCCCTTTCCTTTGGTGATTTACTCGCACGGCTCGGGCGGGTTGCGCTACATCCATTCCAACTACACCGAGGCCTTGGCAAGCAACGGCTACATCGTTGCTGCGCCTGACCACACGGGCAACACCGCTGTTGATCGCTTGCTCGAGACGGAAGTCGACGGTGCGGTGACTGCCTTCAACCGTCCGAACGACGTCCAGCGCGTCATCAACGCCTTTCTCGATCCCGAGAGCACGGAAACAGTCGACTTCGTGGCCAGCGTCAATCCGGGACAGATTGCAGTCACTGGACACTCGTTCGGCGGTTTCACCGCCTACGCGATGGCGTCGGGTTTCTCCAACGAGTTCGGCGAGTTCATCGCTGACGAACGCGTCAGCGCCATCATCACGCTTGCTCCGGCAACGACCCCACTCAGCGATGACGAACTGCTCTCAATCCGGATTCCTGCGCTCGTGATGGCCGGCACCGACGACGTCACCACTCCGATCGACCCGAACGTCACGCGCCCCTGGAACCAATCGGCGAGTTCGCCGTCGTATCGCGTCGATCTCACGGCTGCTGAGCACGAGACCTTCACCGACCTGTGCGCCTATCAGGCCTTCCTCCCGACACTGTCGAATGCCCTGCCCATCGTGATCGACACGATCAACGAACGCGACGAGGCGGGCTGCGGCCCCGAGAACATGCCGATCGAGCGGGCCCAGGCGATCACCAACACCTTCGCTGTGGCATTCCTCGACGAGGTGTTCAAGGGCGGCGAGATGATCCAGATCGACGAAGTCGACGAGCAGACGGACCTCGTCTTTCAAGCCGAGTAAGTCTTCCGGGCCGAGCAATAGGCTCACGTCCATGGCTGACGCTGACTTCGATTACACCGAAATGTTCCCGTTGGGGCCCGACGAGACTGAGTACCGACTCGTCTCCGCTGATGGTGTCTCGACCTTCGAGACACCCGAAGGAACCTTCCTCAAGGTCGAGCCGGACGCGATTCGCAAGCTCACTGCTGAGGCGATGCACGACATTGCACACTTCTTGCGCACCAGCCATCTTGAACAGCTGCGCAAGATTCTTGACGACCCCGAGGCCTCCGACAACGACAGATTCGTCGCCCTTGACCTCCTGAAGAACGCGGCGATCGCTGCCGGTGGCGTACTGCCGATGTGCCAAGACACCGGCACCGCGATCGTCAAGGGCAAGAAGGGAGAGTACGTGTTCACTGGCGGCGGCGACGAAGAGCAGATCGCCCGGGGCATCGCCGACACCTACCTCACCACCAACCTTCGCTACAGCCAGATGGCGCCGCTCGACATGTACACCGAGAAGAACACCGGCACGAACCTCCCGGCAGAAATCAAGATCAATGCGGTCGACGGCGATGCCTACAAGTTCCTCTTCATGGCCAAAGGCGGAGGCTCCGCCAACAAGAGTTTTCTGTTCCAAGAGACCAAGGCACTGCTGAACGAAGCCACGTTGCTGCCGTGGATCTTCGACAAGATTCAGGCGATTGGTACCTCGGCGTGCCCGCCGTATCACCTTGCGATCGTCATCGGCGGCACATCTGCTGAGATCGCCGTCGAGACTGCCAAGCTCGCCAGCGCTCATTACCTCGATGGACTCCCGACCACCGGTTCGCCGTCCGGCCACGCCTTCCGCGACCTCGACCTCGAAGCCAAGGTCTTGGAGCTTGCTCAGAGCACTGGTGTGGGGGCGCAGTTCGGCGGCAAGTACTTCTGCCACGACGTCCGCATCGTTCGCCTCCCCCGGCACGGCGCGTCGTGCCCGGTCGGCATGGCGGTGTCGTGCTCAGCGGACCGCCAGGCGATGGGCAAGATCACTGCGGATGGCCTGTTCCTCGAACAGCTCGAGACCGACCCGGCACGCTTCCTCCCGGCAGTTGGATCCGAGGACCTGCTCGACGCCGAGCCGGTCCACATCGACCTCAACCGGCCGATGGACGAGATCCGTGCCACGCTCGCTGAACTCCCGGTCACGACGCAGGTGATGCTGACCGGCCCGATGATCGTGGCGCGTGACATCGCGCACGCCAAGATCAAGGAGCGTCTCGACGCTGGTGAGGAGATGCCGCAGTCCTGGAAGGACCACGCGGTGTACTACGCCGGTCCCGCCAAGACCCCTGAGGGCTACGCGTCGGGTTCCTTCGGCCCCACGACGGCTGGACGCATGGATTCCTACGTCCCGGAGTTTCAGGCGGCCGGCGGGTCCATGGTGATGCTCGCCAAGGGCAACCGTTCGCAACAGGTCACTGACTCGTGCAAGGACAACGGTGGGTTCTACCTCGGTTCCATCGGCGGCCCGGCTGCCCGACTGGCGCTGGACAACATCCGGAAGGTCGAGGTGCTCGAGTACCCCGAGTTGGGCATGGAGGCCATCTGGAAGATCGAAGTCGAGAACTTCCCAGCCTTCATCGTCGTCGATGACAAAGGCAACGACTTCTACGCCAAGGTGCGGGCCGAAGCCTCGATGCCTGTCTCGCTGCGCTGACTCAACAGGCGGCGAGCGCCTCGCCGATCGCAGCGTCAGCGGCCGTGGAGGTGACAGCGAGGACGACATGGCTGATCGTCTGATCGCTGAGCTGATTCACTCGGCCTGCTGCGCACTGGGCGGAATCGGCATCGAGACCCATCCCGAATTCGAACACGCTGACAAGTAGCCGCTCGGATTCAACGTCTCCGTGACCGAACAGAATGTCGCCGAGCTCCTCATTGGATGGGTCCCTACCCGCCTGATCAAGGAACGGGCACTCGAGCCCATCGACGGGCTGCACACCATCGAGCAGTTGACGCACGACCGCATCATTGATGCAATCTGTCGGCGCCGGAAATGCAGTGTGGCCCACGCCGTTCCACACGATGTCGACAGCGCTCTCGAGCGCCTCGGCAAAGACCGGCGCATGTTGACCCGGAGTCAACGGATCGAACTCGGTACCGATCACAAGAATCGTTGTGGCCACCTCAACAGCCTCGACCGGCGCCAACATCTCTTCGTTGACCGGAATGCTGTCGCAGTACGACCAGTCGTCGATGACGTGTCGGAAGTCGGCGCAGTAGATCACGATGTTGGCGATTTCGAACGGCTCGGCCGGCTCGTCGAGGGCATCGGAGCTGATCGCGGCGTCGGTCGAAATGAGCGATGCAAGCGCCGAGGCATCGCCTTCAGACGCGTCAGCCACGCCGGTGGCAAGCAGCTCCCAGTCGCCGGAATAGCTCATCGACGATGCGATCAACTCGGCATACGCGTCGTCATCGACCACGTCGGGAGAACCAGCAAAATCGTCGGTGGGCAAGGCTCCGATCCTCGCAACGAGCTCGTCGAGCACCGCCTCGCTGTCGGCACCCAGTACACACCGATCGCTCGCGTCGCAGAGTTCACTGAAGCGCCGGATCGCTCCCGGGATGCCGTCGGCGGCGTAGTACGGGAATCCGTCTTCGAAATAGCCATCGGCCGACCCGATCAACGGGTCGGTGGCTCCATCGAGCACGAACCGTCCCACCGTGTCGGGGTACTGAGCTGCATATGCGGCACCGAGCGTGGCGCCATAGCTGTATCCGAGGTAGTCGAGCCGTAGTTCGCCGAGCGCCACTCGGATCGCCTCCATGTCGCTCGCCGAGTACGGAGCAGCGAGATGTGCGGCAAGCGGGCCGGTCGCATCGGCACAGGCCTCCATCAGGAAGTCGTCGCTGATGTCTGGGTTGTCGCCACACGAGATGGCCGGGACCGAATTGGCGACGCCACGCGGATCCCAGGACACGATGTCGAAGGCCCGCAGGATCTCGATGGGAAATGCCGACCTGATCCCCCACGCGAATTCGACACCCGACCCGCCAGGACCACCAGGGTTGATGAGTAACGAACCGCGACGATCCCCCGTCGCAGCGTGGCGAGTCAGGGCCAAGTCGACCGTGTCATCGGCCGAAGAGTCAAACGGGTCCATCGGCGCGGTCAAGGTGGCGCATTCCCACCCGTCGGTTTCGACGACGACTGACTCAGGAATGCCGAAGGCCTCGCACGATGACCACTCGATTTCACTCGCTGGCGGGATGACTGGAGCGTTGGCGGCTGACCCGATCTGGTCAGACCGTTCGGTCGTCACGTCGATTGACGGCGCGCACGCGGCAGCGGCAAGCGCCACGGTCAGGAGGCCGGCCAACCGAAACCTGTTGGTGTACAGGAACCGTTCTGTCACCTCTGATTGCCGAGCTCAGCTGCCAATTCACCCAGGCGACGCTCGCCCTCAGGAGTCTGTCCTCCGCGGTCCATGAACGCGGCCATGGCGGCCACGGTTTCGTCGTTGCCAAGCAGTGCGCTAAAGGCGGTTCCCTCGGCGAGAAGTTCGCCTTCGATGCCCTGTTCCGAACGCAGCACGCTGGCTTTGGCCGCAGCGACGGCTGCGGGAGGGAAACTCGCAATTCGACTGGTGAGACGATCGATGAACGCGTCGATCGCATCCGGTTCGATGATGCGATTGATCATCCCCCATCGTTCCGCGGTGGCAGCATCGACGTCGTCACAGCCCAAGATGACTTCGAGCGCCCGGCCACGTCCGACGAGCCGCGGGAGCCTGACAGTTCCGCTGCCTCCGGGGATGATTCCGAGCGCCACCTCGGGTTGGTTGAAAATGGCGCTCGGCGTCGCGAAGCGCATGTCGCAGCTCATCGCCAGTTCGTTGCCACCGCCGCCGACGCGACCTTCAATGACGGCAATGGTGGGCTTTGGCATCGTGCGGAACGTCTCACACATGCGGTGAAAGTTGTTCAGCGCTGTGGGCGGTGCCGCGTCAGTCGGCATCTGCTGGATTGCTTCGACATCGAAGTGGGCGATGAACCACTCAGAGTTGGCGGACCGCAGCACAACCGCACGCACCTCAGCCGACGCCGCCAACTCTGCACCAGCCTTGGCGATCTCGATGAAGACATCGACGCTCAGCAGATTGATCGGCGGGTGATCGATGGTGAGCGTGGCGACGCCACGGTCATCGATGGTGATGGCAACCGCAGCCACGGAATCAGCCGATCAGTGAGGTGACGGCCTCACGAGTGGCTGCCGCTTCGTCGGGGTTGCCGGGGAACTCGACCGTTGCGAACTCGGTGACGCCGAGGTCGGCCAGCGCGCTGATGCGCTCGGTCACCTCTGCGGCTGTGCCGGTGATTGCAATGTCCTCCGGTCCCGCTGCGCCTTCCCGATCGAGCATCGCTCGGTATGAGGGCAGCGAGCCGTAGATCTCGAAGACCTTCGCCGCACGTTCCTTCGCTCCAGCGAAGTCGGACGTGACGCACACGGGCAGGGCTGCGACGACTCGGGGTGTCGGTCGACCGGCTGCTTCGGCAGCGGCATTGATCGTCGGCACGATGTAGTCGCCAAGCGTCTTGGGGCCGGTGCACCACGTGATCGTGCCGGCCGCCATTTCGGCGGTGATCTTGAGCATCTGCGGTCCGAGTGCGGCGACGACAGTGTCGAACGGTTGCGCTCCCTTGGCGTTGATGGCGCCGTAGGTGGTGTAGTCCTCGCCCGCGTACTGCACCGGTTGACCCTGCGAGAGCGGCCCGAGAATGCTGAGGTAGTCGCGGATATGGCGGATCGGCTTGTCGTAGCTCATCCCCATCATGTTCTCGATGACGACCTTGTGGCTGAGTCCGATACCGAGCGTGAGTCGACCTTCCGACGCCGCGCTCACGGTGAGTGCCTGCTGGGCGATCGCCATCGGGTGGCGCGGATAGGTCGGGACCACGGACGTGCCGAGTTCGATACGCGGCACCTCTCGTCCGACGATGGCAAGCGTGGTCAGTGCGTCGTGGCCGAAGATATTGGGCGCCCAGTACGAGGCGTAACCATCAGCTTCCGCTTGTCGAGCCTCGGCGACGACATCGTCGATCGTGCCTTCGTTGAGTGTTCCTCCGAAATATCCAATGCGCATGCCGACATGGCTAGCTCATTGAGACCAGGTCGAGCCAGCTCTCGGAGTAGTAATCCACGTCGCCGTCAGGCATCAGCAGCACTTTGGTCGGTTGGAGTTCACGAACGAATTCCTCGTCATGGCTGACAAGGATGATCGCGCCGGGCCAGTCGACGAGTGCTGCGGCGACGGCATCGCGCGACGGCGGGTCGAGGTTGTTGGTCGGCTCGTCGAGCAGCAACACGTTGTTGCGACCGACCATCAGCATCGACAGTGCCAGCTTTGTCTTTTCTCCACCTGACAAGGTGCCGGCGTCTTGGAACACCTTCTCCCCAGAGAGGCCGAACATGCCGAGCAATCCGCGGAGTTGGGTTTCGCCCAATTCAACGTCGGCCGGAACAGCCCGACGAATGTTGTCGAGCAGAGACTCGTGCACCATGAGATTGTCGTGTTCCTGGGCGTAATAGCCAGCGTGCACCTGGTAGCCCCACTTGAAATCGCCGAGGTTCGCTTCGGTCTCGCCGGCCAAGATCCGCAACAGGCTCGTCTTGCCGGCGCCATTGAGGCCAAGTACCAGCAGACGTTCACCCTTGCCGAGATCGAAGCTGATGTCTTCGAAGATCGACGGGCCTCCGTACCCCTTGCACAACCCGGTCGCCGTGATCACGGTGTTGCCACATTTGGGCGGCGGCGGGAAGCGGACACTCATCGTCTTGGTCGACTGAGGTCCACGCACGCGATCGGTCTCAAGGCGAGCAATACGTTTCTCGACGCTGTGCGCCATGGCTGCCTTGGTGGCCTTGGCGCCGAATCGGTCGACGACGGTTTGGAGCCGGTCGATCTCCTTGGCCTGCAACGTTGCCTTCTTGGCGAGGCGAACCTCGTCGTCGGCGCGGGCGCGCTTGTACTGCGTGTAGGTGCCCTTGTATTCGAAAATCTCGCCAACGGCAGTCTCGGATGCACGGTCAAGGTGAATGACGCGGGTGATCGCCTCATCGAGCAGTTCGAGGTCGTGACTGATCACGAGGAGCGCACCTTTGTACTGACGCAGGAAACCGAGCAGCCATTCCTTGGCATCGACATCGAGGTGGTTGGTCGGCTCGTCGAGGCACAGCACGTCGGATCCGGCGAACAAGATGCGCGCGAGTTCGACCCGGCGGCGCTCGCCACCGGACAGCGTGCTGATCGGCTGGTCGAGCCGTTCGTCAGGGATACCGAGACCGGCGGCCATGGCCCTGGCCTCGCTTTCGGCGCCGTAGCCCCCGTTGGTACGGAACGACTCCTCGGCGTTGATGTATCGCGTGACGTTGCGCTCGTCGGGATTCTCCTCCATGGCGATGCGCAGCTTCTCGATCTTGACCATCTCGTCGTCGATGCCCCGCCCCGAGAGCACGTGCGTCACGCACGATCGACCATCGAGCGCCGAGTCAATCTTCGGATCCTGCGGCAGATACCCGAAGCCGCCCTTACGCAGGACATTGCCAGTCTTTGGTTCGGCTGCACCGCCCAGCACCTTGAACATCGAGGTCTTGCCCGCACCGTTGCGGCCGACGATTCCGACCTTGTCCCGTGGCATCACGGTGAAGCTGGCGGAGTCGACCAGCAGTCGCCCACCCACTTCCACCGAAATTGCCTGTGCTTGCAGCATGTCCTCCAGGCTAGGAGCGCTGGGGCGAGCTACGGTCGGATCTCATGGAGTCGGCGGTGTCACCTCTGGCACGCCCGCTTGAAGCGGCTCGTGCGTTTCACGACCCGCTCCCCACCGCTCAACGACCGTCGCTCCTCAGCACGGCCGCTGCCATTCCGCTCGCCTGCGCTGGGTTTGCTGCAGCCGCAGCGGTCCACGTGGTAGCCGACAACCCGGGATCCGGCGAAGGCGGGCTGACGCCGTGCCCGATTCGGGCACTCACCGGCCGGTGGTGTCCCGGCTGCGGTCTCACTCGGGCGACGCATCACCTGTTCCGCGGCAACATTGCACAGGCGTTGTCGTTCAATCTGTTCGTTCCGATAATTCTCGCGGCGCTGGTCACCATGTGGATCGTCTGGCTACGCGTCGCCACCGGACGCGGGGTGCCAGCGTGGGTGATGGCACTACGCGTACGGACCTACGTTGCCGCTGGAGCCGTGCTGACGATCTTTACCATCGCTCGCAACTTCGAGAGCGCCGGAGCACTACGCGGGGGGTAGCAGCAATCGGCAGCAGACCGCCGATTGATCATGGCGTCGTCGTCGCCACCGGGGCAGCCGTCGTCACCGGAGCAGCCGTCGTCACCGGAGCAGTCGACGTCACCGGGGGATCAGTCGTCGGAGGATCAGTCGACGTCGGAGGATCAGTCGACGTCGGAGGATCAGTCGACGTCGGAGGATCAGTCGACGTCGGAGGATCAGTCGACGTCGGAGGATCAGTCGACGTCGGAGGATCAGTCGACGTCGGAACAGTCGTCGTTCCACCCGAGCCACCACTCGGCGACGTGGCAACAGTCGTCGTTGCTCCCGAGCCGGCGCTGGGCGTTGTGGAGACGGTCCTCGGGGTGTCGCTACTCGAGTCGTCGATGTTCGGCGAACCATTGCCCTCGTTGATCGCAGAATCGTCGCGGAACTGCGACCGTATGCAATCGGCCTCGCCGGTCGGCGCTTCACCCAACGCTGCTGCGATGAGGTTGACCAGCACGAATTCACCCGCATCGTTGGGATGGAGTCCATCGGGACGGAGCACACCCGGCGTCCGAGCCGCTGTCGCCCAATCGATCAGCGTGACATTCGGGTAGTCGGCGACGAGGCCGTTGATCACCGCGGTGACGTCGGAGTAGTTGGTTCGATACTCCGTCACGGTGAACAGCAACGTTGGACGTGGCGCAAGGCGATCCAGAATCATTCGCATCTTCGTGTCGTAGTTCTCTTGGTCGCCGTCGTAGTTGCTCCCGAGGAACAGCGCGGCAGCGTCCCAGTCATTCGCATCTGCTGGCTGGAGTACCGTCGAAGGCGAGGAGCCTGCGCCAGCCGCGGCGGACTGATCCGCTGAAGGCCGGGGGACACGCTGGTTGGCAACGCTGACACCGAACTCGACGAACCTGCCAGCCTCTGCCGCCACTTCAACGGCCCAGCCGAGTGGCTCGAGCGCAGCGCACAGCTCGCCGCCGTAGCGGGTCTCGGTGCCAGCCAAGATCGAGTCACCGATCATCAACAGCCGATTTCCCGCGACTTGATCGCCGATCAGTTCGGCAATCTCACCGTCGGCCGTCAGCGGACGAGCACCAAGCGACTCAAACGCCGCCGACGGCACCGCCGGAATTGTCGCCGGGAGGACGCCGACACCGGAAACCGTAGGAGGAGGCAGAGCGCCGGAGCCGGTTGCCGAATCCGTGCTACCGCTCACTGAGCCGCCGCACGCAGCGAGCACAGTGGCCAGAGCAATCCACGGGAGGCGCATCATCGTCATTAAAGCGCAGATCCAGCCCGACCTGGCGTCGCCAGGGGAAGAATCAACGGTGACGCCATTCAGACGCCACTCAGTGGACGAACAATTTCCTGCTCAGTTGTTGGCGCGGAGCTGGTCGCGGATCTCGGTCAGCAAATCGACCTCGCTCGGCCCGCTCACTTCCTCTTCCTCCGGGCCCTTGGACTTGTTGTAGGCCTTGACCAGCAGGAACAGGATGAACGCCACCGCCAGGAAGCTCACCAGTGCGTTGATGACGAGTCCGATACTGATGAATGCGTCGCCCACGTCGAAGCCGATGGCGGCAAAATTCGGCTCACCGAAGATCGCAGAGATGATCGGCAAGATGACGCCTTCAAGTATCGCGTCCACGATCGTCTTGAAATACAGCGCGAGGATCAAACCGACGGCGATGGTGACGACGTCACCTTTGTCGATGAACGCCTTGAACTCTGCAATCATGTTCTTCATCTTCTTCTCCTGAGTTTGGTGTGTGCGGGTGTTCCCTTGCCTCAGGTAGAGCACATCGCCACCGGCTCGATGGTTGCCCAGCACCGGCCCCCGTCGCACCCAGCGTCCCGGTGCGAACCAGAATCAGCGGGCTGTCCAGCCGCCGTCGACGATGACGCTCTGACCGGTGATGAACGTGCCGGCTGAGCTGGCGAGCAGGAGGAGGGCTCCGTCGAGTTCGTGCGTCTCGCCCATGCGAGGGATGGGTGTGTTGGCCTTGACGAACCGCTGGCTGCTCTCGTCTGTATCCATCCCATCGGTCATCTCGGATGGGAACCACCCGGGACACAGCGCGTTGACCGTGATGCCCTTGCGCGCCCACTGCACTGCAAGTTCACGAGTCAAGTTGACAACGGCCCCCTTGCTTGCGCTGTAGTGCGCCTGCTTCACTGGCGACGACGCCACATGACCAAGCATCGAGGCAATGTTGATGATCGACCCCCCGCCCGACTCGATCATCGACGGAGCACAGAGCTTCGACAGATGCCACAGTGCGGTCACATTGATTTCCATCGAGCGCCGAAAGACGTCGAGGCCCTCGTTTTCGATCGCCACCTGGCCCCCCACGCCAGCATTGTTCACGACGACGTCGACAGTGCCGTATGCCGCGAGCGTGTCGTTCACGATGCGCTCGCGATCAGCCTCGAGAGAGATGTCAGCGGTGACCACGACTGCGGAGTCAGAGCGCAACGAGTTCAGTTCAGCGGCGAGGGCCTCGAGGCGGTCCGCACGTCGCGCGGTCACGACGACGTTCGCTCCGACCGCGTGCAGCACCCGGGCAAAGCGGTCGCCGAGACCCGACGATGCACCGGTCACGATCGCCACGCGATTGTCGAGTCGGAACAGGTCAAGCGGCTGGAGTGAGTCAGACATGAGGCGAACGTAGCCCTCGTCCTGGAACAGAATCGAACCACACCGGTGTGATTGGGTCACGAAACGGCGACATGGTCGTCATCGCTTCGTCATATGTTCTCGCGCGATCGCGTGACGTTCCCAACGGTCGGGTGACGAATGTGCAAAAAAGTGCGATCCACTGCCGGCCAACGCCTCAGGACAACTATGAAAGAGACATGGACATCAGCCGCCGCACGTGGATCGCCGCCATCAGATTGGCCGTCGTGATCTCGGCCGTCGCTGCACTTGCAGCCGTTGCGATATCCACGATCGGACACGTTTCTGACAGCGTCATCGTGGCAGCGGTGGTCGTGGTCGCATTCGCCGCCAGTTGGGTACAGACCGGCAGAGTCCGCAGTGGCGCCGCCCCAGCTCGCGTCGCCGTTCCGCTCCATCTGAACGTTCCCGCTCGCTGAGTCGATCGACGGACGCTCGCTGTGCGAGCATCCACACATGCCAGACGCTCGTCACGTTGTCCTTGTTCACGGCGCTTGGCACGGTGCCTGGTGTTGGGCACCCCTGCAGGCTGAACTTGACCGCCGCGGGATCCCCTCGCATGCCATCGACCTCCCTGGGCACGGAGCATCGGTCCGTCCGCTCGGCGGGCTGCACCACGATGCGGGCCACGTCACTGACACGCTCGATCATCTCGGCCTCGACGACGTCGTGCTGGTCGGGCACAGCTATGGCGGCGCCGTCATCACGGAAGCTGGCGTTGGCAGACCTGATCTCGCTCACCTGGTCTACATCGCAGCGTTCGCACTCGACGCTGGCGAAAGTGTGAACGGCGCTCTCCGTTCGTTCGAACGCCAATCCGTTGCTCTTGCCGCAGCCGTCCAGATGCAAGACGACGGCACGACCACGCTCGACCTCGACCTCGCCGCGAGCGCTCTCTACGGCGCGTGTTCCCCTCAAGCGATCAAGGCCGCACTTCGGCGTCTGTCGCCGCAGCCCATCGCCACCATGACCGAGTCGGTCGAAGGCTCTGCTCGTGACCACATCTCGTCGAGCTATCTCCGCTGCCTCCGCGACGAGGCAGTGCACCCGGACCACCAGGCCGTGATGGCCGCACGCTGCGACGAGCAGATCGACATCGACACCGACCATTCACCCTTCCTCAGCGCCACAGATCTTGTCGCTGACCACCTCGAACGGATCGCTTGCTCATGACCGACATGAAAGTTCGGATCGGTTTCGGACTCGGCACCCGAACCAACCTCAATGACGAGACCTACGGCACCGTCGTCGATGCACTTGAGTCGCACCAGTTTGATTCGCTGTGGCTGTCAGAAAAGATCAGCGGCGAAGCACCCGACCCTTTGGTGGCGATGGCTTTTGGAGCAGGCCGAACCACCAATCTCAAGTTCGGCATGTCGGTGATGGTGCTCCCGGGACGCAACCCGGTCGTGCTGGCCAAGCAACTCGCCACACTTGGGCGGATGTCGGGCGGGCGGCTCCTCCCTGCGTTCGGCCTCGGTGCGGTCGACCCGATCGAGCAGCAAGCGTTCGGTGTCGAGCGATCGGAGCGGGCAAAGATCTTCAACGAGTCACTCGACGTGATGAAGAAGTGCTGGACGGGCGAGCCGTTCGATCATCGCGGCGACTACTTCAACTATGAGGGCGTCCGTGTCCTTCCGGCCCCGAAACGCATGGACGTATGGCTCGGTGGGATCGCTCCATCTGAACTGAAGCGGGTGGGCCGGGTGGCCGATGGATGGTTGCCATCGTTCGTCACCCCCGCCGATGCCGCAGCCGGACGCGCTGTCATCGAAGAGGTTGCTGCCCAGCACGAACGATCGATCGACGACGATCACTACGGCGTCCTCATCCCCTACTCATTCGGAGTCGTCCCTGACGTCATCCTCCGCTTGCTTGCGAAACGCCGACCGGACCTCGACGATGTCACTCAACTCGTTCCGTCATCGTGGGACGGCGTTGCGCAACTGATCCAACAGTTCGTCGACGTCGGCACCACCAAATTCGTGGTGTTGCCCGTCGATGAGCCGCGCAACGCTGAGCAATGGAGCGCCCATATTGCCGAGGCGGCCGGCACCCTCCTGCCCCTCGAGGTGGGTTGAACTATTTTCGTTTCTGAATGTTCGCCCATTCGTCGCGCAAGCCGACGGTCCGGTGGAACAGCAATGGCGTTCGCTGGTCTGCCGCAAAGTAACCCAACCGTTCGAACTGCACGACCTCTCCGGCAGCGGTGTCGGCCAGGGCTGGTTCGAGCTTGCACCCGTGCAGCAGCGTCTTTGACTCGCCATTGAGGTCGTCAAACGGATCGCCCGTTTCGCTGCCCGGCACCTCGGCGGCGAAGAGACGGTCGTACAACGCGACCTCGGCCTCGACGGCGTGGGCAGCGCTCACCCAGTGCATGGTCGACTTGACCTTGCGGCCGTCGGGTGCATTGCCGCCCTTGGTGTCAGGGTCATACGTGACGTGGACCTCGACGACGTTGCCATCGTCGTCGCTCACAAAGTCGGTCGCAGTGACGAAGTACGCGCCACGGAGTCGGACCTCGCGACCTGGCGTGAGGCGGTAGTACTTCGGTGGCGGCTCGGCCTTGAAGTCGTCGTGCTCGATGTACAGCACCCCGGAGAATGGGGCGGTGCGCGTGCCATCCTCGGCGTTCTCCGGGTTGTTGTTGAGCTCGACGTACTCGACCACCGGATTGCCGTCTGCGTCAGTCGGCCAATTCGTGATGACGACCTTGAGCGGTTCCAGCACGGCCATTCGCCGTTGAGCGACCTTGTTCAGCCGTGTGCGAATAAAAGATTCGAGCAGCTCGATCTCGTGGCGGCTGTTGGTCTTTGACACGCCGATGAAGTCACAGAACTCGCGGATCGCCGCGGCCGGGTACCCGCGACGGCGAAGGCCGCGCAGCGTCGGCAGGCGGGGGTCGTCCCAACCGTCGACAACACCGTTGGCAACCAGCGTCGCAAGCTTGCGCTTCGACGTGATCGTGTGCGTGAGTTCTAGTCGCGCAAACTCGTACTGCCGAGGCTGTTCGAAACGCAGCGCCCCCAGCTCGCGCAGCTGATCGAGATACCAGTCGTAGAGCGCCCGATGGGAGTCGAACTCGAGTGAGCACAGCGAGTGCGTGACACCTTCGATCGCATCGCTTTGACCATGCGCCCAGTCATACGTCGGGTACACACTCCAAGCGTCGCCGGTGCGGTGGTGCGACTCCTTGCGAATCCGATACATGACGGGATCGCGCAGCTGCATGTTCTCGTGCTGCATGTCGATCTTGGCACGCAGCACGTGAGCACCCTCGTCAAAGTCGCCCGCTCGCATCGCCGAAAACAGCGCAAGGTTCTCTTCGACCGTTCGATTCCGGAACGGGCTGTCGACTCCTGGTTTGCCGTACCCGCCACGCTGTTCGGAGATCGTGTCGCCGTCTTGGTCGTCGACGTATGCCAGGCCATTCGAGATGAGGAGCTCGGCCCACTCTGCGAGCTGGGTGAAGTAGTCGCTGGTGAACAATGGGTCGCGATCAAGCGGATACCCGAGCCACGCGAGGTCCTCGATGATGCCATCGACGAAGCTGGAGTCTTCGGTGTCAGGGTTCGTATCGTCGAACCGCAACCTGCACACCCCATCGAACTCTCGTGCAAGCTCGAAGTCAGCGGTAATCGCTTTCGCGTGGCCAATGTGCAGATAGCCGTTCGGCTCAGGCGGGAACCGAGTCTGGACGCGACCACCGAAGGCCCCCGTTGCGTTGTGCTCGACAACCACGTCATGGACGAAGTTTGCAGCAGTCGGCGGGTTTGACGTTTCGGCCATGTCGCCCAGTATGCCCAGCTCCGGTGCAACGAACGGCAATGCGCCAAGCACCTCGCAATCATCACCCAGCGCGGGCGAGGAGGTCACTCTGGGTGCTGGCTCGGAGCTGGGGCAACGATCTCGACGTCGACGCCGAGCGCAGCTGCCAGCAGGTGAGCCCGTTCACGAGCGGCATACACCTCAAGGTCAAGGTCGTCGGCGCCATCGGCAACCGGTTCGATCCGCATCCAGCCGTCATCGATGTGAACACGCATCGTCTGTACAACGCGAGCGTGGCGACGGTCGAGACCAATTGCCACACGCAACATCCCGGCGAGCTGTCGAACGAGCCGTTGATCATCCACGCTCAAGGCGGCGAACTCTGGATGCTTCTCGCTCGGTCGCGACTTGCGGTGGTAACGCGCCACGACAGCGATCAGCTCGATCTCATGCTCAGTAAAGCCAGTCAGCTGCTCGCTGTTCCTGATCACGTAGTACGAGTGCTTGTGATGACTTGAGTGACTGATGAAGAGTCCTACGTTGTGAACGATCGCCGCCGCCTCGAGCAGCTCACGGGCGCCATCATCGAGTCCATGGAGCGCACGGGAACGATCGAACAGCTGGCCGGAGAGCAGCGCCGTGTGTTCGGCGTGTTCCGGGTCAGGGTCGAGTTGCCGAGCGAGCCGCAGCAAGTTTGCTCGCCGCAAGTCGCGTAAGTCGCGTCCTGACTGATCAGCGAAACGATCGAACAGAACGCCTTCGCGCAGCGCGTAGTCCGAGATGGTCATCTCCTCGAGTTCGAAAACGGCAAACACCTCATCGAGCAGGAGGGCCCCGCCGAGGATGATGTCAGCGCGCTTGTCGTCGAGGCCGGCAACGCGGCTCCGGTCCTTGGCCGAGATCACTCGCTCGACCACCGCAGCAAGCTCGGCAGCGGTGAACGTGACACCGTTCATCTGTCGCACGTCGTCACCACGTTCTGCTGCCGCCATCGCAGCAATGGTCGTGGCCGTCCCTGAACTGCCGATGGCGATCTCGGGCTGATGGCCGCCGAGCTCACTACCGACCAAGGCCAGTGCCGCTCGAACGTAGTGCCGGCAGTCATCGACTTCCTGCGCCGTGGGCCGCCTCCCGTCAGCGATGGCCTCGCTGAAGAACCGCTCGGTCAGACGAATCGCACCGAGCTTCATGCTGCGCGCCTCGATCGGATCGGCGCCTTGCCCGACGAGGAACTCCGTGCTCCCTCCGCCAATGTCGACAAGCAGCAGCCGCTGGTCGAAAACGGGAAGCGCCTGCAGCACACCGAGGTGG
>Ga0233438_10000793_pt1 | contig 38184 bp, 39 predicted proteins | sample SI_123_September_FD_182720 | JGI IMG/M metagenome (GOLD analysis project Ga0233438, IMG submission 182720) | Seawater microbial communities from Saanich Inlet, British Columbia, Canada - SI_123_September2016_10_MG | ecosystem: Environmental > Aquatic > Marine > Inlet | place: Canada: British...
ACTCCTTTAATTTGGTTAAAAGTAACTATATTATACGTTTGCTGTTGGTGTTTGAGCGAAATCAGCTGTATCCGTAGAAGTGTAGTTAAAACTAATATCCTTCCATAAATCTAAAGCTGTTTGTAATGGACCACATGTTTTAGCAGCATCACGTAAAATTTGAGGACCAACTTCTTGGTTGAAGAAATCGTGACCTTCGTTACGTGCTAATACCATAGACTCTAAAGCCACACGGTTTGCTGTCGCACCAGCTTGAATACCATCAGGGTGACCAATTGTACCACCACCGAATTGTAATACTACATCATCACCTAAGTAGTGAATTAATTGGTGCATTTGACCACAGTGGATACCACCAGACGCTACCGGCAGACATCTACGTAAACTAGCCCAATCCATTTCGAAGAATAGACCGTATGGTAAGTTAACTTCTAAGTTAGTTAAACGTAATGTGTCGTAGAAACCTTTAATCATTAACGGGTCACCTTCTAATTTACCTACAACTGTACCAGCGTGGATGTGATCAACACCAGCCATACGCATCCATTTACAGATTACACGGAAGTTAATACCGTGATTCTTTTGACGAGCGTAAGTAGAGTTACCTGCACGGTGTAAGTGTAATAACATATCGTTTTCACGAGCCCAAAGTGCAGCACTTTGAATAGCTGTGTAACCCATTACTAAATCGATCATTACAACGATAGAACCTACAGCTTTAGCGTAATCAGCACGCTTGTAGATTTCTTCCATAGTACCTGCAGTAATGTTTAAGTAAGAACCTTTAACTTCACCAGTAGCAGCAGCTGCACGGTTAATACCTTCCATACAGTATAAGAAACGCTCTCTCCAACGCATGAATGGTTGAGAGTTAATGTTCTCATCATCTTTTAAGAAGTCTAAACCACCTTTTAAACCTTCATAAACTACACGACCATAGTTCTTACCAGATAAACCTAATTTTGGTTTTACTGTCGCGCCTAATAAAGGAATACCGTATTTGTTTAAACGTTCACGTTCAACAATGATACCTGTAGCAGGACCTTGGAATGTTTTTAAGTATGAGTGAGGAATACGCATATCTTCTAAACGTAAAGCAGATACTGCTTTGAAACCAAATACGTTACCAATAATTGATGCAGTAATGTTTGCTAAAGAACCTTCTTCGAATAAATCACATTCGTATGCGATGAATGAGAAGAATTGATCAGGGTTGTTTGGTACTGGATCTACACGGTAAGCTTTAGCACGGTAACGTTCACAAGCTGTTAATAAATCAGTCCATACAACAGTCCATGTTGCTGTTGAAGATTCACCAGCTACTGCAGCTGCAGCTTCTACTGGATCTACACCTGGTTGTGGTGTAATACGGAATAATGCAAGAACATCAGTATCTTTTACTGTGTACGCCGCATCCCAGTAACCCATTTTAGCGTATGGAATTACACCAGATTCGTAACGGTCACTTTTAATTCGAGTCCGTTCTGATACAGATTGAGACATTTATTTCTCCTTAAAGTAAAAAGGCAATATATAATAGATATTTAACTAATTTTAGATAATTAGTTCTAACGGTTGAATGTTAAGAACAACCTTACAACTTAGTATAACATTAGTTTCAGATACAAAAAGTATATTACTGCTTATATAAAATATAACATTTTAGAATAATGTTTATTAAATAAACTTATTTATTACTTTAAATCAGTCGATAATTCTTTTATAATATAAAGTATCAATCCTTAATTAATACTCTTTTAATTTAAAAATATTTAAAATCATTAATGTCTTAAATTTATGACTAATCAATCAAACAAAACGTTGAATACTAATATAACAAAATTAGTAAATCAGCCTTATAAATATGGTTTTTCAACAAATGTTGAAAAAGAAAGTTTTGATAAAGGATTAAACGAAAATGTAATTCGCTTGCTTTCACAAAAAAAAGAAGAGCCAGAATTTTTATTAAATTTTCGTTTAAAGGCTTATCGACGATGGAAAGAAATGGAATGCCCAGAATGGGCACAATTAAAATTTATTGAAAGTAATTACCAAAATATTATTTATTATTCGGCTCCTAAACTGAGAAAAAAATTAAATAGTTTAGATGAAGTTGATCCTGAAATTTTAAAAACATTTGAAAAATTAGGAATTTCTTTAACCGAACAAAAACGTTTGACAAATGTAGCAGTCGATGCTGTATTTGATAGTGTTTCCATTGCAACAACTTTCCGAGAAGAACTTGCTGAATATGGTGTAATTTTTTGTTCAATTTCTGAGGCTGTGAAAGAATACCCTGATTTGATAGAAAAATATTTAGGTACTGTTGTTCCAATTGGTGATAATTATTTTACAGCATTAAATTCAGCAGTTTTTACGGACGGTTCTTTTTGCTATATTCCAAAAGGAGTAAAATGTCCATTAGATTTATCAACGTATTTCCGAATTAATGAAGAAAATTCAGGACAATTTGAGCGAACGTTAATCATTGCTGAGGAATCGAGTCAAGTTAGTTATTTAGAAGGTTGTACAGCACCACAATACGATGAAAATCAATTACACGCTGCTGTTGTTGAATTAATAGCGCTAGAAAATGCTGATATCAAATATTCAACAGTACAAAACTGGTACGCAGGCGATACTCAAGGTAAAGGGGGAATCTATAATTTCGTTACAAAAAGAGGATTATGTGCTGGAAAAAATTCAAAAATTTCATGGACACAAGTCGAAACTGGTTCATCAGTTACTTGGAAATATCCTAGTTGTATACTAGTGGGAGAAAATTCTCAGGGTGAATTTTATTCTGTTGCGTTAACAAATAATTATCAACAAACAGATACAGGAACAAAAATGATTCATGTTGGGAAAAATACACGAAGTCGAATTGTTTCAAAAGGAATTTCAGCAGGAAATTCAAAAAATAGCTATCGTGGTTTTGTAAACGTAAATAATAAAGCAATTGGAGCAAGAAATTATTCTCAATGCGATTCTTTATTAATTGGTAATTCCTCTAATGCAAATACTTTTCCATTTATATTTGTTCAAAATTCAACTGCTAAAATTGAACACGAAGCTTCAACTTCAAAAATCGGTGAAGAACAAATTTTTTATTTTTTACAACGTTCAATTTCACTTGAAAAAGCTGTTGAATTAATCATTAGTGGTTTTTGTCGTGAAGTATTTACTGAACTACCATTGGAATTTGCAGCAGAAGCTGATCGATTATTAAGTTTAAAATTAGAAGGAAGTGTAGGATAATGAATACAAAACTACCGATTTTAGAAATAAAAAATTTGAAAGCATCAATTGAAGATAATCAAATATTAAAAACTTTAAATTTAAAGATAAATAAAGGTGAAATTCATGCCATTATGGGCCCAAATGGCTCCGGAAAAAGCACGTTATCAAAAGTGATTGCCGGACACCCTGCTTACACAGTAAATGATGGAGATATACTTTTTTCTGGGGAAAGTATTCTAACACTAGAACCGGAAGAAAGATCACATTTAGGGATATTTCTTGCTTTTCAATACCCAATTGAAATCCCAGGAGTGAGTAATGAAGATTTTTTATATTTATCGTACAATTCAAAATTAAAAGCTGAAGGAAAAGAAGAAATTAGTCCAATTGAATTTTTTAGTGTTATTACGGAAAAATTGTCAATAGTTGATATGTCACCAACTTTTTTAACTAGAAATGTCAACGAAGGGTTTTCTGGTGGTGAAAAAAAACGTAATGAAATTGTACAAATGCTTTTACTGGATTCTAAATTATCAATTTTAGATGAAACGGATTCGGGTTTAGATATTGATGCCTTAAGAATTATCTCAAAAGGAATTAAAACATTTATGACTGAAGAAAAAGCCATTGTTCTTATAACACATTATCAGCGGTTGTTAGATTACGTTCAACCTGATTTTATTCATGTTATGCAGAATGGAAAAATTATTAAAACAGGGACGTCCGATTTAGCAAAAGAATTAGAGCAAAAAGGATATGAGTGGTTAACTGTAAAGGAGTAAAAAAATAAAGCGTTTAGATAAAAATATACCTAACCCAGATAAAAAAGGTTTATAATAGATAGTGTTCCTGTATATTTTTTAATATTGGGTAATTTACTAAAATAGTTAATTATATGTACCCAGATAATTTTTATTCAAGTACGTTTACATTATTAGCAGAGGCAGAAGTCGGAAAACACTTTTACTGGGATATCGCAGGCTTTTTAGTACACGGACAAGTTTTAGTTGTATTATGGTTTGTTTTCGCTATCTTATTAATATTTTCAATTTTAGGTACACAAAATGCTGAACGAATTCCACATGGTTGGCAAAACTTTATGGAATCCACTCTTGATTTTGTAACTGGAATTGCAAAAGATCAATTAGGTGAAAGTTTTTATAAAGAATGGGTACCATTTATTGGGACACTATTCTTATTTATTTTTGGATGTAACTGGGCAGGGGCTATTATTCCATGGAAATTAATTAAACTTCCAGAAGGCGAATTTGCTGCACCAACCAATGATATCAATACGACCGTTGCTTTAGCTTTATTAACTTCATTTGCATATTTCTATGCAGGTTTAAGCAAAAAAGGTTTTGGATATTTCAAACGTTATGTTCAACCAATCCCACTTCTTCTACCAATTAACATTCTAGAAGATTTTACAAAACCATTATCATTAAGTTTCCGATTATTCGGTAACGTTCTTGCTGATGAGTTAACTATCTCTGTATTAACATCTTTAGTTCCTTTGGTAATTCCATTACCAATTATGATGCTAGGTATTTTTGCAGGGTCAGTACAAGCTTTAATTTTCTCAACTTTAGCTGCTGCATATATTACAGAAGCTCTTGAGTAAAGTTTTATTAAACTAGATTTTTCTAAGATTGCATTATATTTATTATTTTTACATTTATTAATTAAGGTTTATTATGGATAGTATTATTGCTGCTGCTTCTGTTATTGCTGCTGGTTTAGCGATTGGTTTAGCTGCCATCGGTCCTGGTATTGGTCAAGGTAATGCTGCTGGTCAAGCAGTTGAGGGTATTGCACGTCAACCGGAAGCGGAAAACAAAATTCGTGGTACTCTATTATTAAGTTTAGCTTTCATGGAAGCATTAACTATTTATGGTTTAGTAGTAGCATTAGCGTTATTATTTGCTAACCCATTCAGCAGTTAATTAAACTTTAACTCGTAAAATAAATAGATATAGCTGAACAAATTTCAACTATATCTGTTTTAAAATTTTGTAAAACATATAGATTTTATATGGTTAATTTTTCAATATTAATTTCAAATTCAGAAGTTACTGGACCTGGTGGATTATTTGATATTAATGCCACTTTACCATTAGTTGCCATTCAATTTGTTTTATTGATGGTTATTCTGAACATCATATTATACAGCCCACTATTGGCTGTTATTACAGAGCGTAATGAATATATTTTAAATAATCTTGCGAAGGCTTCAGAAGTGTTAGCTCAAGCAAATGAATTAACCGCTCAATATGAACAAGAATTGAATAGTGTACGCAAAGAAGCTCAATTAGAAATTGCAAACTCACAAAAAATTCACCAAGAAATTTTAGAAATTGAGTTAAATATTTCACAAAAATATATTGATAATTTATTAAATACAATTACAACAGATTTACTTGATAAAAAGAATACTGCTCTAAATAGTTTAGATAGCATTGTTCAATCATTATGTGTAGAAATTGAAACTCGATTATCAATTTAAATTTTTTGTTAGATGTAATTTTCCTTTTTATAAGCGAACAGTTTAAATAAAAACTCTAAAACATGGAAAATTTTGATCAAATTTTTACATTAATTGCCGAAAGCGAAGGTATTACGATAAACTTAGATATTCTAGAAACTGGCGTACTTAACATTATTGCGTTAGTAGCAATTTTAGTTTATGTAGGACGTGACTTTTTAGGATCTACATTAGAACAGCGTAAAAGCGAAATTGTTAGTGGTGTCCAAGATGCGGAAGATCGTTTAAATGAAGCGAATCGTCGTCTTAGCGAAGCTCAAAAACAATTAGCACAAGCTAATGTGGTTATCACAGAAATCAAAAACGAAACAATAGCAACGAAAAAAGTTTTACTTGCAGCCGATGCTAGCCAATCGAAGAAAGATTTAACAACTCGTTTCAGTCGAGCTTTAGCAACATTCCGAACAAAAGAACAGCAAATATTTTTAGAAGTTAAACAACAAATTATTATGCTTGTTTTAAAACGGACAGCTACTAAAGCTCAACAAACTTTCGCTCCTAAAGAACGTGCAACAGCACTTATTAACGAGACTATTAATAAATTAGAAGGAGATTTGTTATGACGACTAATCCATTAGCTTCGAAAATATCAGCTCCTTATGCTCGTGCATTATATGATTTCTCTGTAGAACATAATATTATGCACCAAATTACAGCCGATTTTCAAAATTTAGATGTCTTTTTAAGTAAAACCGAAGATTTAACGGAGTATTTAGCAAATCCTTTGGTTAATGCCGAAAGAAAACGCGATATTTTAGAAAAAACGTTAAAGTCTCAATTGAACGAAGAAACTTTTAAATTTTTACTCGTTCTTGTAAATCGCGATAGAATTAATTTATTACAAGCTATTATTGATAGCTATTTACAATTAGTTTACAATTTGGCTTCAATTAAAATGATTGAAGTGTCTACCGCTTTTGCTTTCACAAATAAACAAAAAAATATGTTAGTGAAGAAGTTAAAAGAATTAACAGATGCAAGAGAAATTAGATTAGTAATTACTGTTGATCCAAGTTTAATTGGTGGATTTTTAATTAAAACAAATTCAAGAGTAATCGATTTTACTGTTAAAAATCAATTACAAAAATTAGCTAGTCATTTAGATACTGTTTTAGAAATTTAAAAACAACTAAAATCTTTTATTAACTTTTTATCTTAAAAATAATACAATGATAAATATTCGTCCAGACGAAATTAGTAGTATTATCCGCGAACAAATTGAAAAATACGACCAAGATGTTAAAGTAGATAACATTGGTACGGTTCTACAAGTGGGTGATGGTATTGCTCGAGTATATGGCCTTGATCAAGTAATGAGTGGTGAATTATTAGAATTTGAAGACAAAACTATTGGTATTGCACTTAACTTAGAAAACGATAATGTTGGTGTTGTATTAATGGGTAATGGTCGTCAAATTTTAGAAGGTGGTACTGTTAAGGCTACTGGTCAGATTGCACAAATTCCTGTTGGTGATTCTTTCTTAGGTCGTGTAGTAAACCCATTAGGGATTCCGATCGACGGTAAAGGTGATATTGCAAATGAAGATACTCGTTTATTAGAAGCTGGTGCTCCAGGGATTATTAGTCGTAAATCTGTATGTGAACCATTACAAACTGGTATTACATCAATTGACGCAATGATTCCAATTGGACGAGGTCAACGTGAGTTAATCATTGGTGATCGTCAAACTGGAAAAACATCGATTGCAATCGATACAATCATTAACCAAAAGACTGAAAGCGTTGTTTGTGTATACGTAGGTATTGGTCAAAAAGCTTCTACTGTTGCTCAAGTAGTGAACGTTTTAGAAGAAAAAGACGCAATGAGTTACACGATTATCGTAGCGTCGAGTGCAAATGATCCAGCAACGTTACAATACATCGCTCCATACGCTGGTGCGGCATTGGCTGAATACTTTATGTATAAAGGTCAAGCAACTTTAGTAATTTATGATGATTTAACAAAACAAGCTATGGCTTACCGTCAAATGTCATTATTATTACGTCGTCCTCCAGGACGTGAAGCTTACCCAGGTGATGTTTTCTACTTACACTCACGTTTATTAGAGCGTGCAGCAAAATTAAGTGATGCATTAGGTGGTGGTAGTATGACTGCTTTACCAATTATTGAAACACAAGCTAGTGATGTATCAGCGTACATTCCAACAAATGTAATTTCAATTACAGATGGACAAATTTTCTTATCGAATGATTTATTCAATTCAGGTATTCGTCCAGCTATTAACGTAGGTATTTCAGTATCTCGTGTAGGATCTGCAGCACAAACTAAAGCTATGAAAAAAGTAGCTGGTAAATTAAAGTTAGAATTAGCACAATTTGCCGAGTTAGAAGCTTTCTCTCAATTCGCTTCTGATTTAGATGAAGCTACTCAAAAGCAGTTAGCACGTGGTACACGTTTACGTGAGCTTTTAAAACAGCCACAAAATTCACCATTATCAGTAGCTGAACAAGTAGCGTTAATCTATACAGGGATTAATGGTTATTTAGATGAGTTACCAGTAACTGATGTTAAAAAATACTGTGCAAGTTTATTAACTTATCTTGGCACAACAAAAACAGCATATATTGATATTGTTTCTTCAACAAATCAATTTACAGACGAAGCAGAAACTTTATTACAAGAAGCAATTGCTGAATCAAAAGCAACATTTGCATAATTAAATAGTATTTTCTGTTTCAATAATACATAAGTCTCGTAAAAATCAATTGTGTTAAATTAATAAAATAAAATTTAATTTTTATATTATTCGATAAAAATTAAATTTTATTTTATTAATTTAAATAATTTTTGTTATCTTCACTTATAATAATATTATAGCTAACTATCTCATATAGTTTAGTTGTAAGAAAGTCAAAAACCATTATTATATTAAGGAATGAATTGCTATGGCATTACCATGGTATCGTGTTCATACTGTTGTTTTAAATGATCCAGGTAGATTAATTGCAGTACATTTAATGCATACAGCGTTAGTTGCTGGTTGGGCAGGTTCAATGGCATTATACGAACTTGCTGTATTTGATCCGTCAGATCCAGTTTTAAACCCAATGTGGCGTCAAGGTATGTTTGTTATGCCTTTTATGGCTCGTTTAGGTATTACAGATTCTTGGGGTGGTTGGAGTATCACTGGTGAGAGTGTTTCTAATCCAGGGATCTGGAGTTTTGAAGGTGTAGCATTATCTCATATTATTTTATCAGGCATGTGCTTCTTAGCTGCAATCTGGCATTGGGTATATTGGGATTTAGAATTATTCCGTGATCCACGTACTGGTGAACCTGCATTAGATTTACCAAAAATCTTTGGTATTCACTTATTTTTATCAGGTTTATTATGTTTTGGATTTGGTGCTTTCCACGTAACTGGTCTATTCGGTCCAGGGATTTGGGTATCTGATGCTTATGGTGTAGCAGGTAAAGTACAACCTGTAGCGCCAGCTTGGGGAGCAGATGGATTTAATCCATTTAATCCAGGTGGTATCGCTGCACATCACATTGCAGCAGGTATTTTCGGTATTTTTGCAGGTGTATTCCATTTAACTGTTCGCCCACCTCAACGTTTATACCGAGGTTTAAGAATGGGTAATATCGAAACAGTATTATCAAGTAGTATTGCAGCTGTTTTCTTTGCAGCATTCGTAACTTCTGGTACTATGTGGTACGGCGCAGCAGCGACACCAATTGAATTATTTGGCCCAACTCGTTACCAATGGGACAGTGGATATTTCCAACAAGAAATTGAACGTCAAGTAGAAACATCTGTAAGTGAAGGTTTAACTGAGAGCCAAGCTTGGTCACGTATTCCAGATAAACTTGCTTTCTACGATTATATTGGTAATAACCCAGCTAAAGGTGGTTTATTCCGAGCAGGTGCAATGAATAAAGGTGACGGTATTGCAGAAGCATGGTTAGGTCACCCAATCTTCCGTGATAAAGAAGGTCGTGAATTAACTGTTAGAAGAATGCCAGCCTTCTTCGAAACATTCCCTGTTATTTTAGTAGATAAAGATGGTATCATTCGTGCTGATATCCCATTCCGTCGTGCGGAATCAAAATATAGTATTGAACAAGTAGGTGTTACTGTAGATTTCTATGGTGGTAAATTAAATGGTCAAACATTTAAGGATGCTCCTACCGTTAAGAAATTTGCTCGTAAAGCTCAATTAGGTGAAGTCTTCGAATTTGATAGAACAAGTTTAGAATCAGATGGTGTATTCCGAAGTAGTCCACGAGGTTGGTACACTTACGGTCACGCTAACTTTGCTTTATTATTCTTCTTCGGTCATTTATGGCATGGTGGTCGTACTATTTTCCGTGATGTATTTACGGGTATTGGTGCAGAGGTAACAGAACAAGTAGAGTTTGGTGCATTCCAAAAACTTGGTGATAAATCTACAAAAAAACAAGGCGCAGTTTAATCTGAAGACTTCGTTTTTTTAATGTATTAAAAATAAAAATTAAACAGGATTAAACAATGGAAGCCTTAGTTTATACATTTTTACTTATTGGTACTTTAATGGTAATTTTCTTCGCAGTTTTCTTCCGAGAAACGCCTAGAATTATCAAAAAATAAAACCACAATTGTGGTTTTATTTTTTAATCTTCATGTTCTTCAAACGGATCACGCAAATTTTTTGAAGCAGGTCCGAACGCAGTATATATAGAATATGTCGTAATACCTAAAAGTAAACTTGATACAAAAATTACAATAATAGTTGCTGTTTCCATGTTATATCATTATCTAAATTAACATTTTAGTATTATATAACATGTAATACAAAAATTAATTTATTAAAAATATAAAATATTTTTATGGCATTAAGAACAAGATTAGGTGAAATTTTACGCCCCTTAAACGCTGAATACGGTAAAGTTGCCCCAGGTTGGGGTACAACTCCGATCATGGGTGTTGTAATGTTAGCATTTCTAGTATTTTTATTAATTATTTTACAAATCTACAATTCATCATTAATTATTGAAAACGTTGATGTAGATTGGGCAAATAGTATTTAAAAAATTAAATAAACAAATAATTTAAAAGGTTTGAACCCCTTTTAAATTATAAAAATTTAAATTAAAATTAGGCACAGTATGGATATTATTAGTTTAGGTTGGGCAGGCTTAATGACAATGTTTACATTCACATTAGCTTTAGTAGTTTGGGCCAGAAATGGTTTCTAAATCATAGTACTTTAAAAATTATAGAAACATAAAAAAATATAACTTATGGCATTAGTTTTCAAAATTTTCCCATATGCGAACGCAGAAATCGTTACTGCAGCAGTAACTTGTTTTTGCATGACACTATTAGGACTTTCATTAGGATTTGCTTTATTAAAAATTCAAGGTGAATAATAATTATTTAATAATAATATTTTCAATATTATTATTAAATGCGTGCTATACGGGACTGACGAGACTCGAACTCGCAACTTCCGCCGTGACAGGGCGGTGCTCTAACCAATTGAACTACAATCCCTCATATTATATTATATGATCACTATTTCTATTTTGTCAACTATTTTATTGTTAGTTCATCAAGGAGAAACAGGGATTCGAACCCTGGGTACAGAAGACTGTACGATAGATTAGCAATCTATTGCTTTCGACCACTCAGCCATTTCTCCAAAATGTATTTGTCTTTAGTTTAAGATTTTTGTAGATGGCTCTGGTGGGATTTGAACCTACGACCTTGGGCTTATGAGTCCCCTGCTCTAACCACTGAGCTACAGAGCCTTTAACTACACTTATATAATTATATTGTAACATGGACTGAAGAAATGTAGTACTATATTTTATATATATTAATTTTTAGTTTTATAAAAGTACCAATGAATAATTTTTGGAACAATATTCTTCGCTACCCTCGATTTTTTATAAGTAGTGTTACAGGCCTTATTTTAGTTATTTTAACACCATTTAAAAATTTATTTAAAATTCCCAGACTCCGAATATTTGCTATTTTATTCTTATTAGTTTTTATTTTGAGTTTATATTTTATTATAAAAAATATGATAGCCTTATAATCAATTATATAAAGATTAATCATAGACTGCAAAATGGGCCGAGTTGGATTTGAACCAACGTAGCATTACACAACGGATTTACAATCCGCCCCCTTTAACCACTCGGGCACCGACCCTCAATAATCTTATATTTAATGTTAACAAATATTGCACTATAAAACAATATTAGAATTTAATTTTTACTAATTAGATTTTAATATTGTTTTATATTGACGAACTAATAGATCTATTTGTATAATTAAGTTACGAACTAGGGTAATTAACTCAGCGGTAGAGTGTCTGCCTTACAAGCAGAAGGTCACAGGTTCAAATCCTGTATTACCCATTTTTAATTGAAAAACTAGTTATTTTATGTAATAATACTATTATCACATAATAACTAAAGGGCCTATCGTCTAACGGATTAGGACAGAAACCTTCTAAGTTTCCAATGTAGGTTCGATTCCTACTGGGCCTATTTATTTTTGGCTGAAAAAAGTAAAAATACAGCTAATCGAAGTACATTAGAAATGACAATTCTCAAAAAATTTTACAGAACGTTAAAAGCTGGTGAAGGGACTTGAACCCCCGACCTACTGATTACAAATCAGTTGCTCTACCAATTGAGCTACACCAGCAAATTATTTTTTATAGTTTGAATATACTGTCTATAGATTCATATTACCAGATATATAGATATCTGGCAATATTTATTTCTGAAAAAAATAGAAACACACTCTATTTGTTTCTATTTTTTATTATTTGCATAACCTGCATTAATACTATCAGTCAAAGATTTTAAAATCAATTTTATTGAACGAACAGCATCGTCATTTCCAGGAATTGGTATATCAACTAAATCCGGATCACAATTAGTGTCTAAAATTGAAATTACTGGAATACCAAGTTTACGACATTCACGAATGGCTGTCATTTCACGTTTTTGATCAATTACAATAGCAATGTCAGGTAATCGTTCCATTGTCTTAACACCATTCAAACTACGACGTAATTTTTCTAATTCTGTTTTACGTAATGAAGCTTCTTTTTTTGGTAACAAATCAAAAACTTGATCAGCTTCTTGTTGTTCTAATAAACGTAAACGAGCAATTCGACTTTTTAAAGTAACCCAATTGGTTAACATCCCACCTAACCAACGGTGATTTACATAGTATGAATTGCAATTTTTAGCTTCTTGAGCAATTAAAGAACTAGCTTGTCTCTTTGTCCCAATAAAAATAAATGTCTTATTCTGTTCAGCTGCAGATTGAACATACGAATTAGCTTCTTTTAATAATTGAGCCGATTGAACTAAATCAAGAATGTGAATATTATTTCTTTCTGTATAAATGTATGGAAACATCTTTGGATTCCAACGTGAAGCTTTATGCCCAAAATGAACACCAGCTTCTAATAATTGGGCTAAACTAATCTCAGCCATAAACCTTTATAACTCCATAATTAAATAAAATTGTTAGACTTACTATTAAGATAACAAATTGTTAAGAGTATCGTCTAGGGTTTTATAAACTTTTTAAAACGCGTCTTTTATATTTTGTTTCAGTTTGACGGAATGTCTGTTTTTCGAAACTATTAACATAAATTTTTGATCCAATTCCGGCTGGAATTAAATGCCCAATAATAATATTTTCTTTTAATCCTCGAAGCCAATCTAATCGTCCTTCGATAGCAGCTTTTGTTAAAACTCGAGTCGTTTCTTGAAAACTTGCTGCCGAAATAAAACTAGGGTTATTAAGAGCAGCTTTTGTAATACCTAACAATAATGGAACATAACAAGCACCTTTCTTATTTTGGGCTCCAACAACTTGATTAATATACTTAATATGGTATAAATCAATAACCTCTCTTGGGAGTAATGGGGTTTCACCTTCATGTGTAATTAATACTTTTGTTGTCATTTGTTTAATAATTATTTCAAGGTGTTTATCAGCAATAGTAACACCTTGTGATTGATAAACAGCTTGAACTGAATTTAGAATTAAAGACTGAATTTTTTTAAAACTGCGATAACTTGATTGATAATTGTTCGCTAAACGATATAAGAAAACCTTATCATTATTCGTACAGGTAATAGACTTTACTTTTGCATAATAATTGAAATAAATTTTTAACAAACTATGAGGGTTTATTTTTTCATTATCTTTAATTATTGTACCAATTTTTCTAAATTCAAATGTTGGATCGATTGTTGTCTTCCGAATCAATAAACCTTTTTTTTGATTTTTTGGTGTATGTTTACTTAAACGTTTGCGTTTTCGAGCTTCTAATAATTCTTCAATTCTCGGTAACCCTTGTACAATATCCCCAGTAATTTCTTTTTCAAAATTAAGTAACCCAATAGTCTGGCCCTCTTCAAGAAATTCGCCATTTTTACAAAATACACTGTTAACTTCTTGTTCAAAATAATCTTCGGTAATTGAATGAATACCAATTACTCTAAATGGATGTTCCAATAAAGCTACTGAAGCAAATTCTAATCGATTGTCTCTATTATTGATTTGTTTTATAGGGTTTTGAACTAATTCTGAACTTTTCATAAATAAAACAAATGTATTTTCCATACGAATACGTTCGAGTGAAGAAATAATATCACGTTTTTTTGTTTTATATATTTTATCTTTAAAATCTAAATAACCCTGCCATGGGCGGAAAGCTAAGTTAGATAATTTTGTGGCTTGTAAACTTTTTTGTTGAATTAAAAATTCGCGAACAAAAACCGGAATACCCGAACTGTAATATTTTCCTCGCTTTTTTAAAATCATTTTAGGAAATTGAACTTTTTCACACAAATTCGAAAATAGTAAATAATGTGGTAAAGTCGTAGTAATATTAAAATAATTTAAATTTACATTGTTTTCTTCTAAATTAAATAATTCATTAGTAGAATTTTGCGAAGGAACAAAACGATAATTTAAATCAATTTCATTTACAAAATCTTCATTTTTACAATTTGGGAAAAAATATGGGCGCCCTTTTTGAATCGTTAAAGTATTACCATTATCAATAAGAATTTTACCTGTTTGTTCAATATTTACCTCATCAATTAATAAATCGTTCACACTTTTTGATTGCACTTTTTCTTTATCAATTGTCGTACAATTATCATTACTTATTACAAAAATCTGTTTATTTTGTTTTTGTTTAGATTTAAATTTAACTAATTGTAAAGATTTAGGGCTAACAACTTCTAAGTAGCCTAATAAACTGTGTGAGCTAACAAATTGATTTGCTTGAACAAGTAAACAAGATTGAACATGCGTATACTTTAAATGAGGAGGTAAAAAATTAATAAATTGTATTTTTTCTACAAGAAGAAATTGAAGTAAATTCTTCTTGTTATTATTTACAATTTCAATTTCAAATTTTTCTTGAGTTCTTGAAGAATTTTTTAAATGCAAATTTAATGTATTAGCAATCAATGATAATGAATTAGCGCTCTTAATTTTTTGACTCGAGTCGTATAAATAATTAACGTTATTTTTAATTGTTAACGCAGCATTTTCTAGCATTCGGTCATTAAACAGATTATTGTTTAATTGATTTTGCAGTGGAACTTCATAAATTTCAATAGGTCGAATCAGTAATTGAGTATATGTTCCTATTTTAATAATTTCACATAAGGAAGGTTGATGAATTTCAATTGTATTTAAAATTAATTCGCCGGGATAAAATACTTGATTACTAAGCCTTTTTAAATCAGTTCCAGTGTAAACAGTCCCCGGTTTTATGGAAATTTCATGAATAATATTATTCTTTTCTAAAACTTGAAGAATTCCTGAAGTTTTTGAAAATAAATTTGGAACGATTTCAAAATTTTCTGAAATAAAACTATCAGGTTCAACTAATAAAAGACTTTTATCACAATTTAATAAATGTGTTTCTTCTTTTAACCATATTAATGTTTTATATGGTCGAACTTGAATATTTGTTAAAAAATAAACAAAATGATTTAAATATTCTCGTTTTTTTTCAATAAACTTTCTATTATAGTAAGGTATTCCACCCACAACCGAATTAAATCGATTTGTAATTAAAGTAGCAAAATTTTGTCGTTCAATATTAGTAAGTGTTAACTTAGAACTTTCATTCTGCAATTGAATTAAATAATTATTATTATTAATTGATAATAAGTAATCTTTATTTAAAAGAACATTAGTTAACTTCTGAAGCTTAGCATTTTCTAAAGTATAAATATGATTTCGAATTTCAATAAATTGTTCAAAGATATTTTCGGTATTAGAAATAACATTTATTATCCCTGAATATTGGTTAATTATTTTACTTCGGAAAATGTAACTATGTTTATTTATTTTATAATCTGGATAAAAATTTAAAAAAGAATGTATTGGCGCTTGATAAACTTCTCCTGCCAATATCCATAACAACTTATTTTGTGTTGTTAAAGTTGTCTTTGTTTTCAATTGAGGCATAAAAATTTCACCCGAAGAATCGCTTAGAACAAATTTTGTTTCAGTTCGAGTTTGTTTTATATTTCCTGATAATTGACCTAGAATAGTATTTTTTTTTATTTTTTGATTATTTTTAATAAATAAAATTGTATTTCTGGGTAATTCCAGTTGAACATTCTTATCTTTATGTTCATTTGAAACAATTATTAGTGATCCTGAGCTTTCTACAAGTAATACATTTTCCCCACGGTTTGTTCGTAAACTCGAGGTCTTTAAAACATTTGAAAATTCAATTGTGCCATCGATTGAACTTATCAGTTGTTGATTTGCTTCAGAAGTAAAAATACCACCTGTATGGAATGTTCGCATTGTTAATTGCGTTCCAGGTTCACCAATTGATTGACCTGCAATAATTCCAATTGCTTCACCCATATCAACTAAATTTTCGCTTGCTAAGTCCCAACCATAACATTCTTGACATATGGATCTATATAATGAACAAGTTAAAGGTGAGCGAATAAATAATTCAGTTACTTTTTTTTGTTTAAAAATGCGAATTAAATTCGGAGTTATTTGAGTATTAATTTCAGCAATTAACTCATTTGTTTTAGGATCGTAAACTGGTTTATTTAATAAACGACCCACAATACGATCAGAAAAATCTGAAATAACAGACTTATTTTTTTTTGTTCCAATAAATAAAAATGAATGTGTAGTTCCGCAATCCTTTTCACGAATAATGATGTCTTGAGCGACATCAATTAATCGTCTTGTTAAATAACCGGAATTAGCTGTTTTTAATGCCGTGTCAACAATACCTTTTCGAGCACCATAACCTGACATCAAATAATCAGTAATAGTTAAACCCTCACGAAAATTTTTCTTAATTGGTAGATTCATAATCTCACCACTTGGATCTGACATTAGCCCCCGCATACCTACTAATTGACGTACTTGTGACAAGTTTCCTCGAGCACCCGAAAAAGCCATTATATAAACTGAATTTAGGGGATCATACTTTTTAAAGTATGACACAACTTCATCTTTTAATAATTCACTTGTGATATTCCAAGTATCAATTACTTTTTGAAATCTTTCAACATCAGTAATTTTACCTTTTAAACAAATTTTCTCAGTATTTAAAATTTCTTGTGTAGAATTCTCTAACATCGTATTTTTAACATCAGGGACTCTTAGATCTTCAATGCTAATAGAAATACCTGCTTGAGTCGCATATTTAAAGCCTAAATTTTTTAATTTATCTGCTAGTAAACATGCTTGAATCGATCCGTATTTTGTAAAACTCCATGACAATATTTGTTTTAGCTGTTTTTTTCCAACTAAACTATTTTGATAAGTATAATTTTTCATAAGAATTTTGATTATTAATTAAGTTAAAAATTCGTTAATTTGGATGAAAATTATAAAAGATTTAATGTTTTTTGAATAGTATGATTAAAAATCACGCGACCAGTTGTTGTTTGTAAATACTTAACAAGAATATTTTCATCTTTATCTCTTCTAATTTGAAGGTTCTCATAGTATTCAATAAACGTTGAGTCTGGTAACTTTATTTTTTTTAATAAATTCAAAGGTTCATGAATTTCATTTTCATAACGTACCCAAATCGATGAATGTAATTCGATTTGTTCCTGATAATACGCTAATAAAACATCATTTAAATTTGTAAAATAATGATTTGCTCCTAATAAATTAGGAATTCCATTAACTGTTAAATAATAACAGCCTAAAACCATATCTTGACTCGGCATAATAATAGGATCACCGTTTGCAGGTGATAAAAAATTATAAGGAGCTAACATTAACATATAACATTCAGCTTGAGCTTCTAATGAAAGAGGAATGTGAACTGCCATTTGATCACCATCAAAATCTGCGTTAAAAGCCGAACAAACTAATGGATGTAATTTAATTGCTCGACCTTGTACTAAAATAGGTTCAAAAGCTTGAATCCCTAAACGATGTAATGTAGGTGCACGGTTTAAAAAAATTGGGTGATTTGTTAAAACCTCTTCAAGAACTGGATCGACTATAGGTTCATTTTGTTGAATTAAATTTTTAGCAACTTTCATATTACTTGCTAAACCTTGATTAATTAATTCACGAATAATAAAGGGTTGAAATAATTCAGTAGCCATTTCATAAGGTAACCCGCATTGATTCATTTTCAAACTTGGACCGACAACAATAACCGACCGACCTGAATAATCTACCCGTTTTCCAAGTAAATTTTGCCGGAATCGCCCATGTTTGCCTTTAATAATATCTGATAAAGATTTTAAAGGCCGATTGTTTGCACTCAAAGCGATTTTTCCACGTTTACCATTATCAATCAATGTATCAACTGCTTCTTGAAGCATTCGTTTTTCATTTCGAATAATTAATTGAGGTGCATCAATTTCTAATAATCGCAATAAGCGATTATTACGTGTAATTACTCTTCTATATAATTCATTTAAATCTGAAGTTGCAAATCTACCTCCCTCTAATTGGATCATTGGTCTTAAAGCTGGCGGTAAAACAGGTAATATAGATAAAATCATCCATGCTGGATTAGAACCAGTCGCTAATAAATTTTCTAAAATACGAATTCGTTTAATAGCTTGATCACGAAGTTTATAAATTCGATGCTGCTCCCATTTTCTAAACCATTGCGAACTCTGATAATAAGGTAATTCTTTAATTAAAACCCGGCTACAATAATTTATAAAGCTTCTTGTATCATTTATTTCATATTTTAAATTTAATTTTTCTAGTTCTTTTTTAATGATTACTGATCCTATTAAATAATTGGGAGTCGTTCGAACTAAATATTTTGGAGTTGTATATTGAGTGATAGTCTTTTTAGGTTTTGGTTCAGGTTTCCTCGGATAACCTGTAAATCCAAGTCGGCGACTTTTACGATATAATTGAAAATCCCAATGTAAACCATAAAAACTTATTTCATCGTCGGCTATAAAATAAGCCAAAGAAGCTAATTTTATTCTTTGAATTCTTTCATCTGTAGCATTTACTTGTCCTGATTTTAATGGTTTTGGGTTAATGTACCCTGATTTTAGATTTATTACCGGAACACCTGTATCTATTTTTTTCTCACACTGTTCTACTTCTAATAATAAAGCCATGTAATTTGGTCGACTATTTACATACCAAATATGGGTAACAGGATATACTAAATTAATATGTCCCATTCGATGGCGTCGGACACGCGATTCAGTTAATTCAACTCCGCAACGATCACAAATTAACCCTTCATAGCGCACACGTTTATATTTACCACAAGCACATTCTAAGTTTTTATTAGGACCAAAAATTCTTTCACAAAATAAACCATCCATTTCAGGTTTAAAAGTTCTATAGTTAATTGTTTCAGATTTTTGAACTTCTCCAATGACTTGTCCATTCGGCAGTATTCTTTGGCCCCATTGTTTAATTCTTGTAGGCGAAGCTAGTTTGATCCGAATATAATCAAATTCTTTTTCAAATCGTACCATTTTTAAATTTTAATTAAATATATTAAAATAAAATATTGTTTATATTTGATGCAGGGGGAAATGTTTTCGTCATAGGATCATAATTTTCCATTAGATTTACTTCAATTTCAAATGTTTTGTTAGCACTGAAGTTTTCTAATCGATAAGTACTTATATCTAATCCAATTGATCGTAATTCTTGTAATAAAACTTTAAATGATTCAGGAATACCAGATGTTGGAATCGCCTGCCCTTTTACAATTGAATTTAACGTGTCATTTCTACCTTGCATATCATCAGATTTTATTGTCAATAATTCTTTTAACGTATATGCTGCCCCAAATCCTTCTAATGCCCAAACTTCCATTTCTCCAAATCGTTGTCCCCCATGTTGGGCTTTACCGCCCAAAGGTTGTTGAGTCACTAACGAATAAGGTCCTGTTGCACGGGCGTGCATTTTATCGTCGACTAAATGAATTAATTTAAGCATGTAAGCATTTCCAACAGTAATTGGATTTTCAAATTCTTTACCAGTTCGACCATCAATTAATACCATTTTTCCTGGCGCATATGGATTGAAAAGCCAAGCTTCGTTCCTTTCTAAAGATGCTTGACGTAATTTTTTACTAATTAAAATTCTCGAAATTTCTTGTCCATAAAGTTCATCAAATGGTAAAATTTTAAAACGTTTATTCAATTTATAACCGGCTAAACCTAATAAACATTCATATAATTGGCCAACATTCATACGTGAAGGAACTCCTAATGGATTTAAAATGATATCAACAGGTGTTCCATCTGGTAAAAATGGCATATCTTGTCGTGGAAGAATTCGTGAAATAATTCCTTTGTTACCATGACGACCAGCAATTTTATCTCCAACTTGAATTTTTCTTATTTGAGCTATAAAAACTTGAATTTTTTCAAATTCATATGCAAGTTTGTTTTTACGTCTAAAGATAATAGTTCTAATTACTCGACCATATTCACCACCAGGCATTCTAAAAGAACTATCGCGCACGCCTTTTGCTTTTGCTCCAAAAATTGCACGAAGTAATTTTGCTTCTGGTAATTGTTCAGAATCATCTTTTGGCGTAACTTTACCTACTAAAATATCGCCAGGTTTAACAAAAGTACCAATTGCAACAATACCGTCTTTGTTTAAATGTTGAGTTTCAGTTTGACTTATATTTGGAATTTGTTTAGTAGTTTCTTCTCTTCCTTCATTGGTTACAGCAACTTCTATTTCATAACGTTCAATATGAATTGAAGTGAAAACATCGTCATAAACCAATCGCTCACTAATTAAGATAGCATCTTCAAAATTATAGCCATGCCAAGGCATATAGGCTACAATAGTATTTTGTCCTAGTGCTAACTCACCCTCATTTATACTTGGTCCATCCGCAATAATTTGCCCTGATTTAACTTGTTCTCCTTTCCAAACAATTGGTCGTTGATTTATACATGTCTCTTGATTTGAACGTTGATATTTTTGCAATCGATATTCACATTTTCGACCCGAACGTTCAGTGATAATAATTTTTTTCGAACTAACAAAATCAACAACACCTGTTGAAACAGCATTTAATGACATACCTGAATCAGCTGCAATTTGATTTTCTAGTCCTGTCCCAACAATCGGTCGTTGTGGAATTAACAATGGAACTGATTGACGTTGCATATTTGAGCCCATCAATGCTCGATTTGCATCATCATGTTCAAAGAACGGAATTAAAGAAGCGGCAGCAGAAACAACTTGAACAGTAGAAATCCCAATAAAATCAACTTCCGACGGTTTTACTGTTATAAAATCTTGCTTATAACGAACTGGAATAGAATTTTGTAAGATATAATTGTCTTCATTTATAGCTATATCAGCTGGAGCAATTTTGTAAGAATCTTCCGTATCTGCTGTTAAATAAATTGGTGTGCCAGTTTTAATAACTTTTCCGTTAATTACACGCCAGAAAGGTGTTTCTAAAAAACCTGAATCATTTACACGAGCACATGTTGTTAATGATGCAATTAAGCCCACATTCTGTCCTTCAGGTGTTTCAATAGGACAAATTCGTCCATAATGACTAGGATGAATATCACGAACTGTAAAACTAATGCGATCACGATCAAAACCGCCAGGACCTAAACCGCTAATCCTACGTTTATGTGTAAGTGAAGCTAGAGGATTGGTTTGGTCCATATACTGTGATAATTGACTTGAACCAAAAAACTCTTTAACTGTAGCTGAAATGACGTTTGAACTTAAAATTAATGGTGATTCCGATTTATATACTTGGCTTAAAATTTTTCTTGATAAACGTTGAAAACCAATTCGAAATAATTGTTGCATTAATTCACCCACAGATCTGACCCGACGGTTTTTTAAATGGTCAATATCATCACTTGCTGTTCTAGTAATTGATAACGTAATTAAATAATTAATAATGGCAAAAATATCTTCATACGTTATTGTTGAAAGTTGGTCAGAAATTTTTAATTTAAGTCGTTGATTTATTTTATAACGGCCAATTTTTCCTAATCGATAATACCGAGAATCAAAAATCTTTGAAAACTCCGAAATATTTTTATAAAGATCATTTACATTAAAACGTAATAAAGCATTATTGGATTCAATAGATGTTGTTAGTGTAGGATTATTAAAATAGAAAAAATCTGAATGTTCTAATTGATTTAAAATTTCTAGATCTTTTAAACCCATTTCTCTTAATAAATGTATAATAGGTTTTTTCGTTATTTTATCAATTTGAATTACAATATCATCTTCAAATCTATTTGTAATAGGATATTTATAAACATCAATTTTTTTATCACGAAGAAAACCAAATCTAATCCATGATCCATATTCAGGAATTAAAGTTGCTGTATATAAATCTTTTTTCTCATATTTTTCTTTATAAATATCTTTTTTTTCGAAAAAATCTTTATTTTTAATAATCTCACTTCTTCGATATTTTTTAAGAGTTGGGTAATAAATAATTGATTTAAAATTTTTACTTTCGTCAAAACTTAATAAAATTTGTCGTGTATTTTTTAATTCCTGTTTAATTTGAGTTTTAAAAAAATCAATGTTTTGACAATCCATTAATTTTTTGACTCCGTTATAAAATATAAACAGAGATTTATCTTTAAAACTGAAATACGTTTTTTCTTTGTAATGCTGGATACTATTATAATAAAATAATACGGTTTGATTTAAGAGAAGCCTATTTTTCTGATGAATTTCAAGAGTATAAGTATCTTTTAATGGTTTAAAGTTTTTATTTGTCTCATAACTTGTTAAAAATGAAATTTTTGGGTTTGAAATATAATGTGCATTCTGAATTAATTGCTTATTTAAAATTTTTAACTGTTGATTTGTTAAATTCTTTTTTTGTTTAAGAATTTTTTGTAATAATTTTTGTTTAATAATTAATTTTAAAAAATAATTAAATTCGTATAGAATTTGATTATTTTCTTCTAGACTATTTCTTAAATCTACATTTGGAATTTTTGTTGAGATGTTTAATAGTTTTAAAAAATTTTTAATTCGTTGAGTCTTTTTTTCTAAAGTATAGGTCTTCGAAATTATGGCATAGATCTTAAAAAATTCAATGAAATCGAAGGAATGATTATTGAAATTCGATTGTTTTAATATTGGTAATAAATATGTTAGATTTGGATTTTTAATTAAGCCAAAAGAAGTTTGTGTAAATTGACGGATTTTATGAAAATCATTAGATAATGTTAATTTATTGATTTTTCGTTTTCGTTGTTTTTTATTTCTTTCAAAATAAATCCCAGGACTTCGAATAACTTGACTTACAATAATCCGTTCACACCCATTAATAATAAAAGTAGCATTAGTAGTCATTAAAGGTAAATTAGCTATAGGTAATCGACCTTGTTTCATAATACTATTTGTTCTTTTGTTTCGCATTTCAATCGGCATAATTAGTTGTGCTACATAATTTGCAGTATATCGTTTAGCGCTAGCTGCATTATATATAGGTTTTACCAATTTATATTCTTGACCAAAAAATAAATATTCAATATTTCCACTAAAATCTAATACTGAAGAAAAATTCTTGAGCTCGTCGGTTAAACCTTGGGCTAAAAACCAACAAAAACTGACTCTTTGCATTTCAATAAAATCAGGCAGAGCTGTTATATAATTCATGGACTTTTTCATAATTTTTAGGATTAAGAATATTTAATTATAATGTTTTATGAAAACTAATTTATTTTATATTAACTAAAGAAATAAAAAATAATCTTCAGTCAATATAAATCCTCATTTTTTAAGTTAACTCATTTTTAATTTTAAAGATAACTTAGACTTTTTTCGTGCTGCAGTATTTTTATGAAAAATATTTTTTTTTGTAGCTTTATCTATCAAACTGTATAACGAACTTAAAATTATTTGAGCTTGTAATTTATCATCAGGATTTCCTGATGTTTTATAAATTTCTAATCGATTTGTAAACATTTTGATTAATGTTTTTACTGAACTTTTGTAAAAACGATTTTGTAAACGGTTACGTTTTGCAATACGAATCCGTTTTTCTGCTGATTTATTATTTGCCATAGATTTTTTAATGTTTTACTTTTTAACGTATGGTATACTAGATTATCTAAATATACTAGATTTAAAGAAAAATTTGAAGTTATTATAAAAAAATTTCAAAATTTCATTTTCTTTAAATTATATTAAAACCTTGATAAGATGATAAGTTTTAGGCAATATAATGATAATATAAAAAATCATAAATCCTATTAATTTATATGGCAAAAAATAAAGGAACTCGAATTTTAATAACCTTAGAGTGTACTGAATGTCGTTCTAATACTAATAAACGGTCTGCAGGGGTTTCTCGTTATTTTACTCAGAAAAATCGTCGAAATAATCCTGAACGTATTGAACTTAAAAAATACTGTCCACATTGTAATGCACCAACAATACATAAAGAAATTAAATAATTTATGCTAACACAAAAACAAAAACTATCACCGATTGGATTAGATCAAAAAATTGATTATAAAGATATTGATTTATTAAAATTATTTATTACAGAACAAGGAAAAATTTTGCCACGTCGAGTGACTGGAGTAACTGTTCAACAACAAAAAAAAATTTCAAGAGCAATTAAGCGCGCACGAGTTTTATCTTTGTTACCATTTGTAACAGCTAGTTCATCGTAATGAAAATAAAGTTATTATATTAACTCTAATATAATAACTTTCAATTTATAATATTTGTTAATAATAATTTAATTTTTTTCATATAAGGAATATATAATGTATGGGTCGTAGTCAACGAAATGATAATTTTATTGATAAAACATTTACCGTAGTTGCCGATATCCTTTTAAAGGTTCTTCCAGCCAGTAAACAAGAAAAACAAGCTTTTTTTTATTATCGTGATGGTATGTCTGCTCAATCAGAAGGAGAATATGCCGAAGCTTTAGAAAATTATTACGAAGCTCTACAATTAGAAGAAGATCCCTATGATCGAAGTTATATTCTTTATAATATTGGATTAATTTATTCAAGTAATGGTGAATATGTACAAGCTTTAGAATATTATCATCAAGCTTTAGAATTGAATTTAAATCTTCCACAAGCTTTAAATAATATTGCTGTTATTTACCATTATCAAGGTGTTAAAGCTTCAAAACAACAAAATTTAGAAGTGGCAAAAGGATTATTTGATAAAGCTGCTGAATATTGGCGTCAAGCCATTAAATTAGCTCCTAATAATTATATTGAGGCTCAAAATTGGTTGAAGACAACTGGAAGACTTGCTTCAGATAACTTTTATTAAATTTTTATAAGATTTAATTCAAGAATTCAAACTATTTTGTTGTACAATGTTATATAGTTAATAAATTTTAATTTTGTTATTAGGTTGAGCAGTACGTTAAATACTGAAAGTATATTTATTCTTAAATATTTAAATATGTTAAGTCAAAATGGTAGACACTAGTATAAATAAAGGTTACATTACTCAAATTATCGGTCCTGTATTAGATATCGCGTTTTCTGAAGGAAACTTACCTCCAATTTATAGCGCATTAGAAATTCAAGGTGCAGACGGTCAAGTTAATATTGTTGAAGTTCAACAATTATTAGGTGATAATCAAGTTCGAGCTGTATCAATGCGTTCAACTGATGGTTTAAAACGTGGTGCAGAAGTTGTGGATTTAGGTGCTCCAATTAGTGTACCTGTAGGTACACCAACTTTAGGTCGAATTTTTAATGTAATTGGTGAACCTGTAGATGAACAAGGTGAGGTTGTATTCGATGAAACTTTACCAATTCACCGTGAAGCACCTGCATTCACAGAATTAGAAACAAAACCATCAATCTTCGAAACTGGTATTAAAGTAGTAGATTTATTAGCACCATACCGTCGTGGTGGTAAAATTGGTTTATTTGGTGGAGCCGGTGTAGGTAAAACTGTATTAATTATGGAATTAATTAATAACATTGCTAAAGCACACGGTGGTGTATCTGTTTTCGGTGGTGTAGGTGAACGTACACGTGAAGGAAACGATTTATACGAAGAAATGAAAGAATCAGGTGTAATTAATGAAAATAATTTCGCTGATTCAAAAGTAGCATTAGTTTACGGTCAAATGAATGAACCTCCTGGAGCACGTATGCGTGTAGGTTTAACTGCTTTAACAATGGCAGAATATTTCCGTGATGTAAATAAACAAGATGTTTTATTATTCATCGATAACATTTTCCGTTTCACACAAGCAGGTTCAGAAGTATCTGCTTTATTAGGTCGTATGCCATCAGCGGTAGGTTACCAACCAACATTAGCTACTGAAATGGGTGCGTTACAAGAACGTATTACATCAACAACTCAAGGTTCTATTACTTCAATTCAAGCCGTATATGTACCAGCGGATGATTTAACAGATCCAGCTCCAGCAACAACATTCGCTCATTTAGATGCAACGACTGTATTATCACGTAACTTAGCTGCTAAAGGTATCTACCCTGCAGTAGATCCATTAGATTCAACATCTACAATGTTACAACCAGGTATTGTTAGTGAGGTTCACTATGCAATGGCAGAATCTGTAAAAGAAACGCTACAACGTTATAAAGAATTACAAGATATTATCGCTATTTTAGGTATTGATGAATTATCAGAAGAAGATCGTTTAACTGTAGCAAGAGCACGTAAAGTTGAACGTTTCTTATCACAACCATTCTTTGTAGCGGAAATTTTCACAGGTTCACCTGGTAAATATGTAAGCTTAGAAGATACAATCAAAGGTTTCACTATGGTATTAAATGGTGACTTAGATGATTTACCTGAACAAGCTTTCTATTTAGTAGGTAATATCGATGAAGCGATCGCAAAAGCAGAAACTCTAAAATAAGGAGTATTTAATATGGCTATGGACATTCGCGTTCTAACTCCTGATAGAGTGATTTGTTCGACAACTGCAGATGAAGTTGTATTACCAGGATTAACTGGTCAAATCGGTATTTTAGATGGTCATGCTTCATTAATCACTGCATTAGATACTGGTCTATTAAGAATCAAATTAGATGAAAAATGGACTCCAATTATTTTATGTGGAGGATTAGCAGAAGTAGATCAAGATCGAGTTACTGTTTTGGTAAATGATGTTGAAGAACTTATTACTTTAGAATTAAGTGAAGTTACTCAAGAATTAGAGAAAGCAACGTTAGCAGTAGAAAGTGCTGAAACAAGTAAAGCAAAATTAGACGCTTCTATGGAGCTAAAAAAAGCAACAGCACGTTTAGAAGCAGTTAACTATTTATCATAAAAATAAAGAAAAGTGTAAAAACTTTTCTTTATTAAAAATTTGTTTACAGATTTTGATTTATAGAATTAGTCTATTTCAATTAAAAGGAATTATCAACAATTCAAAATCAACATATATGATAACAAATTCCGATTTCAACTTTAAAAATAGTGAAACTTTAACATTAGAATTACCCTTTTCTGAACATGTAGAAGAATTAAGACAACGTTGTTTTCATATTTTTTGGATAATCTTATTTTTAACGACCATTGCATTTCTTGATGTTAAATTTCTAGTTAAAATTCTAGAACTTCCAGTAAATAATGTTAAATTTTTTCAATTATCTCCCGGTGAATACTTTGTTTCAACAGTAAAAATTTCTTTTTATACTGGCTTACTTTTTAGCAGCCCATTTGTAATTAGTCAGATTTTATTGTTTTTATTGCCTGGTTTAACAGAAAAAGAAACCAAAGTCATTCTTCCATTACTTATTAGTTCATTAATTCTTTTTTGTTTAGGATTAGTTTTTTCTTATTACGCATTAATACCTGCGGCTTTAAACTTTTTCTTAAACTATAGTGATGAAGTAATTGAACCGCTTTGGTCATTTGATCAATATTTTGAATTTATACTAGTTCTTTTTTATAGTACAGGGTTAGCATTTCAAATTCCTATTATTCAAATATTACTTGGTGTATTAAATATTGTATCAGCCAAACAAATGTTGGAAGCATGGCGTTATGTTGTTTTAGTTTCAACAATCATCGGTGCTATTTTAACACCTTCTACAGATCCTTTAACGCAATTATTATTGTCATTAGCAATATTATTGTTATATTTTTCAGGAGTAGGCATTCTGTTTTTAATAAAAAATTAATTTATTATACATACTTAGAAAGTATTTAATCCATGGCAACTAACAAGTTTTTTAAAAGTCTTTTATTTACTTTAACGCTTGCTATTAGTTTATTTGGTTTCAGTATTGAAGATTCATCAGCATATCCTGTTTTTGCACAACAAGGGTATGCAAATCCTCGTGCAGCAAATGGTAAATTAGCTTGTGCTAATTGTCATTTAAATCAAAAAGCTATTGAAATTGAAGCACCACAAGCAGTACTTCCTAACTCAGTTTTTGAAGTAGAGATAAAAGTACCATATGATGTTAATAAACAACAAATTGGTGCAAATGGTAAAAAAGCTGACTTAAATGTCGGTGGAATTTTAATTTTACCAAAAGGTTTCAAACTAGCAGCGAAAAGTCAAATCCCTGCAGAAGTTAAAGCTAAAAATAAAGGAGTTTTCATTTCTCCGTACAGCACAGAATTTGACAATATTTTAGTTGTTGGACCAATTGCAGGTAAAACGCACCAAGAACTAATTTTCCCAATCGTAGCACCAGATCCAGAAACATCAGATGTAAAATATTTAACTTACCCTATGTATGCTGGTGGAAACCGTGGTCGTGGTCAAGTTTATCCTACCGGTGAGAAAAGTAATATTAATGCTTTTGGTGCTGTACAAGCTGGCCAAGTTTCTGAAATTGTTTCAACAGAAAAAGGTGAATCAAATATTACTATTATTAGCTCAGACGGAACAAAAACGTCACAATTAGTTCCTGTAGGTTTAAACTTACTTGTAAAAGAAGGCGATATCGTAAAAACTGATCAACCTTTAAATATTGATCCAAATGTTGGTGGGTTTGGGCAAGAAGAAACAGAAATTGTATTACAAAAACCAGCACGAATTGCAGGTTATTTAGTTTTCTGTTTATGTGTATTATTAACACAAATTTTCTTAATTTTAAAGAAAAAACAATTTGAGAAAGTACAAGCGGCAGAATTAAACTTCTAATAAAAAAGGAATGACATCTTTCGAATAAAATGTCATTCCTTTTAAGAAGTTAAATTTAACTTAGTATAGTTCGTCTTCTTGGTGAACTAAGATTGTACAATCTGATTTAGGATATGCAATACATGTTAATACAAATCCACTTTCTACTTGATCATCATCTAAGAATGTTTGTTCTGATTGGTCAATTTCACCTGCTGTTACTTTACCTGCACACGTAGAACAAGCACCTGCTCGACAAGAGTATGGTAATTCAATACCTTGTTCTTCTGCTGCATCTAATACAAACACATCATCGTTACAGTCGATTGAACAATCGATCTCGTGCTCTTCACTTTTTAATGCTACTGTATAAGTTGCCATATAACTCCTTGATTTTTAATTTTATAAAGTAAAACGTAAAGAGATTTTTCCGTTCTTTCTTTATTACTACTTATTATACTACTTAACTAAAGACAAATAAAATTTTTTATTAAATTTTTTAACTTTTAAATTTAATTAAAACGCTGTTTTAAACGAGTGGCTTTACCTTGTAAATTTCGTAAGTAATATAATTTTGCTCTACGAACTTTTGAAGACCGTAATATTTGAATTGAATCAATTTTAGGGGAATGTAATAAAAAGATACGTTCTATTCCAACACCTTGAAAAACTTTTCTAACAGTTATTGTAGTATTAATCGAAGTATTCTTTTTTGCAATTACAGTTCCTTCATAAAATTGAACCCGTTCTTTATTACCTTCAATAATTTTTACACCAATTTTTACATTATCACCAATACGGATGTTTGGTGTTTCTTTTTTTAAAAATTGTGTTTGTAAATTATTAATTATTTCTTGGTTATTGAACTTAGTCATATAATCTTTTTAAAAATTTTAAACTCTAATGAGCAACATGCATTCAAAAACTAAATGTTAATATATTATGAAAAAAAATGCGTGTTTTATACAAATTAAGAAAATTTTTCATTCTAATAGTTTATTTAAATTGATATTACAAATATTTTCGAAAAAAGACAATATTCAAAAAATTTAATGCATTCGACTGGGTTCGAACCAGTGACGTTCCATAGGAAAACGGATTATGAGTCCGGTGCCTTCAACCACTCGGCCACGAATGCAAAAATGGAGCTGATGGGAATTGAACCCACGTCCATTTAGATTTAATTAATATACTCGTTCACAGGTTTAGTTCGTATCATGGAACAGTTAAGTAATCAATATTATTCTAAACTATAATGACTTTAAAAATCTAGTTATAGTGATAAAATTTTTTATGAACAATTAAAAATTTAATTTTTAAGCAATCGCGAATTTACGATTGAAAGAGAAAATATTATTTGCAGTTATTATAAAGTTGTATAGTTTTTACGAAGGCTATAAACTTCGACCTGTATCATATATTACTTATTTCTAAATGTCGAAACCAAAACAGCCCCCTGATAATAAATTCAAATTTATTAAATAAGCATGAAGGGAATCGAACCCCCGACTTTCAGAATCGGAATCTGATGCTCTATCCACTGAGCTACATGCTTTTTAAGTTTAAATGAATCGGTTTGTTTATATATTACTCCGACTTGATTATACAAAGAAAAGGTCAATTTGATAATAGAATTTTTTTCATTTATTTAAAAGAGTTTGAATTAAAGAAACGTAAAAAAATTTTTAAAGTTGAAATAGAATCTAGAAAAATTTTCTAGATTCTGTAATACATTTCAAAATTTAACGAATTAGTAATAAATTTTACCACCACCCCATTTTTCTGTTACAACACGCGGTTGTAACATTACGTGACCCGCAATTGAGAATAAATCTTCATCTGTTAAAGATCTCATACGTGGGTAAATATCAGCACTTTTAATACTTGGGTGAGTTTCCGCAATTGATTCTAACCCATCATAACTTAATGGATTTTTTAAATAATCCACTAAAGCTTCAACGTTATCACGACGTGGAGTTGCTAAGCTTAAAGCTTCAGGATCTAATCCGACATTTGGGTTTGTTTTTGTTACACCACCTGTATGACATGCACCACAAGTCGCATTAAATAGACGTTTCCCACGTTTTACTTGTTCTGGTGATAATACAGTTGTTTTCCCTGAACCGTCTAAGGTTACAGTACGTGTAGCATCATCTAATTCAATGGCTGATGCTGAATTTACAAAAAAGTTAAAGCTACAGAAAAATACGAAAGCTGAAAATAAAGAGTATTTTTTAAACATAATTTTAAAAAAGTCGTTTACAAGTATGGAACCAAGAAAGCAAAAATTTCGATAACGAATTTCTGTTTTTTAATTTTAAATAATTTTTAAAGAAATTTACTCACTAGATCATCAGTTTTTATTAAAAAATTAATAAAGTTATAGTGAGATAAAATTTTCTATTTTTACTATAGTTGATATTGGAAAAATTTATGAACGTGTTATACGATCACTTTTACTAATAATGATTAAAGCGACTGCAATAAGTGCAAGAACAAGAGCACCGGCTACTAAACTAGAGATAAAATTTGCTAATGAAGTTGTCATTTCTAATTCCGTTTTATTTTAAATAAAAATTAAAAATAGTAAATTTAACTATGCTATTAATTGTATCAGCTTTTCTAAAAAAAACCAATAAAGATTCGTACAATATATTATACTAAACTATCGATTTAAATTAATAATTGAAATAATAAATTTTTATGAGGTATAGCTTTAATACTAAATTATTAAATTAACTTTATGCTGCTATCTTACAATTCTGACATATTAAATTATTCAGTAATCTATAAAAAAGACTATACCCATATTTATTATAATAAACTTTTATTAAATAAGCAATCATAATTATTAAAACCCTATTGTTATTTCTTTAATAATAATATATACTACTATTATAGTAATGAAAGCCCGGATAGCTCAGTTGGTAGAGCAGTGGATTGAAGATCCTCGTGTCACCAGTTCGAATCTGGTTCTGGGCAATAATAATATTAAAAACATCAATAATTTTTGAATTTCGTTGATTTAGGATCGAACTTTAAATTAATAGCTCCAATAGGTCCATTTCGATGCTTAGCGATAATTAATTCGACTGAGTCAACCTTTTCTGTGTTGTTATAATAGCTATCTCGATATAACATTAGAACTAAGTCAGCATCTTGCTCAATGGAACCACTTTCTCTTAAATCAGACAAGATCGGGCGTTTATTTACCCGATTTTCAACATTTCGGCTTAGTTGTGATAAAGTAATTATAGGAACATTAAATTCACGTGCAATTCTTTTCAAAGAACGAGTTATTTGGGATAATTCTTGTACACGGTTATCAGACGCTAATTTTGAGTTCTGCATTAATTGTAAATAATCAATAACTATTAAACCAATTTGATTTTGCTCGAAAATAATTTTTTTAATTTTAGTTCGGATATCTTGTGTTAAAATATTAGGGCTATCATCAATAAATAAAGGTAAAGATGATAAGGTTTTAATTGCGTTGTTTAAATGGTTCCAATCAGTTTCCGTAAGATGACCTGCACGCAGTTGAGTATTACTAATTTCTAATTCATTGGATAATAATCTATACGTTAATTGTTCTTTTGACATTTCTAAACTCAGAAATAGAACAGGCTGTTTCGTTTGTTTAACTACATTTAAGGCTATATTTAAACATAAAGCAGTTTTTCCCATTGAAGGTCGGCCAGCCAATATTATTAAATCGGATTTTTGAAATCCTTGAGTTATGGAATCTAAATCATAGAATCCTGATGTTAATCCAGGTAAATTATTGTCACGGCTTTTTTCTTTTAATTCTAAAAAAATATTAGAAAATAATTCTGCATTATTTAAAGTCTCCGAATATTCCAATTCATTTGTTAAATTTAAAAAATTTGTTTCTAATTCAATAAAAATATCTTCTAATGGAATATTCGTTGTGTAAGACGAATTAACAATTTTATAACCTAGTTTTATTAATAGACGGCGTAGAAACTTATCTTGGACTAATTGAATATAATCTTCCAGATGACTAATATCTGCAATTTGATTTAATAAATCATTTAAAAAATCAATTCCACCAATCTCGTTTAACAATCCTTGATTTTGCAAAAATGTCGTTAAAGAAATTGTATCGATGAAGTGATTTTTTTGATATAAGAAAACAATTGCTCGATAAATTTCTTGATGATTTTTAAAATAAAAACTTTCAACAGTTAAGCTCCTTAAACTTATTTCAATAGCTTCAGGGTTAGTTAATAAACTACTCAAAATAATCTTTTCAGCTAAAAAATTATGCGGTAAGTGGTTCAATTTTTTTAAGTTATCGTTCATTTTAAAATTTTTTTAAGTTAAAAAATATTGATTGTAGAATATGTATTAAAGTCTTGCATTTTTTATAGAATACAATTATGATAAACGTAGTGCGTCCTTAGTTCAGTTGGTAGAACGCTAGTCTCCAAAACTAGATGTCGAGGGTTCAAGTCCTTCAGGGCGCGTTTCTCTTCGTGTAAGAGGTTCATTTTTTCATTCTTAAATAGAATCGTAAAATTATTCATTCTCGTTTGTTTTATCAAATAAAACCAACGTTGTAATTCTTATTAAAAATTAATAACTAATTTATGGGAAAAAAAGTAACAGCATTAATTAAGCTAGCTTTACCAGCAGGTAAAGCAACCCCTGCCCCTCCAGTAGGCCCTGCATTAGGGCAACACGGTGTCAACATTGCAGGATTTTGTAAAGAATATAATGCGAAAACAGGTGACAAAAATGGGTTAATTATTCCAGTAGAAATTTCGGTTTATGAAGATCGAAGTTATACTTTTATTTTAAAAACTCCACCAGCTTCAGTTTTATTAGTTGAAGCGGCAAAAATCAAAAAAGGTTCGTCAACTCCAAATAAAATAAATGTTGGATCAATAACTAAATCTCAATTAGAAGAAATTGCAAATATAAAATTACCTGATTTAAATACTACAAAATTAACCAGCGCTGTAAAAATTATTGAAGGAACAGCAAGGAATATGGGCATCTCTATTGTAGATTAGTTTGAGTTTTATAGATTTATTAATGGAGAAATTATATGCGAAAAATATCACGTCGTCAAAAAGAAATACGTCAAAAAACACAAAATATTATTTGTTCAAATTTAGAAGAAGCAATTTCTCTTCTTCAAGCAACTTCAACAGCTAAGTTTGTTGAATCAGTTGAATTACATGCAAATCTAAATATTGATCCAAAATACGCTGATCAACAATTACGAACAACTGTTACATTACCAAATGGTAATGGTCAAACGGTTCGAATCGCTGTATTAACGAATGAAGCTAACTTTGCTGAAGCTTCTGAGAATGGAGCTGATCGCGTAGGTGATGAAGAATTAATTTCAGATATCAGCCAAGGTAACTTAGATTTTGATTTACTAATAGCAACTCCAGAAATGATGCCGAAATTGGCTAAACTAGGACGTGTTTTAGGCCCAAAAGGTCTTATGCCTTCACCTAAATCAGGTACTGTAACAACTGATTTAAAGAGTACATTATTTGATTTCAAAAAGGGTAAGTTTGAATATAAAGCTGACAAAACCGGCGTTGTTCACGTCAGTTTTGGGAAAGCAAATTTTTCAGCAGAACAACTTGTCGAAAATTTGCAAGCATTATATAATTCTATTCAACAAAATCGTCCGTCTGGTGTAAAAGGTAAATATTTTAAAACAGTCTACATTTGTAGCACTATGGGTCCTTCTATTCAAATTGATTTAGAAGCATTTGAATAATTAAAGATTATTAAACAATAAATTTAGGAATAAAAACTTATGTCAGAAAAACTTGATCAAATTATCGAAGAATTAAAAACATTAACTTTATTAGAAGCTTCTGAATTAGTTAGTAAAATTGAAGATGTGTTTGGAGTTGACGCGTCTGCGGCAGCTGGCGGTCCTGTTGTTATGGCAGCTGCTGCTGCACCTGCAGAAGAGGTTGAAGAAAAAACGGAATTCGATGTGATGTTAGATGAGGTTCCTGCTGATAAGAAAATTGCTGTATTAAAAATTGTACGAAGTTTAACTGGTTTAGGTTTAAAAGAAGCTAAAGAATTAGTAGAATCAGCTCCTAAGGTAGTTCAAGAAGGTGTTGCTAAAGAAGCAGCTGAAGATGCAAAAACACAAATTGAAGGTGCAGGTGGTAAAGTATCTTTAAAATAATTGTTATTTAATTAATAAAGCGTATAAGCTTTATTAATTAAATTGATAAAAAATATTTGTTATTTTATTTAAAATTTTTTTAAAAACTATATTAAAAAATTATATCTTTTTAGCATTTATTAAAAATGGGTTACCTGGGACTTGAACCCAGAACAAATCGGTTAAAAGCCGAGTACTCTACCATTGAGTTAGCAACCCTAATAAGTATAAAGATTATACGTAAATATATATTAACATGAAAGTATAAAATTATTAAAGTTTTTAATCGAAAAAAAAGTTATATACAGTATACTAATAATAATCAGAAATATTAATATAAATAATATTTTTACTTTAAGATTTTTAAAGTAAAATGATTAATAACTTTATAGGTTATTTTGTTATTTAAAATTTAAAAAAATTTATAAATTAAGGATTTAAAAAAATGTTTAATTGGCAAGTTGTAGGTCAGCTAATCGCGACCGGTGTTATCATGTTAAGTGGTCCTGTAATCATTGTATTACTAGCTTTAAAAAAAGGAAATCTTTAATCCCTCAAAAAATTTGTTATTAATATAAAATATTAAGGAGTATTTATGATAACAGCGTTGACAGCTCTATTTGTTCTAATTTCATTAGGTTTAGTAGTTACCGTTCCTGTAGCTTTAGCAACTCCAGGTGAATGGGCAGAATCAAAAGACCAATTCACAACAGCAATTCAAGCTTGGGTAGGTCTTGTGATAGCAATTGCTATTGCTGATGGTATTTCATCATCAATTTAAGATAACTAGAAATTATAGTTTAAACTATAATTTCTAAAAACTTAAAAACTACTATTGACACTTATCATACAATTTTAGTAGAATTAAATAAAACTATTTTAACTTGCGGGCATAGCTCAGTGGTAGAGCGCAACCTTGCCAAGGTTGATGTCGCGCGTTCGAATCGCGTTGCCCGCTTCCTAGTTTTGATATACTAGTAACATTATCCGCCCCCATCGTCTAGAGGCCTAGGACAGCTCCCTTTCACGGAGCAGACAGGGATTCGAATTCCCTTGGGGGTATTCTAAAAAAATTAGACTTGTTTTTTAATTAACAAATATTTAGACGAGAGAAATACTTAATTTTTAAAACCAAATATTTCTTCCGTTCTTAATTTGTAAAAGCGAAATAATCGCACTTTCGAAAATATAATTTTTTCTTTCAATTGTTTATATTGAAACTAATCGCTAATGAAAAGTAACCTATTATTAGGGCCCATGTTAAATTATTCAAAAATTTTTCAGCAGAGTTAGGCGACCCTAGAATATCACTTTTTGTTGCAAAACTTGCTAATCCGCCATTATTAGGTGTTCGAATAAAAATAAGGAGAATTATAGCTATATTTAATATGAACCAGAGAATTTTTATCATAGAATTAAGATGGCTGTAGTTATTAAAAAAATAACAAGTCATTAGTGACTCGTTATTTTTATTACTTTAATCTTCTATTTCAAAGATTTCTTTAAAGATTTTTGAAACTTTATCACCAGAATCGATTGTTTCAAGTGGATCTTTTCGTAAACGGTGTCGTAAACATAATGTAATGATCGTTGCAATATCGTCTACGGTTACTTTTGTTCTTTGATCATATGCAGCATAAGCTTTAGCAGCACGGTTTGTTACAATGTCACCACGTAATCCGTCAACGTCTAATCGGCTACATACTTCTGAAATTTTTACACGTAAATCGTATTCTAATTCAACAGAAGATAATATTTTTTGAGCGTCAACAATTTTTGCTCTTAGTTCTTCTTGTTGCGCTTCATAATTTTCAGTCCAACTTTCTGGAGATTGATCAAATGATGTACGCTCCTCAACTACTTTTACACGTAAAATAGGATCTTTTACAGTTCGAATTTCTGCGTGCATCCCAAATCGATCCAATAATTGTGGTCTTAATTCCCCTTCTTCTGGATTTCCTGAACCAACAAGCACAAAACGAGCTGGATGACGAATAGAAATACCTTCTCGTTCAACTGTATTCCAACCTGAAGCTGCTGAATCTAAAAGAATATCAACTAAGTGATCATCCAATAAATTTACTTCGTCAACGTAAAGTAATCCGCGGTTAGCTTTAGCTAATAAACCAGGTTCGAAAGCTTTTACACCTTCTGTTAAAGCTTTTTCAATATCAATAGTACCACATACTCGATCTTCAGTAGCTCCTAAAGGTAAATCTACCATTGGAATTTTAATTAATTCTGTTTCAAGTTCATCACCATTTTGAATAGCAATTTTTACCTCATTCCCCATTAAATCTAAATCAGATGGATGAGAATTGAATGGATCATCTTTAACTACTTCAATTTTTGGTAGTAAATCTGCAATTGCCCGGATAGTTGTAGATTTACCAGTACCACGATCTCCCATAATCATAACACCACCGATTTTTGGATCAATCACGTTTAGTTGTAAAGCTAATTTCATCTCTTCTTGGCCCACAATAGCTGTGAATGGGAAAACAGGGGTAGAAAATTTTTTTAAATCCTTTGTTACCATAAATATTTAGTTAAAAAATGTTTTTAATTTTTACTTTCATGTTAATTAACTTCAATAATTGGAAACATTAGAAGCTAATTAACAGAATTTTTATTCATAAAGTGTTACACCTAACGAATA
>Ga0233438_10000796_pt1 | contig 37985 bp, 36 predicted proteins | sample SI_123_September_FD_182720 | JGI IMG/M metagenome (GOLD analysis project Ga0233438, IMG submission 182720) | Seawater microbial communities from Saanich Inlet, British Columbia, Canada - SI_123_September2016_10_MG | ecosystem: Environmental > Aquatic > Marine > Inlet | place: Canada: British...
CAGATTCATCTGACGCTCCTTTGGTTGCTCGTGGTTGTTCCACGAAGTTTGATACCACCTCAGAGCTCTCAGTCTTCTTCCGGGTCCACCGCAGTGCCCGCTAGAGATCAGGTCGTCGTTGCTTGTCGCTGCGCGAATGGGTTTTGGGATCCGAAGGCCCCGAAGAAAGGGCGCAGGTATAATCCACAACGCAAAAGCACAGCCGCCCGAATCCATCTCTGGATCAGACTTGCGCCGTATATTTCGAGACTGCGGGCAAAGCAAGAGGGTAGATACGGGCCATGGCGCTCAAGGGCACCTTATTGTTGATACTTTTCCCAAAGATCTGGCCGGCGGTCCTGGGTTAGGTTTTCGGATTGTTCGGCCTGCCATTTGGCCACTTTGCCATGATCGCCAGATAGCAAGACGGGCGGGATCGCACGGCCCTCCCAAACGGGCGGACGGGTGTATTGCGGGTGTTCTAATAGGCCGTTGGAAAAGCTCTCTTGCTCCGTGCTGGCTTGGTTGCCCAGCACTCCGGGAATGAGGCGGACTGCGGCGTCCAGCATCACCTGCGCCGCCAATTCGCCACCGGAGAGCACATAATCCCCAATGCTGATCTCTTCGATTTGGAAGTGATCAATCACCCTTTGGTCAATCCCCTCAAACCGGCCACATAGAACCACAGCGCCCGGACCATCCGCCAGCGCTTGCGCGCGTTCTTGGGTCAAGGGCCGGCCGCGGGGTGACATGTAGATAATTGGGCAGGGCGGGCGGCGCAGCACTATATCTGACAAGGCGCGACCTAAGACATCCGCACGCATAACCATCCCCGCTCCCCCGCCGGCTGGGGTGTCATCAACATTGCGATGCTTGCCCTCGCCATAGGGCCGCAGGTCATGGGTGTGCAATTGCCATTTGTCGTCTTTTAGCCCCTTCCCCGTGAGGGAGGCTCCCAGAACGCCGGGAAAAAGATCCGGAAAAAGAGTGATCACATCTGCGCGCCAGACCCCTGCCAAATCTGGCGATTCTCCATCAAGAGCCCGGGGTTTGAGCGTTGCACGGATTGACTTACGCCCATGCGATTTGCTGGGCGCGGTCATAGCAACCCTTCAGGCGGATCAATAACAATCCGCCGCGCCGCCAGATCTACAGTGGGTACTATTGCCTTGGTGAAAGGGATCAGGGCCGTATCTGGCGCACCGGGGACGGTGACCTCAAGCAAATCATCGGCGCCATGGTTCATCACGGATTTCACATGACCAATTTCAACCCCACCGGTGTCGCAGACCTGCAGCCCAATTAAATCGGAATAGTAGTATTCATCATCGGGCAAGGCTGGCAGATCTTCGCGCCGGGCAAATAGGAGCGTGCTGCGCAGCAAATCTGCTTGCTCTTTGGTCTCCACCCCGATGATGCGGGCCGAAAAACCATTCTTGATTTGGCCGATCAAAGACAGCTCAAAGCTCTGGGCCCCGGTTTCATCCAACAAGGGTGCGTAGTGTTCGATATCGCTTGGGTTGGCGCAATAGCTTTTCACGCGCACTTCGCCGCGCACTCCATAAGCACCTGCGATCATGCCCACACAGATCAAAGCTGTCATTGGGTTACTCCTAAACAATAGCCGTTTTTCATTTTGCCACCCTCCTCGATACACATCTCGCTGGCTTGATGGCGGGCGTAGAAATACCCAACCAAAAAGCATGTGACGATCAGCATCAAAGAGCGAATAGGGCGTAACAACATGCTCTACCCTTAATGCGAAACCTCAAAATGGAAAACCCCGCCAAAGAGGCGGGGTCCATTATTTTTCTTAGCGCAGGTGGTGCTGCGGGGAAGATTACTCTTCCGCTGCAGCTTCTTCTGCTGGGGCCTCTTCTTCCACCGGAGTGGCCGCCTTGGCTGCTTTTTCTTCAGCGCGCTCAATGGCTTTTTTGCCGGGCTTGGCTTTGATTGGGTTGTTACGCGTTTTGGCTGGGATCACGCCAGCAGCTTCCAGCATACGAGATACACGATCTGTTGGCTGTGCGCCTTGACCCATCCAGTGCTGAATGCGCTCAAGGTCTAGCTTGACGCGCTCTTCGCTGTCCTTCGGCAAAAGTGGGTTATATGTGCCCAGTTTTTCGATAAAGCGACCATCGCGCGGCATGCGCGCATCAGCTGCGACAACACGGTAAAACGGGCGTTTTTTGGACCCACCACGGGCCAAACGGATTTTCATAGCCATTGTTAATCTCCTTGAAAATGGCAAATAGGCAGCAGATATTGCGTTCTATTCTTGATAAGTTTTGTGGTTCTGGATGACTTCTTGAACAATAAAGCTCAAAAATTTCTTGGCGAATTCGGGGTCGAGATCAGCGCGCTGCGCAAGATCTTGCAGACGGGTAATTTGTTGTGCCTCGCGGGCGGGATCCGATGGTGGGAGAGCATGTTTGGCTTTGAGCTGACCTACGGCCTGGGTGTGCGCAAAACGCTCGCCCAGCGTATAGACCAAGATCGCATCCAAACGATCAATGCTTTCGCGATGTGATTTCAGCAGCTCTGCGGCGCGTGTTGCATCATCTGTCATAACAGGCCTCCGGGTGTTCTATTGGAATGGTTCATTTCTTCTTGCCCAATCCGCTGAGGCCGCCGGGTAAACCGCCGCCCAATCCGCCCATCCCTTTGGGCAGGCTCATACCTTTGGGCAAGCCGCCCATAGCGCCACTCGCGATTTGCTCTTGCGCTGCGGCCAGCTCTGCTTGACTTGGAGCGCCTTGGCCGCCGAGCATACCCTTGAGGGCGCCCAAACCGCCTTTTTTGCCGATCTTCTTCATCATATCGGACATCTGCCGGTGCTGTTTGAGCAATTTGTTGAGATCACTCACTTCAAGCCCCGCCCCGGCTGCAATTCGCTTTTTACGGCTGGCCTGGAGCAAAGCGGGATTGGCACGCTCTTTTTTTGTCATGGAATTGATCAAAGCAATTTGGCGTTTCAACAGGCCGTCATCGAGGCCGGCTTGGTCAATCTTGCCCTTCATTTTTGCCATGCCGGGCATCATGCCCATCAGCCCTTGCATACCACCCATTTTTTGCATCTGCTCGAGCTGGCTGCGCAGATCGTTCATATTGAACATGCCTTTTTGAAGGCGCCGCATCATCCGTTCGGCTTGTTCGGCTTCCAGCGTTTCTTGCGCCTTCTCAACCAAAGCGACGATATCGCCCATTCCCAGAATGCGTCCAGCGATGCGTTCGGGCTCGAAAGTCTCCAAGGCATCCATTTTTTCGCCGGAGCCGACAAATTTGATTGGTTTGCCGGTGACCGCACGCATAGACAGCGCCGCACCACCGCGACCGTCCCCATCCATACGGGTGAGAACCACGCCGGAGATTCCGATCTTGCCATCAAATTCTTCGGCCACTTCCACGGCCACTTGACCCGTTAAACCATCGACGACGAGCAGGGTTTCGCGCGGCTCGACCGCATTGCTCACATCCTGAACTTCCTGCATCAGGGTTTCGTCGATTTGCAGACGCCCGGCGGTATCGAGCATATAGACGTCATAACCGCCCAATGTGGCCTGCTGCTTTGCACGTTTGGCAATTTGGACCGCGCTTTCGCCCGCGACGATCGGCAGGGTATCAACCCCCACCTGCGTACCCAAGATTGCCAGCTGTTCCATCGCGGCGGGGCGATAGATGTCCAATGAGGCCATCAGAACCTTTTTGCCCTCACGACCTGCCAAGCGTTTGGCCAGTTTCCCGGTGGTTGTGGTTTTTCCCGAGCCTTGCAAACCGACCATCAAAATCGCGGCAGGCGGGTTGTCAATTTTCAAATCGCCCGCTTCGCCTTCACCGCGCAGGGTGTCGATCAGAGCATCATGGACAATCTTGACCACTTGCTGGCCCGGTGTGACTGATTTTGTGACAGCAGAGCCGGTGGCTTTACTTTGAACTTTCTTAATGAACTCACGGGCAACAGGGAGGCTGACATCCGCTTCCAAGAGCGCAACGCGCACCTCTCGCAGCGCTGTTTTCACATCCTCTTCTGACAGCGCACCTTGCTTGGTTAGCCGGTCAAATACACCCCCAAGGCGTTCGGATAGATTTTCAAACATCGGTCTGCCCCTTTCGCTCCGCACACGATCCTGCGGCGGGGCAGGTCGCGAGAATTTCCAAAGTCCCAAACCGAAAAGCACCCGTGGGCGCAACGCGCTGACGGATGGCGATCCTGGCAAAAGCCTGAGGACCGGAAGGTGATGACTTCCGGGATTTGCTGTCGTTTACACGCCTCTTGCGCCCAGAGTCAAGCGCGGCATCCGCCTGTGTAGTGTCTCAACTTGAAATATCTTTTGTCTTATATGGGCAGCGTTTTTTAAGGCGCTGGGTGTTGGCGTCGATAATGCCTACAATGCAAGCCGTGTCCTGCAAGGTATCGATCGCGTCCGCAGCCATAGCTGGAGCCATTGCGCCAGTTCTGGTATCAAGTTTGTCCATATTCAGAATATAGACTCAAACATCGAGCACTGATTTATCTAGCACAAAAATCATTTTGAAAGCTGTTTCTGGGCCATGATAGAAACAGCACCCCCGATGCTACCGCTAAAAAGAATGGATTGAATTTTGGATAGTTGCTCTTCTGAAAGCCAGTGGTAGCTACCAGGAAAGAGGTAGTGAACCGCCCATGAAACAAGTGAGCCAAGAAAGAGAAGTGCAAAGACAAGTAAAAAGAGGAATACCACAAAACCGTATCCCCATAGCCAAAGCAAGTGGTTCCGCTCTTCCTGCCCCCTAAGCTTACCCTCCTTGTCCCAGTTCTTCTCTTCCGCTGTAGCCTTTAGGTCACCAGACCATGCGGGTAGATTACTGGGTGGAGGCGGTACTTTGTAGTCTGTATTCATTCAGCTTCGCCTTGTAATGATCTCGTATGAGGTCATCATGTATCTCCCTACCCATAGAGTTTGGCTCATAGGTTTGGTCCCATGGGGTGCCTGGCATGTGGGTTAGTTTGGACAGTTGAATACCGTTAAGTTGGCCGTACTTTTCTACGACATCAACCAAAAACGTTAGAACATGCTGATCGTCGACCGATGTCGGTGCGTTCTCCTCAATCAGATGGAGCGGGATTTCGTTGCGACCAAACTGTTTAGTAGCCTGATAAAGATTAGGGATTACTGGTCCGTATTTCCAAGCTTCAATTCGATCCGTAAAAAGATCACGCTGTAGAACTGCGAGGGCCCATCCATGCGCGATGTAGACCAGTTTCATCAACTTCATCGGGGTTACTTTAATCGACTTCCGCTTAGCGATCTTTAGAATTTCATCAGCTATGGTTAACGCAGTCCACATTAACTCCACCGATCCGCGGCGGCTCTTTGAGCAATCGCCTTGCGGTCCTGTGATATTGTGTTTTCCATATGTGTTTTCGGACGTGCCAAGTCTCTGTTGAGCTTCGTCGGTTGCCGTGGTTTGGTTTTCTGTTTTTTGTCCGTCGCGATCAGCGTAGTGTGTATTGAGTTGCCGATCAGCTCCGCCGGGCGGTGATGTCGTAGCGGTACTTTTGGCGTAGTTCTGTCCTCCGAATGGCCAGACTTTCGTCAAAGCCATATTTTTTGATACAGTATGTTGTGTAAAGTGGCAAATGATCTTTTAAATGGCTGTATATAGTGTAATTATTTTACCAAGATATTAATCGTGTGCGCTGCGCTGGGAGGGTTCCTGACTTTTCAAGTAGCAACACTACATCCGCCTGGCTCTGAATGGCGGCGCCAGAGAAAAAAATTGCCAAAGCAGAGGTCTGTCATTACTGACACGGGGGCAGCTAGGCGATTTTGTGCCTTGGGCGACATGAGGGCAAGGGCGTTATGTTAAATCCAGTGACGGCAGAGTTTATAAGCCAACTGCAACGCCTCCTGCCTGCCGCAGCCTTTCCCGAGCTTGGTGATAAATATTTGACCGAGCCGCGTGGATACTATCGGGGCTCTGCTGGGCTATTGGTGGCACCGGACAGCACTGCTCAAGTGGCGCAGGTTATCGCAGCGGCGGCGGCGGCTCGGGTCGGCGTTGTGCCTTACGGTGGTGGCACTGGTCTTGTTGGAGGGCAAATCTTGCCAGAATCCACAACCGACGCCCCAGCCCCGCTGATCTTGAGCCTTGGGCGGATGCGTCGGATTCGAGCCTGTTACCCTGCGGAGAATGTTTTGGTCGCTGAGGCCGGTGCGGTGCTTGCGGAGGTTCAGCAGAGCGCGGCGGATGTGGATCGACTGTTTCCGTTGTCGCTGGCCTCAGAAGGCTCGGCGCAGATTGGCGGATTGCTCGCCACCAATGCCGGCGGGGTCAATGTGCTGCGCTATGGCATGGCGCGCGACCAAGTCCTTGGGGTTGAAGCGGTGATGGCCGATGGCCGAATTTTCAACGGTCTTCAACGTTTGCGCAAAGACAACACCGGCTATGATCTGCGGCATTTGCTTATCGGATCAGAGGGCACCTTAGGCATCATCACCGCAGCGAGTCTCAAGCTGGCACCCCGTCCGCAATCAGAGGGCACGGCGCTTTTGACCGTAGACAGTCCGAGCGCGGCGCTGAACCTATTGGGCCGTGCTAAGGGCTTATTGGGTGAAAGCATCTCGGCGTTTGAGTTGATTTCTGGACAGGGCTTGCGCTTTTTGGCCGAGACCCACCCGCAGATGCGTCAGCCATGGTCCTCGCCGCCCGATTGGTCGGTTCTGCTGCATCTTGGTGTGTCGCATGGCACAGGGGCGGAACAGGCGATTGAAGCCCTCTTCGATCAGGCTTCAGACATAATCCTTGATGGGGTGATCGCCCAATCTGCACAGCAAGCGCAGGATTTATGGAGCTTGCGGGAGACTATCCCTCTTGCCAACCGCGCAATTGGCGCAATTTGCTCGTCGGACATTTCTTTGCCATTGTCAGAAATTGCTGGTTTTATCACTAAGATGCCTCAGGCTCTGGCCCGTTTTGGCGATATCCGGATCAATTGTTTTGGGCATCTCGGAGATGGGAACCTTCACTACAACCTGTTCCCTGCTGAGGGTGCGCCCGCTTCAAACTACCGCGATATGCGGGCAGATTTGCAAGCAGAGGTGCATCGCCTGACCCATGAATTGGGGGGATCTGTATCTGCGGAGCATGGCGTTGGGCGGCTCAAGGTGGCGGATATTGCGCGTTTTGGTGATCCTGTGAAATTGGAACTTATGCGCCAGATCAAAGATACGTTGGATCCCGATGGGATTTTGAACCCTGGCGCCGTTCTGCCGCAGTGGGCCGCCTAGCTGCGGGCCTGTGTTTCGATCCAATTCCAGGAGCTTTGGCACATATCAGCCAGACCGAATTGGGTTTCAAAGCCTAAAACCTTCTTCGCTTTGCGCACATCGGCCAGACAGGTTGGAACGTCGCCGGGGCGGCGGGGGGCGATGACATAGGGCAGGTCTCGGCCGACAGCCTCGCCATAGGCGGCGTTCATTTCCAGAACGGAATAGGCCTGGCCCGTACCGAGGTTCACCACATGGCCCTCATGGGTGGACAGCAGTTTTTGCAGTGACAACACATGGCCCTGTGCCAGATCACAGACATGAATATAATCGCGCTCGCCTGTTCCGTCGCGGGTGTCGTAGTCATTGCCAAACACATTGAGATGCGGCAGTGCGCCGCTGGCGACCTTCGCGATATAGGGCATGAGGTTGTTGGGAGTGTCGAAGGGATCTTCGCCGATTAATCCGCTGGGATGGGCGCCGGCTGGGTTGAAATAGCGCAGCACGCCAAAGGCCCAAGGGTCCGCGGCCGCAGCTTGGGTCAGTATTTGCTCGCTGGCGACTTTGGTGAACCCATAGGGGTTTGTGAATTGCAGCGGAGCAGTTTCGCTGATGGGCACCTCTTTTGGCTCACCATAGACGGTGGCGGAAGAAGAAAACACCAAATGTTTAATGCCTGCGGTCTTCATCGTTTCAAGGAGGCATAAAAGACCGGTGATATTGGTTGAAAAATACGCAAGTGGTTGTTCAACACTTTCGCCTACCGCCTTGAGCGCTGCAAAGTGGATCACGGCGGAGATATCATGGTCGGTGAAAATCTGTGCCAACAGCGCTTTGTCCAGCACCGATCCTTCGTAGAAAATGACCTGATTTTGCCGGGTGATTTGTCCCAAACGGATCAAAACGCTGGGGTTTGAATTTGAGAAATTGTCTAAAATGACAACCTCAAACCCAGCTTCTATGAGGGCAACATAGGTATGTGATCCAATGTAGCCTGCCCCGCCGGTAAGTAAGATTTTCTGTGCCATCTGATTATCTGCTGAAGCTATTGAACTTGCGCAATGGTCAAGCTGCCGATCTGATCGCTGACCCATTGTTGCGATTTCCAAATGGTTTCTTCGGCGACCCAAAAGATGTTTTCAATCTGTCGCCCGGCCAGATCACAGGTTTCAACACGTCTCAGAACCCCGTGTTTGTGGCCCAAAATGGTGACAGTCTCCGCGCCATGATCTGTGAGGCTGCAGTTCAGAGCCTGGGCTTCAAGATGATTTTGCGAGTTGATATGGCGCAGCACCCGTTCATATCGCCCGGAGCCTTTGAGAATAACGCGATGGGCTGCGGAATGCTCTGAGCTCATGAGGTCATCGCCAAAGCCGCGCGAACCTGCCAACAAGCCATGTTGCAGCAGCAGCACAATACCGTCGTCTGAGACATAGGTTCTGGTTGGACCATTTTCTTGGATCATGTTCAGCGAAGCCTTGGCCTTTAACTTAGGTGCGCTGACCAAAATAACCGGACCAGTTGTGTCTTTGGTGACACTGGCGCGGGTGAAGACTTCTGGCTTGGGCGCTGCTTGGGCTGCTTTGGGTTTGAGCAGTGCCAGGCTCTGATCCAAAATTTGCCGGGATAGGGGGCGGGTGCCATCCACAGATGGGGACCCGCAGCCGGCCAAAAGAGCCATGAGGCCCAGAGCAATAAATCTGTGCATGGGCTACCTCCAAAACCGGCCCCATTGGGCCTCAAGTTGCGGAACATGGGTGTCACGAACCAGGTCATACAGCCGATCCGAAAGATTCAATTTCGCGCCGCCATCGCGCAGCAAGGGGCGAATGACCACCGAACGTGTCACACGGCTTGGGCGTCCAATGCTCCAAGAGGTTGGAATTTCCATGACAATACCTTTGTCAAAAGATCCCTCGCCAAAATCATCAAAGGAAATGTCGGTCAGGGTCGCATAGGCACCAACCTTCCAGCCGTTGTTGAACTCCCGGTTCAATCGCAGGCTCATCCCCCAATCTTTTGCCAGATACCGACCGAGATCTACCTGTGCATGGAGCCCGTTCTCGAAAGCATAATAGCCCGAAAAATGTCCGGTAATCGTATCGTAAGACCTGGGTGCACCCAGGCCAGCTGTCGTTACGGTGAGCGGGGCAAAGCCAAGCCCGTCGAAACTTCTTTGCCGAACGGCGCTGACCTCGAAGCCAAGACCAAATTTGCTGTCGACCGGTTTCCACAAAAGCTCGGCAGATAGGCCGCCGTACATGCGCTCTAAATAACCGATGCTGAACCGGCTATAGAGATTGGTTCCAGGGCGAAAGCGATAGTTGGCCGTGAGGTCGTGAAGCACAGGCCCATCCGCGCGATCGTAAAACGTGGAATCGGACCGCACATGGGTTATGATAGAGTCAGAGTATCTGGGATCGGAGGTGTAGTTGTCGACGATGTTTTGGCGAAGCGTGCCGGTAACATAGACCCCCCTCGTGGGCACCCATTCGGCCGTCAGCTTTGCCCCAAGCGATAGGGCGACAGGATTGTCCGGGTCAAATAAGGATGCGGAGGCGTCTGGCCCAAAGGACCATGTGAATTGAGGGTAAACGCCCTCATTGGACGCGGCTTTATGATCTATGGCTGCGGCGTCTGTCACGACTGTGGCCGCGCGCATGTCAGCTGCGCCGGTGGGGGTGGCCTCATGGGTTTCCAATGCATCGCGCGGGAAAATCACTTGAGAGCCAGCAATGCCCTTGACCATTGGAACCACGGCTATTGTGCCAACAGAGGCGGGGAGCACATTAGACAACAGTCGTGCGACATGGCCGATGGCTTGCGGTTGCGATTGATAGCGGTGGTTTTCGATGGTCGCAATGGCGATCGTATCGGTCAAGGAGAGACCGATGAGCTGGATACCATCCTGCCGAAGGGCTGGGGTCAGCGCTGCCATAAGGGCGCTGCGCGAAGATGGGATTTCTGACCAGCCGGCCGGTGCGACCTGGGCCTTTGCGCGTGGCAGCACCGGCATGGGGGCCGGATCCCGGGTTGCGCCGTTGGGATTGTGTTTTGGATTGCTTGTGAGACTGGCTAAAATACCAATTTCGTCACCATGTTGCGCATAGGCGGTGAGCTGGATCGTCGGCTTGATCTGATAATCAAGTGCAAGATTGATCGGGGAGCGATAGGCAAAATGTCCGCGAGAAACTTCTTGTGTGTATGCATCTGAAGAATACTCAGCTTTCAGCGTCACCTTGTCATTAACCGGCCAAGCCACGCCGGCAAAAAGGGCCGCAGGGCCGCGAAACCAGCGCGCTGATTCGATCTGTCCCCCGGTGCCGGTATAGCCCGTGGCGCGGGTGTCAAAACGACTGGAAATAAGGCCAAGAGGATTGTCAAAACCATTGTGTGATCCCAAGCGGCCCCAACCGATACCTGCGGTGGCGACAACCGGGCCTAGGTTCTTGCTCGCTGCGACATACTCGCCGCTATAGACGCCCGTGCCGATAAAATCTTGCAAACCTACGGCCACAGAAGGCCGGCGCTCTGTTTCGTCAAGCAGACGGTAGCGCAGATCAAAAGATCTGTCGTAAAGCGTATCGGTTGGCCGTCCGATTGCAGAATAGCGAAAGGCGCCTGTCAGCCGGGGAGATATTTGGAAGGTTAAAGTATTGCGCAAACTTTTGCCGGATTGCGAAACGGAAAAGATCAGCTCTGCATCGGGCGCGGACTGGGCGCTGGGCATATCAATGAGACCAGGCATGCCAAAGGAGTTATATGTGATCTGCGGCTCAGCGACTAAAATATGCCCAGTGCAGCAAGCCCCACCAAGGACAGCCCAAAATAATTTCATAAATAAAATCCTTAACAATGCCTTTGACTAACTTAAAAATGCGAAGCTTGTAAACTATGGATCCAGAAACAGGATATTTTTTGTTGGGCAATTTACCTGTCGGCACGAAAGAGCTAAGGGCATGTCATGACAGCCTATAACCCTCCGATGGACCCTTTGGATGTGATCCATCAGGATCATGAACTTTTGTTGGTCAACAAGCCCTCGGGTCTGTTGTCTGTGCCCGGGCGAGGACCGCTTTTGGCGGATTGTTTGATATCCCGCATCCAGGCTGACTATCCCACGGCGCTTTTGGTGCATCGGTTGGATCGAGATACCTCTGGCGTCATGGTTTTTGCTTTGTCACCCCATGCGCAGCGTCATTTGGGGCTGCAATTTGAAAAACGCCAAACGCAAAAAACCTATGTCGCGCGCGTTTGGGGGCAAATGTTGACGCAAAGCGGAACGGTTGATCTGCCCATCATCGTGGATTGGCCAAACCGTCCGCGGCAGATGATTTGCCATGAGACCGGTCGCGCAGCGCAGACAGATTGGCATGTGATTAAAAGTAGCCTGCAAGAAACGCGGGTAAAGTTAAGCCCAAAGACCGGTCGGTCGCATCAACTCAGGGTGCATATGCTGGCGCTCGGGCATCCGATTTTGGGGGATCCGTTTTATGGCACGCCGGAAAGCCAAGCGGCCCCGCGTCTGATGCTCCATTCTCACCGTCTGCGCTTACGTCATCCTGATGGTGGCGAAATGATGGATTTCCGCGCAAAAATACCGTTCTAAAATAACATCTTGGTCGCCTGGGTGAACTCTGGATAACCCCAGGGCCAGAGCAGGCGCGGCCGTCATGTGGTGTTGAAATGGGGTGACGCAGAGGTCTTTTCGCACGACGATGCGCCGTGCCGCCGAAGATCCTCTGCAGCCCATCAAAATTCCCGTTCAGCCTTTACAGTTTGTCGAGGCAACAGAAATTTTGATGGGGCTTTAGGCCTAAGAGCTACGCGTCTTCCCAGCAGCTCACAGCTTTGATTTCCATGAACTCATGCAGGCCAAATATACCGCCTTCGCGGCCATTGCCCGATTGCTTATAGCCGCCAAAGGGGCTGCCCATGCCGAAGCCGACAGAATTGGTTTCGACCATGCCTGAGCGCAACTGCCGCGCAACGCGCTGACGTTGCTCTTGATCGCCGCATTGGATGTAATTGGTCAAACCATAGGGCGTGTCATTGGCAATTGCGATAGCCTCCTGCTCTGTATCAAAGGGCATGATCGTCATGACGGGGCCAAAGATTTCTTCGCGGTTGATGCGGGCTGTGTTGTCCACATCTGCAAAGATCGTTGGGCGGACATAAAAGCCGCGGTTCAACCCTTCAGGGCGACCAAGCCCGCCGGCGATCACTGTGGCGCCATCTTCTTTGATACCCACTTCGATCAGGGTCTGGATTTTGTCGAATTGCATTTGACTGACCACGGGACCGATGTGATTGCCCTCCTCCGACGCGGGGCCAACCTTGGTAGCTGTGGCTGCGGCTGCGGCTTGCTCTAGGGCCTCCGCATAGCGAGACCGCTCCACCAACATACGGGTTGGGGCGTTACACGATTGGCCGGAATTGCGCATGCAGCGGGCGACGCCATTGGTCACCGCATCTTCAGCAGCATTGGCGAAAATGATATTTGCACCTTTTCCACCAAGCTCGAGGCTCACACGTTTGAGCGTATCGGCAGCGGCTTTAGAAATGGCGATTCCTGCGCGAGATGACCCTGTGAAGCTGACCATATCAACATCAGGATGCACAGACAGCTGCGTGCCAACGCCCAGACCATCGCCATTGACGAGGTTGAACACACCGGCTGGAAAGCCCGCCTCATGGATCATCTCAGCAAATAACAGGCCTGAAAGCGGAGCGATTTCTGAGGGTTTCAACACCATGGTGCAGCCGGAGGCCAGCGCGGGCACAGCCTTGAGCACAATTTGGTTCATGGGCCAGTTCCAAGGTGTGATCAAAGCGGTGACGCCAATGGGTTCCATCACGGTGCGCTCATTGGGCGCTTGAGGGCCGAGCGGGCGATCAAATTCGAAGTCTTTGAAGGCATTAATGAAGCCTTGCAAATGCCATGTCCCGGCACCAACCTGCTGATTACGAGCTAATTTTTGCGGTGCGCCCATTTCCAGGCTGATGGCTTCGGCCATATCTGCCTGCCGGGCTTTGTAAACGTCGAGGAGTTTTTCTAAGAGCTCCAAACGCTCCGCCTTGCTGGTTTGGGACCAGCTGGGGAAGGCCGCTTTTGCCGCTGCGACCGCTGCATCCGTATCGGCTTGACCGCCTAAGGAAATCACCCCAAGCACATCTTCGGTGCTTGGATCTATGACATCAAAGTCATGCGCTGTTACTGGATCAACCCATTGGCCGTTAATATAAAACTGGCGTTTCTCGATCATTTTTGCCTCCCGCAGAACTGAATTCGAGCGAGAATGTCATTGCCGGATAAAATGCGCAAGCGTTGAGGGCATAGGCAGGCAAAATTTTTGATAAAATTTCTTTAGGCATATGGTTTGGTCAAAAAAAAGCCCCACAAAATGCGGGGCTTTTTAAGATGTATATCGCTGGCGGTTTAGCCTTCGCTGGCCTCATCGGCTGTGATTTCTTCGCCGGTTTCTTGGTTGACCATTTTCATGGCCAAACGCACCTTGCCGCGATCGTCAAAGCCCAGCAGTTTGACCCAGACCTCTTGACCTTCTTTGAGAACATCTGAGGGGTGGTTCAAGCGGCGGTTTTCGATTTGGCTGACATGCACCAGACCATCGCGCTTGCCGAAGAAGTTTACAAATGCACCGAAGTCGACAACTTTGACGACTTTGCCTTTGTAGATCGCATTTTCTTCAGGCTCTGCCACAATCGCGTGGATCATGTCATAGGCTGTTTTGATGCTATCACCATTCGGGCTGGCGATTTTGATCACGCCTTCGTCGTTGATATCGACTTTAGCGCCGGAGACTTCAACGATTTCACGGATCACTTTACCGCCAGAGCCGATAACTTCACGGATCTTGTCAGTTGGGATCTGCATGGTTTCAATACGCGGAGCGTGTACAGAGAATTCCTGTGCGCCCGAGATAGATTTGCCCATTTCACCCAAGATATGCAAACGACCAGCTTTGGCTTGCGCCAAGGCTTTTTTCATAATGTCCTGCGTAATGCCGGCCACTTTGATGTCCATTTGCAGTGAGGTGATCCCAGCTTCTGTGCCGGCCACTTTAAAGTCCATGTCACCGAGGTGATCTTCATCGCCTAAGATATCGGTCAGAACGGCATATTCGCCATCATCTTCCAAGATCAAACCCATGGCGACACCTGCGACAGGGGCTTTCAAAGGCACGCCTGCATCCATCATAGACAGCGAGCCACCACAAACGGATGCCATAGAGGACGACCCGTTGGATTCGGTGATCTCAGAGACCAAACGGATCGTGTACGGAAAGTCAGTTGCCGCAGGCAAAACCGCCTGAAGGGCGCGCCATGCCAATTTACCATGTCCAATTTCGCGGCGACCCGGAGGGCCAAAGCGACCGACTTCGCCGACAGAATAGGGCGGGAAGTTATAGTGCAGCAGGAAGTTGGATTTATAGGTGCCGTGCAAGGCGTCGATCATTTGCTCATCATCGCCGGTGCCCAAAGTGGTCACGACCAGACCTTGCGTTTCACCACGGGTAAACAGCGCGGAGCCGTGTGTGCGTGGCAACAGGCCGGTTTCGCAATTGATTGCGCGGACGGTATCTAAGGCTCGGCCATCAATGCGTTTGCCGTTCTTAACCACATCGCCGCGCAGAACTTTGGATTCCAATTTTTTCAAAGCAGAACTGAGGTTCTCATCGGCCAATTGCTCATCGCTCAGGCTGGCTTTGATTGCTTCTTTCGCAGCGGCAACCGCAGAGGTGCGTTCCTGTTTGTCGGTGATGGCATATGCGGTGCGCATAGCATCTTCACCCGCGGCAGAAACGGCGGCGAAGAGGTCGCTGTAATCTGGAGCTTGGAAGTCAAAAGGCTCTTTCGCGCAGTCTTCCGCCAGATCCACGATCAGATCAATCACAGGCTGGATTTGCTCATGGGCAAAAGCAACCGCCCCGAGCATCTCATCTTCAGACAGCTCATAGGCTTCCGATTCAACCATCATCACGGCATCTTTGGTGCCGGCAACAACCAGGTCCAAACGCTGCTCAGGGTTCTGGCGCAGATTGTGCATGTCATCAATCGTCGGATTGAGAACATAGTCACCGTCTACAAAGCCCACACGCGCCCCGGCGATGGGGCCCATAAATGGCGCGCCTGAGATGGTCAGAGCTGCTGAGGCCGCGATCATCGCAACCATATCAGGATCGTTCACCAAGTCATGCGACAGAACGGTACAGATCACCAAGACTTCGTTTTTGAAGCCCGGCACAAACAACGGCCGGATGGGGCGATCAATCAAGCGTGATGTCAGCGTCTCTTTTTCAGTTGGACGTGCCTCACGTTTGAAAAAGCCACCTGGAATTTTACCGGCCGCGTAATATTTTTCATTGTAATGTACAGTCAGAGGGAAAAAGTCCTGACCGGGTTTTTGGCTTTTGGCGAATGTTACGTTCGCCATAACTGAGGTTTCACCCAAAGTCGCAATTACGGTGCCGTCGGCTTGACGGGCAACCTTACCTGTTTCCAAAGTAAGGGTTTCTTCGCCCCACTGAATGGATTTTTTAGTTTCTGTAAACATCTATGTTTTCCTAAACGGCCCATTGGCCTGTCACATGGCGGCCCCATTGCCGCCGACCCCGATATCTTGTTTTCGGGCGCTGGAGTCCGGGCGCCGCGTTTCAGATAGCGCGCATCTATAGCAATATTTGCGTCGGGGAAAGGGGGGGCGTGATTTTGCGGCCTTGAACTCAGCTTAGGTTGGAGCGCCTTGGGCCGCTGGTCCTTCAAAGATCTCAACCACGCAGGCCCCAATGATCAGGCAAGCTCCGATCCATTCCAGCATCCCCATGGCCTCTTCAGGCAGCATCCAGCTGGCAGTGAGGGTGGCGACAATGACTTCGCTCATCATCAAGAGGGCCACACGGCCGGGAAAGAGAAATTTTTGTGCCCAAAAGATAATTAATATCGACGGCAAAATGATCCCAATGGAAATCACAGTTGAGGCGGCTGCGACCTGTTGCAAAAGCGCCAGGCTTGGAGCCGAGGTTTGGCCCCATAGAGCCCCGAACAATAGCGCGAATAAAGAGGCGAGGCAGAACTGAAACAGCAGCAACGTCGGCATGGGAACTTCGCCATAACGTTTGATCATCGCGCCGCCCACGGCCCAGGTGATGCCCGAGAGGAACCCTAAGGCATCCCCCATGTTCAGAGGGACCTGACCGCCGCCTTGGGAGACCAAAAACCCAAGGCCGAGCAAGCCAATCGCAATGGCGATCCAACGGCCGCGGGTGACTTTTTCTTGCAGCCAATAGCTGCCGATCAGCGTTGACCAAATTGGCGCGAGGTAAAACAGTAACGTCACACGCACCACTGAAGAGAGCACAAGACCGATGGTGAACAGCGCCACGGTTAAGCCCATAAACACGCCAATCAAAGCCCCGCGACGCAGATGCGGCAGCTGGCTGCGCAATTGCCACAAAAACAGTGCCAGTGCGATAAAAGCAGCTGGAATATTGATCAAAGCCACGGCCCAGTCTTCGCGCACGCCCATCCCTGCAAGGTAGCGCAGCGGAATCCAATATAGCCCCCAAATTCCTGCTGCGATCAACACAGCGAGGGAGGCAAACCGGTTTGAGGGATTGGCAAATCGCATACAAAATCTGTCCAGCAGATAGGACCCATTGTCTAGCCCAAATTTAGACGGCGGCCCCCAAACGCAAAAAACCGCACCCCGAAGGATGCGGTTTCAAAATCTCGGATTGGACAGATGCTTAGCGGCGCAGGCCCAAACGTTTGATCAAATCTTGGTAACGGGCTTCGTCTTTGCTCCGCGCATAATCCAGAAGCTTACGACGTGTAGCCACCATTTTCAGCAAACCGCGGCGCCCGTGGTTGTCTTTTTTATGGGTTTTAAAGTGCTCAGTCAAAGTCGCGATGCGCGACGACAAGATTGCAACCTGAACTTCAGGGGAACCTGTATCGCCCTCTTTGATGGCGAATTCTTTCATGAGCCGTGCTTTTTCTTCAGCAGTAATCGACATCGGGGTCTCCTTTTAAGGTTAAGGGTTATGGCGCAGGCCGGGATGTCGTCCAGCAAGGCCCGTGGAGGCACCGCTCTAAACCTCACGAGGAATCTGAGCGATAGCTGCGTATAGGGAAGTTTTTTGCGAAAGGGAAGGGGATTCTCTAGGGCGCAAAGAAGGGTGCGAAAGCGGCAAGAACGGCCTGAGGATTTTCCTCCATAACGAAATGCCCAGACTCGCAGACGCTGGCCTCCATCGCAGGGGCCCAGCTGCGCCAGATCTCTGCGGCACTGCCACTTTTGGCGGGGAATCCATGCGCGCCATAAAGCAAGCGGAGCGGAGCGGTGATCTGTTTTCCGGCGGCTTTATCCGCCTCATCCAACGCGCGATCAAAACTGGCTCCTGCGCGGTAATCTGCACACATGGCATGAACCCGCGCGGGGTCCAGGGCTTGGGCGCGGTAACTGTCGAGAGCTGCGGGGGAAAAGGCCGCAAGACTTTTGCTCAGCGTCCATTGCGCCAAAGTCCAATCCACATAAGCGACAGGGTCCGCCCCGATCATCCGTTCAGGCAGGGGGGCCGGTTGGGCCAGAAACGTCCAATGATAGGCGGCCATTGCAAGATCTGCGGTCCAGCTGGCCCAGAAATCGGCTGTCGGTACAATTTCGATAATGCCCAGCTTGCCCAGCCGCTCTGGATGGTCCAGCGCAAAACGATAGGCGACCCGCGCGCCGCGGTCATGGCCGAGGACATCTGCGCGAGAAATATTCAGTGCGGTGAGAAGCTCGGCCATATCCTGAGCCATATTGCGCTTGGAATAGGTGGTGTTGTCTGCATCATTCGCAGGCGCGTCGCTTTCGCCATAGCCGCGCAAATCGGGAATAATCACATCATGGTGCTGCGCCAATTGCGGCGCCACAGTTTCCCAACACATGTGGTTTTGCGGAAACCCGTGGATCAACAGCAGGGGCGTTCCCTGCCCGGCGCGATGCACAGCGAGATCGACGCCGTTGCAGCGGATGACTGTCTTTGTGAAACCTTCAATCATGTCCAAACCTCGGGCTGCTGAGTATAGGCGATATAAAGCGGATGTTTGGGATGCCCGGCCTTTGACAGGCCCAAATGCAACACCGAACGGCCCGAGGCGCGCAGCAGCGCCTCGACCTGAGGCCCGCGGTTCAAATGCGCGCCATGGGTGCCCCAGGCGGCAATCACCTGATCGCCCCATTGGCAGGCCTCAAGAATCGCTGCGTCATTCTCGGGACCGATGGGATCAAGGGCGGCGCGCATCTTACGCGGGTCGGTGTCGCGCCAGGCAAAGATATTGGTCACGCGAAACCCGCCAAAGCCCAAGGCCCGCGCCCGCCGCTCGCAGCGCTCAACCGTGGGGTCGTTTTGCACCTCGGTGGCGGTGGAAGGGTTGAGCATGACAAAGCTCAACCGCCGCCCTTGCGGCTCCCAAACGCGGGTCAGAGCATAGCGATAGCGTTCGCAGTCGGAATAGACCGCGACGCTGGGCGCATCGTCTTTGATATGAGAGCGGGTGATCATGGCCTATGCTGGGTCATTGCGCGGCGGAGTTCAAGAGCGTTTGCCCCGCGCGGCTTATGTCCAAGCCTCTGATATCTTGACATTTGTCAAAATATTTTGCAGGCTCGCGCTGGCCGGCACATTGGGGCGGCGATATTTGATGACAAAGTGATTTGAACCGATGAGCGATAGTGAACCCGACCAGATTTTGGCAGAGGAGAGCGACAACCCTTGGGTGAAGCTGATCCTCTGGACGCATCAGAGCCCACTCCGCCCAGCCGTGCTCTGGAATGGGTTCATGAGGTATTTGGTTGAAGAACGATTGAAGCACTTGCAACCCGAAAATTTTACAGAGGAACAGCGCTTAGGACTTATGAAACGATGGGGGGCTTACAGTGCGGAGTTAATGCACCACTTGCCATTGGATGACGATGAACTGGCGGAAGCGAAAAACTTGTTTCCGAAGGATACCGATTTCCGAAAATTGGAGCCAAGGATAACGATCGATGACCATAGATTCAGCGAGGCGTTAGATTTCAACAGCGCAATTTTTTTAAACGAGATCAAATTTACAAATTGCCTTTTCAAGCAAAGCGTTGATTTTCGAGATGCAAATTTTGAACTAGAGGCCTCATTTTCGGATTCTGAATTTTTGGATGAAGTCAATTTCGGACAGGCTCGATTCCACGCTGGCGCTATGTTTGATAGCGTTACTTTTGGTGGCCAGGCTGATTTTTTTTGCCAGCGGCTTGACGATTATTTTGGAGCAAATTTTAACGAAGCAAAATTTGAAACAATGATCCCCATCTTCTACGGTCGAAACTTTCATCCGGGCTGTAAATTTCATGCGGTGACCTGGCCAGAAATCCCAAAAAGAAATGGTCCAAAGAGGCCTGTAGCCAGTATCGAAGACACTTTGCTGAACCATATCAACTCTTACGAGTACATCCGCACCCAAGCTGAAAAAATCGGGCAGCTGGAGCTGCGTAAAGAGATGATCCGGCGGGAGCTGGCTTGCCGCGCGGAGATCGCAAAGCCATCATTTGAACGGCTTTTGCGCAAAGCCTATGGCTGGATTTGTGATCATGGCACCTCAATTGGCCGGCCGGCTCTGGCGCTGTTTGGGCTGTGGGTTTTCAACTTTTTCGCCTGGCAAGGATGGGCCGCGCAGGAGGCGGCGCTCACGACTTGGGATGTGATTTACCACAGCGGTGGGCGGATGTTGCCTCTGGTCAGCGGTCATGCCTATGTTGAGCCAGAGACCCTCAACGCCATACGCGCCGCGCCGCATGTGCTGCATTTTTTCAGCGCCTGTGCCGCGATCCTCAGCCCATTCCTTTTGTTTCTCATGGCCCTGGCGCTCAGGCTCAAATTCCGCATGTCGGTCTGATGGGCGCTATTGGGCGGCGATTTGATCCTGGGCGTTTTCCACCTTCACCGCCGAGAATTTGAACTCTGGAATTTTGCCAAAGGGGTCCACCGCGGAATTGGTCAGCAGATTGGCCGCCGCCTCCACAAAGGCGAAAGGCAAAAAGACCATATCTGGCGCAACCGCGCGATCCTCGCGGGCCATGATCTCGATGCTGCCGCGTTTGGTGGTCAAGCGGACCAAGCCGCCCGGTGCCACGCCGAGCTTGCCCAGGGTGGAGGGATGGAGCGAACAATTGGCCTCTGGTTCCACCGTATCCAGCACCTTTGAGCGCCGGGTCATGGAGCCGGTATGCCAATGTTCGAGCTGCCGGCCCGTGGTGAGGATCATCGGATAATCTGCATCTGGCACATCATCGGGGGCAATCAAATCTGCCGGGGTAAAGCGCGCCCGCCCATCCAACCGCGGGAAACCATCACCAAAGACGATGGGCTGACCCGGATCTGTGGGCGAGAGCGATGGGTAGGTCACCGCATTTTCGTTTTCGAGACGTTCCCAGCTGATATTGTCAAATGATTTCATCGTCAGCTTCATCTCAGCAAAAACCTCACTGGGATGGGTGTAGCTCCAGCCCAGCCCAAGCCGTTTGGCCAGTTCCACTTCGATCCACCAATCCGCGCGTGCCTCGCCCGGTGGCGAGACTGCTGGTCGGCCCAATTGCACCTGCCGGTTGGTATTGGTGACCGTGCCGCTCTTTTCCGCAAAGGCGGCGGCGGGCAGGATCACATCGGCATAATTGGCCGTTTCGGTGATAAAAATATCTTGCACCACCAGATGCTCCAGCTTGGCCAGAGCATCCCGCGCATGGGCCACATCTGGATCAGACATGGCGGGGTTCTCGCCCAGTACATACATGCCGCGAATATCGCCCCCGTGCACAGCATCCATGATTTCGGTAACGGTGAGACCTTTGTTGGGGTCCAGCGGTTCATTTACGCCGCCATCGCGGGCCCAGATCGTCGCAAATTTGGCACGGACATCATCGCTGACCACGGTTTGCATATCGGGCAGGAACATCGGGATGAGACCTGCGTCAGACGCACCCTGTACATTGTTTTGCCCGCGCAGGGGATGCAGCCCCGTACCCGGCCGGCCCACATGCCCGGTCATGAGCGCCAAGCTGATCAGGCAGCGTGAATTGTCTGTGCCATGAATATGCTGCGACACACCCATGCCCCAGAAAATCATCCCCGCCTTACCGCCGGCAAATATCCGCGCGACATCGCGCAGGGTTTCAGCGTCAATGCCGCAGATATCGGCCATTTTTTCTGGGCTGAAGCCTTTGAGATGGGCGCGCTCTGCGTCCCAGTTTTCTGTATAGGCGTCGATATAGTGCTGATCATAGAGCTCTTCCTCAACGATCACATGCATGATGGCGTTGAGCATGCTGACATCCGCCCCGGGTCGAAATTGCAGCATATGGCTGGCAAAGCGTTTGAGGGCTTGGCCGCGCGGGTCCATGACAATCAGCTTTCCGCCGCGCTTGGTGAACTGCTTAAAATAGGTCGCCGCAACGGGATGATTTTCGATTGGATTTGCGCCGATGACGATCGCCACATCGGCGTTTTCAATCTCGTTAAAGGTCGCGGTGACCGCCCCGGAGCCAACGTTTTCCATCAAGGCCGCGACGCTGGAGGCGTGGCACAGGCGGGTGCAGTGATCCACATTGTTGTGCCCAAAGCCTTGTCGGATGATCTTTTGGAATAGGTAGGCTTCCTCATTGGTGCATTTCGCCGAACCAAAACCAGCGACAGAGGCGCCGCCGTGAGATTGCTTGAGTTTGGCCAGACCACCCGCGGCAAGATCTAATGCCTCTTCCCAGCTCGCTTCGCGGAAGACATCGCCCCAATTGCCCGGATCTACGTTAAGACCTTTGGCCGGTGCATCCTCCCTGCGAATGAGCGGTTTGGTCAGGCGATGATCGTGGTGAATATAGTCAAATCCGAATCGGCCTTTGACGCAGAGGCGTCCTTCATTGGCCGGGCCATTGATCCCTTCGACATATTTTACGCGATCGCCTTTGATCTTGAGGCTGACCTGACAGCCCACACCGCAGAAGGGGCAGATACTCTCGACTTCATGATCAAAATCTTTGCTGTCCCCGATCTGGTTTTCATCGGTGACTGTGGCTGGCAAGAGTGCGCCTGTGGGGCAGGCCTGCACACATTCTCCGCAGGCCACGCAGCTGCTTTCACCCATGGGGTCTGCCATATCAAAGGTCGGATAGGCATCATGCCCCCGGCCCGACATGCCGATGACGTCATTGACCTGAATTTCGCGGCAGGCGCGCACGCAGAGGCCGCATTGAATACAGGCGTCGAGATTGACTGACATCGCCACATGGCTGTCGTCCAGCAGGGGAATGCGCCCCTCTTCGAGTTTTGGAAAGCGGCTTTCGAGGACGCCTTGCTCCGCAGCCATCTCCCAAAGGTGGCTGGATTTGTCATGGGCGACTTCCGGTTCTGGCTGATCTGCAACCAGCATTTCCATCACCATGCGGCGGGCCTGTTTGGCACGCTCTGAACGGGTATGCACGACCATGCCTTCGGCAACAGGTCGGATGCAGGAGGCCACCAGCGTCCGCTCGCCTTCCACCTCTACCATACAGGCGCGGCAGTTGCCGTCAGAGCGGTATCCCGGCTCGTCGCGGTGACATAGATGCGGAATGATAAAGCCCTGGCCTTTGGTGACGTCCCATATCGTTTGTCCTGCAGGGGCTGAAACCTCTGCGCCATCAAGGGTGAATGTGACTGTCTTTGACATCGAACGTCTCCTGCGAATCTCTCTCTTGTTAGACCAGTTTTTTGCTAAGAATAGATGCCATACGCGACAGGCATGGCCAAATTTGCGCCAAGGCAGGTTTCCGATGCACATCATTGTAAGCTGATTGGCAAAACCGGCAAAGCGGGCTAACTCAGGGACATGAGCCAATGTGAAATTATACTGATCCGCCATGGACAAGCCAATACCGGTGCCAAAGATGAGGAAAGCTATGACAAGCTTTCGTCCATGGGGCATCAACAATCTGCGTGGCTGGGCGATTATCTACGCGCGCAGGGAACTGAATTTGATCGGGTGATTTGTGGCAATCTTCGGCGGCATCAGGAGACCGCCGCTGGATTAGGCCTGTCGCAGAGCATCGAGATTGATCACCGGGTGAATGAGCTGCGCTACTTTGACTTGGCCCAAGAATATCAGGCGCAAACGCGCAAACCTTTACCCAGCTCAGCGGAAGAATTTGCCCAGCATGTGCCTCAGCTTTTCGCCGCCTGGCATGCGGGCCAGTTGGACAATGCCCATGAAAGTTACCGCAGTTTTGCAGACCGCTTCGGTCAAGTGATGTCGGAGCTCACAGAGCTTGGTGGCCGCAGTTTGGTGGTCACCTCGGGCGGTGTGATTGGCATGGCGATTGCCCGGCATCTATCTCTGGGGCCGGAGGGGTTTGCCCAGGTGATGCTGCCAATTCATAATTCTTCGATACATCGGTTTTCAATTGCACAAGGCGTGACGCAAATGGCAAGCTATAATGGCACGCCGCATTTAGATGCCTCCGACCGCCGCCATGCGCGGACTGTAATTTAATAAACGAATTAGGACAGGTTATGCTCAAACTTTTCGCCACCAAAGGCACCATTTCCGTCGCAGTTGCGCTTGTGTTAGAGGAAGTGGGGGCCGATTATGAGCTCTGTTTGATTGATTTTGCCGCTGAAGATCAGCGCAGTCAGGCCTATTTGGAGATCAACCCGAAGGGCCGCGTTCCGGCTTTGGTCACTGAGGGCGGTATATTGACAGAGACCGCGGCGATTTTGGAATATATCGCCCCGCATATGCTGCCAAAGGACGGGTTTGCCTGCGCCAAGCATCGGGAGATATCCTATTATCTCGCCGCCACCATGCATATCAATCATGCGCATAAAATGCGTGGCTATCGCTGGGCTGATCTGGAATCCTCTTATGAGGATATGAGAGCGAAAGTTCCGCAGACCATGGCGGCCAGCTGTGCTTATGTGGAAGATGTCATTGTTGGGCCGTATATATTCGGGGCTGAGTTCACCCCGGCAGACGCCCATCTTTTTGCCATAACGCAATGGCTCGCTGGCGATGGGGTAGAGATCCAAAACTACCCCAAGTTGGCACAGCTGCAACGCTCCATCGCCGCGCGCCCCTCGGTTGCGACGATCGCTGAGAAAGGTTTGTTATGACCCATATTTGGATTCGAGCCGAAGAGCGCCCAAATGAGCGGCGCGTTGCCGTGACCCCGAGCGGCATGACGGAACTTATTCAGGCCGGGTTTCGGGTAACCTTGGAAGAAGATCCGACCCGCGCCATTCCACTTGCCGATTACCCGGCGTGCAGCTTGGCCGCGACGGGATCTTGGCGCAACGCTCCCAAAGATGCGATTATCCTTGGCTTGAAAGAGTTGCCGGAAGACGACAGCCCGCTGGTGCATCGCCACATTATGTTTGGTCATGCCTATAAAGGCCAGCCGGACGGCGCGCGCTTGCTCAAGCGGTTTGAGCGCGGCGGCGGGCGGCTCTATGATCTGGAGTATCTCACCGATGACACCGGACGCCGGGTCGCGGCTTTTGGCTATTGGGCTGGATATGCCGGGGCGGCCGTTGCGCTCAAATGTTGGGTGGCGGCGCACAGCGGTGCGCTTTGCGCCCCTTTGAAGGGCTTTGCCTCTGCGGGGGCCTTGCAAGACCATATTGACAAAGATCTTGGCACGGATGCCCGTCCCAAGGTGATCATTGTCGGTGCGCTGGGCCGGGTGGGCAGCGGAGCGCGTGACTTTTGCCTCGCCATGGGCTCTGAGGTGACCTGTTGGGATATGGCGCAAACCGCAAAGGGAGGGCCATTCCCTGAAATTCTAGCCCATGACATTTTCCTCAATGGCATTCTTGCCAATGCCTCAACTCCGGTTTTTGTGCCAGCCTCTGCCGCGGGCGCCCCGCGCGCACTTCGGGTGATTGGCGACATCGCATGCGACCCGAGCAGCGCCTTTTCTCCCATCAAAGTTTATGATTGCACCACAAGCTGGGAGCATCCCGCCCTGCGCGTGCACCAAAATCCAATTTTGGACGTGACGGCGATTGATAATTTGCCGTCCCTCTTGCCACGCGAAAGTTCTGAAGATTTTGCCGCTCAGCTTTTGCCAAGCCTTCTGGGGTTGCACGATATGGCGCAGGGTGTTTGGGGCAAAGCGGCGGCGTGTTTTGACGAGCATATAGCAAAGTTGGGCACAGGCACGGCCTCTTAAAGCCTTCAGCTCTTGCCGAAAATTTTGAAATAGAGCCTTTCAGGCAGAAAACGACCGCCGCGAAACACCCAAGAAAACAGACGCGGGAAACTGTATTGAAATCGTGTCGTTTCCATGTGGCGCAGCATATGGTCGGCAGCTTGCTCTGGCGATATGATGAAGGGCATCGGAAAGGTATTTTTGTCGGTCAGGCGGGTTTTGATAAAGCCGGGATTGGCCAGTTGGACTTTGATCCCCGTGCGGTGCAGATCCGCGCGCAGGCTTTGCGCCAAGGCCATAATCCCTGCTTTTGACGGACCGTATCCAATCGCACCGGGTAGACCACAAAACCCAGAAAGCGAGCCGGTCAGCACAATATGCCCGGCATCACGCGCCAGAAATGCTTCCATCACTTGATCGAGCACTCGGAAGGCGCCTGTGAAATTGATATCGGCCATGGCAAGCGCCTGCGCGCCATTCCAGTTTTGCGCTGGCATAGGCCAATAGACCCCCGCTAGGAAAACCAACCCGTCCACATGACCCAGCTGCGCGCCGGCAGCAGCAACAGATGCGCTATCGGCCAAATCTAGAGGCAGAACCTCTGCCGGTCCGGGCAGCGCATCGGCCAAGGACTGCAAACGTTTTTCTGATCGGGCAGATAAAATGAGCTCTGCGCCGGCAGCACTCATCTTGTGAGCGAGCGCACGGCCAAGCCCTTCACTGGCACCGATCAGCCAGTAGCGTTTTGCAGCATAATTCATCTTCGATCACACCGCTGGCAGGGGCCGCATGGTGGCGACCAATTCTGCAACTTTGAAGCCAAATTTCCGAAACTGGCTGCGATTCATGATCGCGCCATTCTCCATAAGATACATCCAATCTGTGACCTTGAGCGCATGGCCACCGGCCTCTTCAGTGAGCTTGATTTCATAGGAGAGCATCACCGTTGCGCCCGATTGCTGCCCGTGGCCTACGCCGATTAAATCTGGCGCAGTGGCCTGAATTTGGCCATCCTCATTGAGTTTCAAAGTCCATTCGCGGTGCTGGATAGTGCCGCTGTCGTAATGAAACTCTTCGGTCATACGACCTTCGTTGCCCTGCCATTCTGCATGCATCTGCGCGACAAAGCGGGTGGTGACGCGGCCAAAGGGACCATAGATCACCCCTTCACAGAGCATCGGACCTTTGAGGACCTCTTTGATGTCGAATACCGGCGTGCTGGCGACATAGTGCTGCGGGCGCTGGGCTCTGAAGCCGGTTGCATAGCGCAGGCCAAGCGCCAGAGCGAGTGCGGCCAAGATGATGAAAGTCATGGTCATATCTATTCATCCTGCAAAGGGGTTTTGATCAGCAAGCCGATCGCAACCAGTTTTAATATGAGCGGGCAAACTGCGTAGAGCAAAGTAAGGGTCGATAGAGCTTGCGCGGTTTGTTCGGGGGCTGAGGCGTCAAATCCTGCCCGGTCCAGGATTGGGAACACAGCTATGGCGGCGGCGGCCAGGGTCAACTTGCTCATCAAAGACCACAGCCCAAAACCTTCCCCGCCGTTGGGTGCGATGACGGCCAATCGCTGCGCGAAGGCGGCGGGTAGCAGTGTTAAATCAGCGCCGATGCTGGCACCTGAGGCAATGCAGATCAGTGCAAAAAAAGCCACATCGCCACCGCGCAAAAATGCCGCCAAGGCGAAGACGACGATGGCCAGGCCCATGGCGAAGATCAAGCTTCGGCGCGTGCCGAACCGCTGGGCTGCTTTGGCCCAAAGCGGGGCTGAGCCGGCGGCTGAAAGGAAGAAGACGAGCAGCAATCCGCCAGCCCAAGCGCCGGCTTGCAGCCGATGGGTGACAAAGAACAAAAACAGCGTTGAGGTTACGGCCACGGGCATTGCATTGACGAAGGCTAAAATCAACATGCGGCGTGCCAGATGATCGCGCCAGATGAATGCGAAGTTGGATGGCGCACGCGGGGCCGTGCCGCCCCACTGATGCCGCATCATCCAAGAGGCCAAGAGCCCACAGGCGGCAAATCCAAGGGCAAAGCCAACCATAGGTGCGGCGGTCCAGACCATCAGCAGGGTGGGCGCTACGGCTGCCAAGCAAATCCCAATCAGCCCGCCGGTTTCGCGCCAAGCCGCCAGTTGCATATGCCCGCCAGGCAGATGCGCGGCGGCCGAAATTCCTTGAGCGTAGAAATTTATCGTCAGAAAGCTAAAAGCGCTGAATAATCCCGTCATTGAGAGGGCGAACCATAGCAAAGGTGCGGTCCGTGGCGGGACGGCGAACAACAAAATTAAAGATCCAATCAGGATGAAAACTGAAAACCCTATCCAAAACCTGCGGTCGCGGCCCAGCCGTTCAGATATCCAACCAAACAGGGGATCTTGCACCGCATCCAGCAGGCGCAACCAAAACAACACCGCCGCGATGGCCGTCAATCCCGTACCATAGTTTTGCGCATAGAAACTGGGTGCGAAAATATAGATCGGAATGCCAGCGGCGGCCAAAAAACCCGCAAAAACCGCAAAGGCAGGCAGAGCCGGCTGAGAGGCGTTTGCGGTCATCGGCTTATGTCGCTTTGTGGAACCTCTGGACAGGAGCGAAACCGCGCCTTGCGCAGCCATAGTTTGACCGCCTGCCAGTGGATCAAAGCCAAAACCCGGCGAGAGCCGAGCGGTCGCCGCAGAAACCCACCGAGAATTGAGACATTGGACAGGGGCTGGCGTGGTCCGACCAGCGTTGCAATCAGACCTCCACCCGCGCGCAGATATTCAATTGAAATTCCGATGCGCTGCGCGCTGATGTCAAATTGGAACCTGTAATCACCCTCTACGGGCTGAAACGGGGAGACATGAAAGATTTTTTGCGCGTGCAACCTGTCTTTGGCCGTGATGGGGGACAGATCATCTTTATAGCAAAGGTAGCTGTGCCTTTGGCCGAAAGTGTTGCTGACCTCGGCAATCACCACCCGCAGTTTGTCTTGCGCATCCAAGCAGAGCCAGAAGCTCACGGGATTAAACACATGACCGAGCACCCGTGGTTGCGCCAAAAGTAAAATCCGCTCTTGGCCCGGTAGATTTCGCGCCGTTAAGACATCGCGGGCCCAGGCCAAGCCACGCCCGTCTTTGGGGGCGCCGCCATGATCGCTGTCAAACAGGCTCATCAGATTAAACCTGTTGCGCGAAAAAAGGCGCGGCAGGTGACGGTCTGCGGCCAAATCAATCAGCACATAATCTATGGCGTAACGAAAGGCATTGGAAACTGGCCCTTTGCGCCCGTGATAGGTATGCGCCTTGATATGGTCGAGGCAGGTCATTCGGCGGCGGCCAGAATTGTGGCATTTTGCGCCATCAACCTACGGGCCGCTTCTATGCCCGTGGCCAGCCCATCTTCGTGAAAGCCATTGCGCATCCAAGCGCCGCAAAACCAGGTGTGATTTGCGCCATTGATATCGCTGATAAGCTGTTGCGCCTTCAAAGCTGCCGTGTCGAAGACCGGATGATGAAAGGTGTATTGATCATAAATCAAGGCGGGATCAATATCGCGCTGGGTGTTCAAGGTGACAAAGCAGGGGTCATCATTTGGCAGGCTTTGCAGACGGTTGATCCAGTAGGTCAGATCAATGCGGTCTGATTGCCGGTCTTTATCTTCCGTATAAACCCATGACGCCCAAGCGGCCTGGCGTTTGGGCATGATGGAGCTGTCCCCATGAAGCACCATCTCATTGGGCTGATATTTCACTGCGGCCAGAGCCTGATGTTCGAGATTGTTCGCATCGCTGAGCATGGCGAGCGTGATGTCTGAATGTGTGGCGAAAATCACCTCGTCAAAGGCTTCAAGGCTGCCATCGGTCATTTGCAACTCAACCCCCAGAGGGTTGCGCCGGACTTGGGCCACAGGGCTCGACAGGCGAATGTCAACATTGGCCCGCGTCAAGGTGCTTTGAAGGCGGCTCACATATTCGCGCGAGCCGCCGCGCACCGTGCGCCATTGATGTTGACCACCAGCGCCGAGAAGGGCGTGGTTTTTCATGAAATTGATCATTGCCTGCGCGGGAAAATCAAGGATTTGCGTGATGGGTGTGGACCAAATTGCGCCGGTGAATGGGGTAAGGTAATAATCACGAAACCAATCGCCAAGCTGCCACTCATTTACCAATTCACCAATGGTAATCGTAGAATCAATCAATTCACTATTGGCGCGTTTGTTGAACTTTAAGATGTCCCGAATCATGCCATAGAATTTTGGCCGAATGATGTTGCGTGGCTGTGCAAACACGGCTTTAGGGGCCAGGAGCCCATATTCCAACCATCCGCCGTTAATGGACGCGCCGAAGCTCATATCTGAATCCATCACGGGAACGTCCAGCTCTGCGAACAGGCGAATTAAATATGGGTAATTCACATCATTGAACACCAAAAACCCCGTATCCACCGGTAAATCGCCGTTTTTACCGGCCATTACGGTCCGCGCATGGCCGCCGAGCCTTGGGGCGGCCTCAAACAAGACCACCTGATGCTGCTCGCGCAATTGATAGGCTGCCCCCATGCCTGAAATGCCACCACCAATTACCGCAATGCGTTTAGAGCCCACAGGGGCAGTCTCAAATGGCATAAGCACGTCCTTTATTATTACATGAAACTTGTTACGCGGAATGCGTGGTTTTGGATTACTTTTAAAACAGCCAAGTTTTCTGTGATCCAATTGGTTTGATACTGCGTAACTACTACATGAGAATGAATTTGGACATAGCGCAAGAAACGGGTGCATGTGCGCGCCCATTGGCCTATGCTGTGCTTAATTCAAATGTATCTGACGATCAAAGGGCATACTTTCGCGCCGTGACACAAACCATCCCGAAAAATCTATGGGTTGATCATCTGAAGCGTATTCAGACAGATCAAGACCAGCAGGCCTTTGCTGAACTCTTCGGATATTTTGCGCCGCGGGTGAAAGCCTTTTTGATGAAGTCAGGTGCCGCGCCGGGCATGGCAGAGGATTGCACCCAGGAGGTTATGGCCACCCTTTGGCATAAGGCACATCTCTTTGATCCCAGCCGAGCGAGTGTCTCCACTTGGATCTTCACCATCGCACGCAACAAAAATATCGATGCTTTGCGCAAGCAAAGGCGCCCCGAGCCAGAGGAGCTGACCTGGGGTCCTGAAGCGGAGCCGGAAGCCTCTGATATCATAGTGATGCAACAAGAATCAGAGCAGTTGAGCCAAGCCATGCAAGCCTTGCCTGGCCAGCAGCGAGAACTGATCGAAAAAGCCTATTTTGGCGACCTCAGTCATGGACAAATTGCGGCTGAAACTGGCCTGCCCCTTGGCACAATCAAATCGCGCCTTAGATTGGCGTTATCGAAACTCCGCCAGACGATGAAATGAACACAATGAACAAGATCACCCATCACCTTTCAGATCAACTTTTGATCGGCTACTCCGCAGGCAGTCTGCCGGAGGCATTTAATCTGGTTGTCGCCACGCATCTGTCGATGTGTGATGAATGCCGCGCCGCTGCGCAGAGTTTTGATTCTATTGGCGGCGCGCTTTTGCACGACCAACCCACTGAAGATTTGGCCGACGCGGCCTTGGCCAAGACGATGGCTTTGATTGCCAAAGGGCCGAAAGTCGCGGCAGCTGCGCCGGCGGGTAATGATGTACCAGATCCCTTGAGCGCCTATATTGGCGGTGGTTTGAGTGATGTGAAATGGCGGCCCATCGGCTTGGGTGTGCGGCAGGCTGTGTTAAAAACATCTCGCGCCGCGACCGCGCGTTTGCTCTACATTCCTGCCGGCGCGGCTGTGCCGGATCATGGGCACCGCGGCACGGAGCTGACACTCGTGCTGCAAGGGGCGTTTCGCGATGAAACTGCGCGCTTTGCGGCGGGTGACGTTGAAGTGGCGGACGAGGATTTGCAACACAAGCCCGTGGCAGAGATTGGACATGATTGTATCTGTCTTGCTGCCACCAACGCTCCGCTGCGGTTCAGCGCCTGGATCCCACGGGTGGCGCAATCTCTGTTCGGACTATAGTTTCGGCAGAGGCGCAACCGGATCAATCGCTTCAATTTCTTCAAAATCGAAATTGTCCAATTTATGCGCGCGCTTCCCGGCGCGTTCTGCGGCTGTGCTGATGCCTTCAATGTCTTTGCGCGCTTGGTTGAAATGGGTGTTGAGCTTGTCTACCCGATCCACCACCAGCTCGACATCCCGATGCAATTGCCGCAGAGCGGTGCGAATGGCACCAGCCTGTTCGCGCATCCGTGCATCTTTGAGGATTGCGCGCATCGTGTTTAATGTGGCCATACAGGTGGTGGGGGATACAATCCACACACGCGCTTCAAAGCCTTCGCGGATCAACTCGGGAAAATTTGAGTGTAGTTCGGCATAGACCGCCTCAGAGGGCAAAAACATGATCGCCCCATCAGCGGTTGTGCCCTCAAGGATATATTTCTCTGAAATGGCCTTGATATGGGCCTTCACAGAGGTTCGCATAAATTTGATGGCGTCTTTTGTATCCAGTTCGGTCGTGGCGTTGCGCAGGGCCTCATAGGCCTCCAGCGGGAATTTGCTGTCTATGACGATTGGGCCGGGTGGATTGGGCAGGTGGATCAAGCAATCGGCACGCTTGCCATTGGGTAGGGTGGCTTGCCAAGTATAGGCATCCGACGGCAGCGCTTTGCTGACGATCTCTTGCAGCTGGATTTCGCCAAAGGCGCCGCGTGTCTGCTTATTGGCCAAAATATCTTGGAGGCTGAGGACGTCGCCAGAGAGTTTTTGGATAGTGTCTTGAGCCTTGTCGATTGTGACCAAACGCTGTTGCAATTCGCCCAATGAATTGGCGGTGGTCTTGGCACTTGTGGTGAGGTTGAGCGTCATTTGCTCCTGAACCGCCGCCAAACGAGCCTCCATCAACTTAAGCATATTGTTTTGTTGCGCGGCTTGCGCCTCTGAAACTTGGGTCAGGCCACCGGCCAATTGTTGCTGCCCGTCGCCAATGGTCTGCACTCTTTGGTTGAGATACTCCATTTGATTTGTCAAAGGCGCTGTAGCCTGTGCCGCGCGCCCCGCTGCGCGGGCCACCATCCATAGTAAAACCATCACCACAAGGGCAAAACCGCCAGCGGCCGCCATCAAGATCAAGGTTATTTCAGGGGTGACTATCATGTGCGTCCAAACAGTTTTTCAATATCGTTCATCGCCAAACTGACATAGGTCGGGCGACCGTGGTTGCATTGGCCTGAGTGCGGGGTGGCTTCCATTTCGCGCAAGAGCGCATTCATCTCATCGGCTTGCATCCGCCGGCCCGTGCGTACCGAGCCATGACAGGCCACGCGGCTCAATATCGCATCCAGCTGCGTTTGTAAGCTTTGCTGCGTGCCCCCGTCCGACAGCTCATCGACAATATCCAAAACCAACCGCTGCACATCCACATGGCCCAAAAGAGCAGGTACGGATTGCACGGCAACGGCGCCTTGGCCGAAGGGTTCGATGCTCAGGCCCATTTGTGACAAGGTTGCGTTTTGCTCCATCAATAGGGCCATATCTCCCTCGGACAGGCTGATGACTTCTGGAATTAACAGCGCTTGCGCGCCTACGCCGGTGTTGGCCATCTGGGCTTTGAGTTTTTCATAGACCAAACGCTCATGGGCGGCATGAGCATCCACGATGACCAAACCGTCTTCGGTCTGTGAGAGGATGTAGTTCTCATGTAATTGCGCCCGCGCCGCGCCCAAGGGACGATGCTGGGCCTCAACCTGCGGTGCGTCTTCTTCAACCCGTGCCGAAGGCTGGGGTTCAAACATGGTGGCGGTCTCAGCCAGACCGGAGTATCCCGGTGCATTGCGCGGGCGATCCATTTGATAGACCCGTGGCTGGCCCGTTGGTTCAGGTGTGAAGGCACCGAGCGCTGCACTGGAGACGGTTGTAGAGGCGCGGTGCCCCGCCTCGGCCAGCGCATGGCGCAGACCCGAAACGATGAGGCCACGGACCATGGCCGGCTCGCGAAACCGCACTTCTGATTTCGCTGGATGGACATTTACATCGACAAGCGTCGGGTCGCATTCCATGAATAACGCCACCGCCGGGTGACGGTCGCGCGACAGAAAATCTGCATAGGCTCCGCGCAATGCGCCGAGCAGCAATTTGTCCCGCACGGGGCGACCGTTGACAAAGAGATACTGTGCCACGGCGGCGCCGCGCGAATAGGTTGGAAGACCTGCAAAACCTGTAAGGTTTATCCCCTCGCGTTCCGCATCCACGGCAATTGCGTTGTCAACAAAATCGCGGCCCATGATCTGGCCCAAGCGGCCTCGGAGCGCGGAAAACATATCGCCTTGCTCAGCTTGAACTTGGAAGACCATCCGGTCAGTGACGGTGTCGCGCAGCGAGAATGCAATCGCCGGCTCTGCCATGGCCAATCGCTTGACCACATCGGCAATAGCCTGCGCCTCGGCGCGATCAGAGCGCAGAAATTTGAGGCGGGCTGGCGTGGCGTAAAACAGATCTCGCAGGGTTGCACGGGTGCCCGGCTGCATCGCGGCAGGGCGTACCGGGCTTAACTGACCACCCATGACCTGTAATTCTGCGCCGGAGCCTGTCGCCGTGCGGCTTGTCAGCGTCAGCTTGCCCACCGCGCCCAAGGAGGGAAGAGCCTCGCCTCTGAAGCCAAAACTTTGGATATTGAGCAGATCAGAGCCGTCGATTTTGCTTGTGGCATGGCGTGACATGGCCAAAGCCAGATCTTCGGACGCAATGCCGCAGCCGTTGTCAGTGACCTGTATCAACCGCTTGCCACCGTCGGCATAGTCCACGTCGATGCGCGAGGCGCCGGCATCAATGGCGTTTTCCACCAATTCTTTGATGGCAGAGGCCGGGCGCTCTACAACTTCACCGGCTGCAATTTGATTGATTGCTGTTTCATTCAATTGCCGAATGATGGGTTGGCCTTGGCCTATATTGGGGTCAGGTTTGTGCATACTACAATCCATAGCATGCCCGCATCCGATTCTGCTACTCTTCCTTGAGCCCTGTTGGCTGTCCCACCACAACAAAATTCAAGGCCTCTGGCTGGAGCAACCGCGCAGCAACGCGATTGATTTCAGACAGGGTGACCGCGTTGATTCTTGCGTTGCGGGTGTTGATGTAGTCCAGCCCTAAACCTTGGCGCTGCATGCCAACCAAGATCCGGGCAATCTGTGAGTTGCCATCGAACCGCAAGGGGTAAGCGCCGGTCAGATAGGTTTGGGCCGCCTGCAATTCTTCGGCGGTGACCCCGTCACGGGCCAGCTTGCTCCATTCGTCACGAATGACCTCAATGGCCGCGCCAATTCGGTCATTGGCACTGGCGACCTGTCCCAACATCACATTGGCACGATCTTTGGTGAGCAGAACTGTCGAAATTCCGTAGGTGAGCCCACGCTTTTCGCGCACTTCCGCCGTTAGCCGGCTTTCAATGCCATTGCCGCCAAGAATGGTGTTCAGAATAAAGGCCGCAAAAAAGTCAGGATCTGCGCGATCAATGCCCCTATGTCCAAAAATTGCAACGGACTGAGGTGTGGGCATATCAACCACGGTCAGACCGGCCGGGATATCCAGCTCCAAAGGCGCCGTTTCGAGGGCAGATCCTGCCGGCAAATCGCCGAGCAAATCGTCCAGAATGGGTCCAAGCTCTTCGGCTGTGATATCCCCAACTGCCGAGATTGAAACGGCATCCCGGACCAGAAGGTTTTGGTGCGCCGCCAGCAAATCTGAGCGCGTGAGGGCCGTGATGGAGCTTTCTGTGCCTTGGTAAGAGGCTCCATAGGCGTGATCTCCGAAAGCCTGCTCTGCCCAAACGCGCTGCGCTGTGTCGGTTGGATCTTGTGCATTTGAGGCCAGAATTGAGATCACCTGTTGGCGCACCCTTTCAACGGCCTCTGCATCAAAACGGGGTTTGATCAACGCGGTTTTCAAAAGCGCCAAGGCCTCGGCTCGGTTTTCTGTTAAAAGGCGCACCGAGATTGACAGCGTGTCATCGCTCACATCAAAGCTGAAAGAGGCAGAGAGCGCTTCTCTTGCTGATGCGAAGGCTTGCGAATCTAAATCTCCCGCGCCCTCGTCTAACAGTCCGGTCATCATATATGCTGCGCCGCGCTTGTCTGGCGGATCAAGAGCCGCGCCGCCGGAAAACATAATGTTCAAAGCGGTGAAAGGGATTGCGGGTTCTTCCAAGACCCAAGCAGAAAGGCCGCCCGGGCTGGTGACAGTTTTGACAGACACATCAGCCTGCACCGCTCCGGCCCACAGCAGGGCTCCGAGGATGAAAATGCGCATCATTCTGTTTCCTCCCTTGGTCCCATCATCCATCCGGTCACAGAGGCTTTTTCATCAAACAGCTGCTCGGCAATCTCCATGACCTCTTGCGGGGTGACGCTTTGCACGATCTGCGGCCAGGCTTGCACATCTGCCACCGTTAGCCCTCGGGTAAGGGCCGCGCCGTAGCGCCGGGCAATGCCTGAGACATTATCCATGGCGTAAATCTCGCTGGCACGAAATTGGGATTTGATACGCTCAAAGCGCTCAATATCGATTCCATGGGTCAAAAAATTTGCAATCGTGGCATCTACGGCGTCTTCAATTTGCTGCAATGGCACCTCGGGTGCCGGCACGGCCACCAGGCTAAAAGAGCTATGGTCCAAGGCCGTTGGTGAATATTGGGCGCTGGTGTAAATGGCTTGGCGTGTGTCATATTGCAAAGCTTGACCCAGAACAGAGGTGGCGCCCGAGCCCCCTAAAAGCTCTGCGAGATAGACCAAAGCGGCGGCGGTACGTTGATCGCCACTGTTGCGCTCGGGTGCGAGATAGGCGCGGGCAAAAAATGGCTGCGCGACCCGCTCGTCGCGAAACATCACGCGGCGTGCTGCCCGATGCGGCGGCTCTTGCCTGCGGGCGCGCGGGGCGACCTCCCGATTGGCCGGCACGACGCCGTAATATTGCTCCGCCAAGGCTTTCACCTCTTGAGGTGTTACATCACCCGCCACCACCAATATCGCATTATTGGGAGCGTAATGCTGTTTGTAAAACGCCATCGCGTCGTCGTAATTCAGGGTTTCCAGCTCATGCATCCAGCCGATGATGGGCACGCCATAGGGGTGGTTCAGGAACAAAGCTGCCTGCAAATGTTCGTTAAACAACGCACCGGGCGCGCTTTCTGTGCGCTGGTTGCGCTCTTCAATCACCACATTGCGCTCAACGGTAATGTCGTCGGGGGAGAGTTGCAGCCCGGTCATACGATCTGCTTCCATCTGCATCATCAAATCTAAGCGATCCGCAGCCACCCTTTGGAAGTAGCCGGTGTAATCAAAACTGGTGAAGGCATTGTGCGACCCGCCATGCGCTGCCACCGTATCGGCCAGCTCGCCGGCCTCCAGGTTTGCAGTTTTTTTGAACATGAGATGCTCAAGAAAATGCGCGATCCCGGACTTTCCTGGCGGCTCATCGGCAGATCCAACTTTGTACCAGACCATATGCACAACCACCGGCGCGCGGTGGTCCTCAATCACCACGACTTGCATGCCATTGCCCAGCATGAAGTCTGTGGTTTTGCTTTGGGCCAGAGCCTCCATTGGTAGACAAAGACATAAAATGGCAATTAGCTTATTGAGCATGAGCCTTCCTTCGGAACGTATCTGCAGTCGATTGTTCATTTAGGTCCCAAGCGATCAAGGTCAAAATCCAGAAATCTAGTTGGATGGGTCAGGCTTTTTGGTGTCACTGGCGAAAAACATTAATCCTAAGAGACCGGCAAATATTGCGATATCGGCAACATTGAATGCGAAGGGATTGCGCAGCCCGCAGCATGTGATGTTGAGAAAATCTGCGACGCTGCCATATAAGACGCGATCGACCGCATTGCCTAAAGCGCCGCCAATCACCAGACCTGCGCTCATCAGGGCGATGGGACGGGTTTCGCGGCGCATCCAATAGGCCACGACGCCGCAAATGCCGAGAGCTATGGCAATCAAGATCCAGCGCGTTGCGAGGCCGTTACTGGAAAATAAACCAAAGTTGATGCCGCTGTTCCAGGCCATGTGAAAGTGAATAAAGCCGGGCAAAACGCTAATTTCTCCGCGCTCAACCAAGTTCATATAAAATACCACTAGGTATTTTGTAATCTGATCCAGCGTAAAAATGCTCGCCGCGCTTATGAGTAAGAGTCTTTGCATATCAGTGCCTAAAGTGTCTCATGCCAGTGAAGACCATGGCCAAACCCGCTGCATCTGCGGCGGCGATAACCTCGTCGTCGCGCATTGAGCCGCCCGGTTGGATCAGCGCCGTGGCGCCGGCCTCAAAGGCTGTGATTAACCCATCTGCGAAGGGAAAGAAAGCATCGGAGGCGACCACGGAGCCTTGTGTCAAAGGCGCCTCAAGCCCAAGGACCTCTGCCATATCCTGCGCTTTGCGCGCGGCGATGCGTGTGCTGTCGACCCGGCTCATTTGCCCGGCACCGATGCCAACAGTTGCACCGTCTTTGACATAAACTATGGCGTTGGATTTGACATGTT